>Ga0209211_10006689_pt1 | contig 16557 bp, 6 predicted proteins | sample RifGroA2_FD_183992 | JGI IMG/M metagenome (GOLD analysis project Ga0209211, IMG submission 183992) | Groundwater microbial communities from Rifle, Colorado, USA - Groundwater A2 (SPAdes) (version 2) | ecosystem: Environmental > Aquatic > Deep subsurface > Groundwater | place: Rifle, Colorado... | reverse complement strand
GATTTTGCAGTCTCGCTTCCTTCAGTGCATACTTCACAGTAAACCACCTTGCGACTTGCTAATGCTTTGGGCACGACCCCACGCATAAGGGATTTACACCCTCTGGAAAAAAAACATAACTCGTTTGTTTTGTTACTGAAAATAAATTTGTATTTTTCGAATTTATTCAGAACTTTCAACAAGTTGCCATGCTTAACACATGCAGGGCACACACATCGTGTAATTCCCATATTTGCTGGGATTGATAACGCTAGGCTTCGCCATGCGCGTAGGTCTAAGGTAGCAAAAACGGGAGTTACACGAGGACCGTTAACATTCCCATGTTCTCTTAAATAATCATTCAGCATTTCCAAAAAAAATATTTTAAAAATAATTCCAAAATTTTATGGAATTAATTTCCTATTTTCATCATCTTTATAAAAATTTATGAATATGAATGCAATTAAATTTTATTTATTCTTAGGAATAACAGGCTTTGTAATGTTTTATTACTCTTCTAATTTAAACTTTAAGCCCGAGAAAAAACCACTAAATTTTAAATCTGGTGATAATTACACAAAAGAGTGGGCAACTATTGATTCGCTTGAGTCGCAAGGTTTGCCAAAATCTGCTTTGGAAATTGTAGTTCAAATATATGAACATGCCAAAAAAGAGCAAAACCATGCACAGTATATCAAAGCTTTGATTTATAAAATGAAGTATAAAAACGGCACCGAAGACGATTCTTACGAAACACTTATTTACGAACTTAAAAATGAAATTATTGGTTCAAAATTTCCCGATAATGCTGTAATGCACTCCGTTTTAGCCGAAATGTATTGGAATTATTACATCAATAACCGATGGAAATTTTATAACCGCACAGTCGTTGTAAATGCCTCATCAGATGATATTAAAACTTGGGATTTAAACCGCCTTGCAACAGAAGTAATAAAAGAGTATAACCTTTCGCTCGAAAACAAAGACAGTCTGCAATTAACTAAAAATGAAGTTTATGAAGCAATAATTACACGAGGTACAAAAAAAGATAACCTTCGACCAACACTTTACGATTTTCTTGCTTTTCGTGCAATCACATTTTTTTCAAACAAAGAAGCTTCACTAACACGACCTGCTGATAAATTTGAATTAAAAGAAGACTTTTATTTCTCGAATGCAACAGATTTTTCAAAACTAAAAATTACTACAAACGATACACTTTCGCTTCAATTTTATGCGTTTAAACTTTATCAGAATTTGCTGACTTTCAGATTACAAGACAAAAACATCGATGCACTTATTGATTTGGATTTAAGCCGTATTAAGTTCATTTACAACAATTCGGTTAGCGATCTTAAAGATAGTCTGTATTTAAACTCACTCGAAAATTTATTAAAAAAATTTGAATCAGTTTCATTCTCTGGATATATATCTTATGACATTGCCGATTATTACTTCAGTAAATCAAGCAATTATAATCCTTTAGTTGCCGAAACCAACAAATTTGAAAACTACAAAATCACAGCACATAAAATTTGTGAAGGAGTAATGTCTAAATTTCCAAAAACCGACATGGAAAACAAATGTTCAGTGTTATTGAAGAAAATTGAAATGCCTACTTTGTCTTTCGAGACTGATAACAATGTAATTCCGAATGAAAAGTTTGCAGTTAAAATCAATTATCGTAACCTTTCAAAAGTTTATATAAAAATTGGCTTAATCGATTCCGATAAGTTGATGAAAATCAAAGAAAAGTATTACAATACCGAAGAACTTTATCAAAAACTATTTGACGAATCGAAAGAAGTTTTAAATCAGAGTGTAGAATTACCTATCGACATTGATTACAATCCTCACTCGTTGGAATACATTATAAATCCTTTAACAAATGGAGTTTATGTTATTTTTATGGCTGATAATGCAGAGTTTAAATTTACTGAAAAATCAGCTGCATACGATTTCATTAATTCAACATTTATAAGCTATACATATCGAAACAAGAATAATGGGAACTTCGATTTCTTTGTTTCAAATCGCAAAACAGGAGAGGTAATGCCGGGAGTTACAGCCCAATTGTGGGTTAATAAATACAACTATACTTTGCGAAAATATGTTTGGGTTAGCGGTGGAAAATATACAACAGATGTAAATGGTTATTTCGAAGTAATGCATAATACAGATATAGAAAATTATAGCTTTTATATTGAATTCCATAAAGATAAAGACAATCTGTTAACTGATAATTCCTACTATTCTTATAACCACAATTACAATCAACCAACAACATACAGCACTCATATATTTTCCGATAGGGCAATTTATCGACCGGGACAAACCGTTTATTTTAAAGCAATTGTTTTGGAGCATAATGGTGAAGAAAAAAAGATTGCAACCAAATTTAATCAAAATGTAATCTTATATGATGTTAATTATCAGAAAATTGCTGATTTGAATTTAACAACCAACGATTTTGGTTCATACAATGGTTCGTTTGTAATTCCAACAGGATTATTAAACGGAAACATGCAAATTTACACTAACTATGGCTCAATTTATATATCAGTTGAAGAATACAAGCGTCCAAAATTTGAAGTAGAAGTATTGCCATTAAAAGGAAATTATCTCTTAAATCAGGATGTAGAAGTTAAAGGAAAAGCCGTTAGCTATTCAGGTGCAGGACTTACAGATGCTGTGGTAAAATATCGTGTTGTGCGAACTCCTATGTGGCGTGGATGGTGGTATTCGTACTACAATGCTGCATCAACTGAAATTATTTCTGATACTGTTTCTACAAAAGACAACGGCGAATTTTCATTCAAATTCAATGCTTTACCCGATTTGTCTTACCCAAAGAATAATTTCACAGTTTTCAGTTATAGCGTTGTAATTGATGTTACAGATATTAATGGCGAAACTCAAAGCACCTCAAAACAGATAACAGTTGGATACACAGCACTTAATGTAAGTCTTGAAATTCCGGAAGTTATTTGCTCAAGCGAAAAAGATACTTTCAATATTAATACATATAACCTTAATGGAGAGTTTGTTACTGCAAATGGAAATATTAAAATTTTCAAACTTAAAACCAATGCAAGTCTTTTAAAATCAAAAACTTTTGATGATACTGATAAAAAACTCTATTCGCAGGAAGAATGGAATAAACAATTTGCTGGAAACGAATACAAAAACGAAACAGAATTTTCAACATTTGCCAAAGAAAAGCAGGTTTACGATTTAACTTTCAATACCGAAAAACAAAAGAAAATTAAGCTTAACAATCTGAACAAAGTAGAGCAGGGGGTTTATAAAGTTGAAATTACATCTAAAGACTTTGCTGGAAATCCCGTAAGCGACGAGTCATATTTTACAGTTTTTGCAAAAGACAATAACAAAATGCCTTACGAAACCTACGATTGGTTTAACACAAGCTCATATATTGTTGAACCCGGCGATAATGCCGATTTTTATATTGGCTCATCAGCGTCTGATGTAAAAGTAATGGTCGAAATTGAAAGCAAAAACAAAATCATCGACAAATATTGGATTACTTTGAATAACGAAAAGAAACTTATCTCAATTCCTGTAAAAGAGGAGTATAGAGGGAATTTTACAGCACATTTCAATTTTATTAACAATAACCGCAGATACACTCATGTTTCTTTAGTTTCAGTTCCATTTACAAACAAACAAATTGATATTAAGTTTGAAACATTCAGAAATAAGCTTCAACCGGGCGAAAACGAAGAATGGAAATTGAAACTATCAGGTAAAAATGGTGAAAAAATTGCAGCCGAAATGCTTGCCACACTTTATGATGCCTCATTAGATGCGTTCAAAAAAAACTATTGGTATTTTAATGTTTGGGATAGTTATTACACTACAATGTCGTTAAATACAGAGTCATTCAACACCACAACATCAACATATTTAGGAGTAAATGAATATTCACTTTATTATTACGAAGGATATTATGACCGCCTTAACTGGTTTGAATTTAACTATTATGCACACTATGGATATTACAGAAGCGAAGGCAGAACTATGAAATCAAGTGCATATAAGTCAAAAAAAGATGGAGAATCTGCAGGAGAAGTTATGGCAGAAGAATCTGAAAATATGCCTGCTACTTTTGCTTTAGACGATGTTATGGCTAAAAGTCCTGTCACTGATTCAAAAATGGATTCAGATAAAGACCAAACTGCAAGTCAAACCACAACAACTGGAGATAGTTTCTTAGATTTAGAAAAAAGCACAGGCAAGAAAGAAGATAATAAAAGCCATGAAAGCGTTAAAGTTCGTACAAATTTCAACGAAACTGCTTTCTTTTATCCGAGTCTGGTAACAAACGAAAAAGGTGAAATAATTGTAAAATTCACTGTTCCCGAAAGTCTTACAAAATGGAAAATGATGGGATTAGCTCACACAAAAGACCTTAAAACTGGTTATTCCGAAAACACATTAATAACTCAGAAAGAACTTATGGTTGTGCCAAATGCAACACGTTTTTTTAGAGAGAACGACGAAATGGAATTTCCGGTTAAAATTTCAAATGTTTCTGAAAAAGCTTTAAGCGGAACAGCAATATTGCAATTTTTCGATGCATTGACAATGAAACCTGTAGATGGAATTTTTGATGCAAAAGAAACAACTTCAAAAGATTTTAGCGTTGATGCTGGCAAAAACACAATGCTATCGTGGAAAATTAAAATCCCTGAAGGAATAGGAGCTATTTCATACAGAGTTACTGCAAAATCTGGAAATCAGTCAGATGGCGAAGAAAACGCAGTTCCTGTTTTAACTAACAGAATGTTGGTTACCGAAACAATGCCTTTGCCAATAAGAGGAAAAACAACAAAAACTTTTACTTTCCAGAAATTTTAAAAAGTCAAGCACTTTGCGAAATCACAAACTTACACTTGAATTTACTTCAAATCCGGCTTGGTATGCAATCCAGTCGCTTCCATATTTGTTTGAATATCCTTATGAGTGTGCAGAGCAGACATTTAGCCGTTTTTACGCAAATAGCATAGCTTCGCACATTGCCAATTCAAGTCCAAAAATCAAAAGAGTTTTCGATTCTTGGAAAAATACGCCCGATTCAAAAGCACTTCTTTCAAATCTTGAAAAAAATCAGGAATTAAAAAGTCTTATGTTGGAAGAAACTCCTTGGGTTCTTGATGCAAAAGACGAAAGCGAACGCAAACGCAGAGTTGGATTATTATTCGATTTGAATAAAATGTCGAGCGAACTCGAATCGGCAATTAAAAAACTTATGAAAATGCAAGTTTCAAACGGTGGCTGGCCTTGGTTCGAAGGAATGCCAGAAAGTCGTTATATAACTCAGCATGTTGTAAATGGAATGGGAAAGCTTGATAAACTGGGAGTTACAAATATTCGACAAGATGGCAGAGTTTGGGAAATGGTTACAAAAGCAATCTCTTACCTCGACGACAGAATCGACGACGATTACAAATGGCTTAAAAAGCATTATACTGAATCGGAAATGAAAGAAGATCATATTGGCGATTTACAAATTCATTATTTGTATGCACGAAGTTTTTTCAAAGATGTGAAAATCAGCAACCGAAACAGCACAGCTTTTGAATATTACAAAGCTCAGGCTGAAAAATACTGGCTCAATAAATCGAAATATTTACAAGGCTTAATTGCTTTGGCTTTGCACAGAAACGAAAATACTGTTGTTCCTCCAAAAATTGTAAAATCGTTAAAAGAATTTTCAATTGACTCCGAAGAAATGGGAATGTACTGGAAAGACAACTCTTCGGGTTATTACTGGTATCAGGCACCAATTGAGTTTCAGGCTTTAATGATTGAACTTTTTGATGAAGTTGCTAACGACGAAAAATCTGTAAACGACCTTAAAGTATGGCTTTTGAAAAACAAACAAACCAACGATTGGAAAACCACACGTGCCACTGTTGAAGCTGTTTATGCACTATTAATGAGAGGAACCGACTGGCTCGAAAACGATGAAATGGTTGAAATTACTGTTGGCGACAAAAAACTCGACCCACTAAAAGACGACAACGTAAAAGTTGAAGCCGGAACAGGATATTTTAAAACCTCATGGAGTGGCGATGAAATTAAACCCGAAATGGCTAACGTTAAATTAGTTAAAAACACCGAAGGAGTATCGTGGGGCGGAATGTATTGGCAATATTTCGAGCAACTCGATAAAATAACTCCACACGAAACTCCATTAAAAATAAATAAGAAATTATTTATTGAAAAAAACAGCGGAAGTGGAAAAATAATTGACCCGATTTCAGAAAAAAACAAATTGAAAGTTGGCGATAAAATTATAGTTAGAATCGAACTACGAGTTGACCGCGATATGGAATATGTACACATGAAAGATATGCGGGCATCGTGTCTTGAGCCTGTAAATGTAATTTCACGCTACAAATATCAAGATGGATTGGGATATTACGAAAGCACAAAAGACGCTTCAACTAATTTCTTCTTTGGATTTTTACCAAAAGGAACCTATGTGTTTGAATATCCATTATTGGTAAGTCATAAAGGCGATTTTTCAAATGGAATCACAAGTATTCAATGTATGTATGCACCTGAGTTTGCATCGCATAGCGAAGGAATTAGAGTGGGAGTAGAGTAGAGTTTTTTGATAAAAAGACCTAACAGGTTTTTAAAACCTGTTAGGTCTTCGTTATATTAATTAGCGTGGAATGCTATTAATACATAGTTAGAGTGGATGCTAACTTCATTTTTTTTATTTTTAAGTTTTCAAATTTGCCTATAAGTCTCAAAAAACAATTTAGGATTTTCTTTTATAAGCTCAATGATTTTTTCTTTGCCAAATTTGTTTTCAATTTTTAGCCCCATATAACAACCAACAATATAAAATAATCTGTCGCCAGAGCATTGTCCTAGCACATTTCCTAATATTTCATTAGTAATTTCTTTGTCAATATTTTCATCCAGATATTCTAAAACCGACTGAAATTGCTTTAGTTTTTCATTTAATAAAGTAGAATCAAGTAAAACCTTATAATCGTAATCCGAAATTTCGTTAGTTTCAATACGTTTATGATAAGGTGTAAGTGTGGCAAGTCCTTCGTTCATAGTCATTAATAATACAATTGCTTTTAAATCTTTTACGGTTTTTGCTTTAAAAATATCAGGAAGTTTCTGGTATTTCTCAAAACCAATATGAAAAAGCTCGTGTGAAATGTAAAGTTTTAATTCGTTAAAGTTTTGACGAAATGGCTTATAATCAATGTTTACACAAATTTTATTATTAAATGCAATTCCATTATATCCACCAATAACGAAATATATTGTTGCATTTTGTTTATAGTCTGCTGGTAAATAATCAAGAGGTAGATTGACGAATATGTTTCTAATTTCCAATTCGTTGTTCTTAATTAATTGAATAATTTGTTTTAATGAGTCAATTCGTTCAGTTATGCCTGAAAAGTCAAACCCATCATTTTTACTGTGTAAGGAATTTGACAAATTTTCCTTTGTTAAAGGCTGTGACGAGAATTTCCTGCTGTGTTCAAAAATGTGCTGATATGCAGGATTATTGATGATTTCATTTTCTATTAAAGAATCATTGCAGGAATAATAGTTTATTAGCAATTCTGCAGCTGAATAATCAAACTTCACTTGACCTGTTACATTCAAGTTTAGAATTACAACCGAAATATAAATTGCAAAAAGTAAGCGTTTCATTTTTATAATTTTTGATATGATTAAATCAAAGGTAAAATTACAATTAATATAAACTTTTTTCATTTTATTATTTTTACATTATATTAATGTCTTATATTTTATGTTAAGTAATCTAGCCACAAATATAGTAAATATATTTGTCTTATAATTAATATTATGTTAAATAGACTTTTTGAAACAATCTGATTATATGCTATTTGACAAATATATGATTATTTTTAGTTCTCTCCTAATTGTTTGCAAACAGAATTATATTTTTCTGTATTATTAAACCGCTTATATAGAAATTTTAATTTTGAAAGAACATTTTTGCTACTTGGTTTTATCTTATCAGCATTTTCAAAATATGGTAATGAATTTTTGAAATAATCATCAACTTTAGCCTTTTCAGCTTTAAACTGCATTTCATCTGTTAAAGTATTTACAAATTCATTTTGCTTGATTGCTTTATTGTACCATAAAGCACCTAATTGAAAATTTGAATTATAATCAGTATTATTAAGTTCTATAGCCTTTGACAATAACTCAATTACTTTATCAAAGTCTTTTTCCGTATCGTATAAACTTGCTAAAACAACATAATAGCTAGCTTCTTGTGTTCCATTAGCTACAATATTATCTAATAATTCTTTTGCTTCGGTCTTTTTATTACTGTCTAAATACAGATTAATTAATTGATTTACAAGCTTTGTTGATGTATTTGGGTGTTTGTTTATACCAGATTTTAAAGTATTTAAAGCATCATCAATACTGTTTTTGTTTTTGTATAAATCGCTTAAATTTAAATATATATCAGACCCACCGAAATTTATTTCAATTAATTTTTCGTAATAGCCAATAGCTTTATCAAATTTCTTTGCTAAATCAGCACACATTGCAGCATTGTATAACAAATTTGAATCTGTTCTTAGAAACATTGGCATATTGTTAATTTCTAATGAATTCTCTATTGATTCTAATGCTTTTTCATATTTATACTCATTATACTCCATTACTCCTTTATTACTATACTGATTTGCAAGCACATTAAGTCTTTTAATAATATCTGATTGGTATTTTTTTGTTTTATCAAACTCAATAGTTTTTTTATACGAATAATATGCTTCATTAATTGGATTACTGTCAAGATTTTTAACATTAATATCATCGCTTTCATATATAGAATGGTATGTTACAGCATTTAAAAACCAGGCTTCTGCTGAATTTTTATACTCCACTCCTATTATTAATTCATCAATTTTAGATTTTGCTTTAATAATATCTCCATTTTTTAATAAATTAGAGATGTCAACTAGCTTAGTGTCTTGTGCTTGTATTACACTAATTAAAGCTATAAATAATGTGAAAATAATGATTGATTTCATTTTATTATTTTAAAGTTTAAATAAAAATATAGTACCTAATCAACTTACTGAAAACCAAATTAAGTAAAAAGATTTAATCCTTTCAAAATGTTTTGACCATATTTTACAATAATCTGTAATAAGTTTAAAATTTAATCATTTATCTCAAAATTATTGTTTATTAAAATTTTAACAACCACATTTTTTTTAATATTTTTGGAAACTGACTCGTTACAAAAATTGTTTAAAACTTAGCCATGAATCAATCAATTAATTGATTTATATCAACTCTTTGTATTAACAATGCATTATTAATAATAATATCTTCGTATCGAAACATAAACATATTTCAATACTATATTAATGAACCTACTCCGAAAAGTCTTTTTTTCGCCACAAAATCCCTCTAAATATATTTTATTGATAGTCTTTGTTTTGTGGAATTTAGAGTTTTGGAGTTTTAGTGGCATTTTTTACTTTTTTTACTTTTCAGAGTGGACTCATTAATATTTAACTAAATATTTAAAATTAATTTTACATAATGAATTGGTTTAATAACTTAACTATAACAAAAAAACTTCTAGTAAGCTTTTCTATTGTAGGTATAATAAGCATTTCTATTAACTCTTATATTTTTATAAGAATTTCAACAGCACATAATAAATCAGACAAAATATTAAATAAATGGTTACCTGGATTAATCAATATAAATGATATTTATAATATTATTTCAAATCTCAAGGTAAATGAAAATAAGCTGGTTTATAAATCATTAAGCAATGAAAATTACTCGAATGAATTAGACCAGATTCATAAAGACTTAAATCAATTGAATAAGAACGAACTAGCCTATTTATCTATCGAAAGAGATACATCTGAACTAAAGTTATTTAAAGAATATAAAACTATTTACGATAATTATGTTGATTACCTAAATAAATATATAATTAATTCAAAAATTAAAGATGTATATAAAAATTCTATCACATTTTACTTCGAAAAATTTAACGAATGTCATCATAAATTGATAGTATTAGGTAAAGAAAAAATTGAAAATGAAAATATCTTAGCCAAACAATATCTTAAAGATGAATTAATAAAGCTTATTATAATTTTTATTTTCTCAATCATATTAATTTTGCTTGTTACAATATTGATTTCAAGACAGATAAGCGTTCCTTTAATAAAGCTTGAAACAAAAGCAGCATTGATATTACAAGGAAATATCGATTTCGATATTGAAATCAACTCAAAAGATGAAATTGGACTTTTAGCAAGGACTTTTAATAAAATGTCAATAAGTATTAAAGACATGATGCAAAGTCTAAGAGATAATAACTTAATACTTGAGCAAAAAGTAAAAGACAGAACTATTGAACTCGAGGATTATGTAAATAAACTAAAACAATCTGAAGAAAGATTAAGAGTAATTTTTAATAGCGGAAATGATGCAATTTTTATTTCTGAATTAAAAGAATCTGGATTTGGCAATTTTACTGATGTAAATGATATTGCTTGTAAAAGATTAGGTTACACTAGAGATGAATTACTAAAATTAACTGCTGGGGATATAAATTCACAGGAAGTATTACCCGAAGTTGCTTTAAAGTTTCAACAAATAAAGAAGTCAGAAACTTTAATATCCGAATCAGTTCATATTACTAATGAAGGGAAAGAAATTCCTGTTGAAATAAATGCTAGCGTATTTAAATGGAATGGAAAAAAATATGTTTTAGCCGTTGCAAGAGATATATCCGAAAGAAAACACAATGCCGAAAGATTAAACAAATTATCAAGAGCACTTGAGCAAACACCAGCTTCAGTTGTAATTACAAATATTAATGGCGAAATTGAATATGTAAATTCTACTTTTTCAAAAGTTACAGGATTTGCTTACGAAGAAGCAATTGGTCAAAATCCAAGAATACTAAAGTCTGATGTACATCCATCAGATTTTTATCTGAATATGTGGAATAAAGTATTGGCTGAAAATATATGGAGTGGAGAAATGTGCAATAAAAAGAAAAACGGTGATTTGTATTGGGAATCAGTTACAATGTCGCCTTTACGAAACGAAAAAGGAAATGTGATAAATTATATTGCAGTAAAAGAAGATATTACAAAAAGAAAACAAATTGAGTTAGAACTAAATAAACTGAACAAAGCCATAGAAGAAAGTCATGTTTCTGTAATTATTACAGATTTCAATGGTAATATTGAGTATGTTAATCCTTTTTTCTTAAATTTTACAGGATATAACATTGAAGAAGTGATTGGCCAAAATCCTAGAATCATAAATTCAGGTTTTCATTCTAAAACTTTTTTTAAGGACTTATGGGATACAATTACTTCCGGTCAGGTTTGGCATGGAGAGTTTTGTAATATGACTAAAAACAAAGAATTTTTTTGGGAAAATGCAACAATATCTCCAATTAAAAATGATAAAAATGAAATAACTCATTTTGTGTCAATTCAAGGAAATATTACTGCATTAAAACATGCTGAAAAAGAACTAGTTACAGCAAAAGAAGATGCAGATGTTGCAAATAAAACCAAAAGTGAATTTTTGGCTAATATGAGTCATGAAATTAGAACTCCAATGAATTCAATTATGGGATTTTCAGACCTACTACATTCATCTGTAAAAGATCCAAAGCAACTTTCTCATGTAGAGTCAATTAGAACCAGTTGTAAAAACCTATTAATTATTATTAACGATATACTAGATTTATCTAAAATTGAAGCTGGAAAACTTAATTTTCAATATGAAGCAATAAACCTCTTCAATTTGATTAAAGATATTGAAAATATGTTTATTAATAACATTAATTCAAAGGGTTTGATGTTTGAAATAACTAATATTGAAACAATTCCACAATTTCTGATTATTGATGAAACTAGAGTTCGACAAGTTCTTTTTAACTTAATAGGCAATGCTGTAAAATTCACAGACAAGGGAAAAATTAGTCTAAACTTTAGAAAAATCATTAAAAAATCGAACAATTTTATTGACCTTATTATTTCAGTTAAAGATACAGGTATTGGAATTCCAAAAGAACAGCTTAAAGTTATTTTCGAAGCATTCTCTCAAAATAAAAGTCAAAATACAAAAAAATATGGAGGAACCGGATTGGGACTTACCATAACAAAAAGGCTCGTAGAAATGATGAATGGAGAAATTACAGTATGTAGCGAAATTAATGAAGGAAGCACATTTGAAGTTATTCTAAAAGACATAGAAATTGCCGAAGAAGAAGCACAAAATATACTTGAAAACCCAATAGACTTTTCAATTTCGATTTTTGATAAAGCAAAAGTACTAATAGTTGATGACGACCAATCAAATAGAGAGTTATTATTTGAAATTCTTTCTGATTCAAAACTCACTATGATTGAGGCAACTAATGGACTTGAAGCTGTAGATTCTGCAATAAAAAATCCACCCGATATAATATTAATGGACTTAAGTATGCCCGAAATGGATGGTTATAAAGCTGCAAAACTCATTAAAAATAATGAATCGACTAAAAATGTACCTATCGTATTAATTACAGCATTTAATTTAAGTAATCAAATGGACGATGTTCAATTATCAATATTTGATGATATTTTAAACAAACCATTTAATATGATTGACTTTTTTAGAATTCTAAAAAAATATTTAAAATATACTGAAAATGAAACCAGTATTAAAACTAATGAAAATGAAGACTTTAGTGACAATTTTTTAAATTATATTAACTCAAAAACTATCAATCCTGAACTATTAAATATCCTTGAAAATGAAATACTTCCCGATTATAATAAAACAATTAATAATCAAATGATAGATCAAATTGAGCTACTAGGTAAAAGGCTTATAGAAATTGGCGAAACATATAATTTCAATTATATTTCTAATCTTGGAAATGATATTTGCTTTTATGCTAATAACTTTGAAATTGAAAAACTTTCTGAAACTTTAAAAAATATTCCTGAATTTATTAATAAAATTAAGTCAAAGGAGATTGAGAATGAAATCATTTAATGAACAACGATTTAAAGTATTAATAGTTGATGATAATCCTAAAAACATTCAAGTTATTGGCAACATTCTTCAGGTTAAAAATTATATTATAGGATACGCAACTGATGGCAAACAAGCACTAAATTTATTGCAAAAATCACCTGATTACGACATAGTACTACTTGATGTTAATATGCCTGTAATGAACGGATTTGAAGTCTGCATTGAAATTAGAAAAGACGAACTATTAAAAAATATTCCAATTATATTTATTACAGCCCTCACCGAAGTTGAAAATGTAATAAAAGGTTTTAATATTGGTGCTCAAGATTACATAACAAAGCCTTTTAAAGCTAAAGAATTAATTGTACGGGTTAATACACATTTAATGCTAAAATATAAGTCCGATCAGATTCAAAGTTATGCTAAAGAATTGGAAATAAAGAATGCTGAAATTGAATTACAACATGAAATAGTAACTAAACAAAAAAATCAAATTGAATATTTTTATTCAGAAATTACAGAAAGTATCAAATATGCACAAAGAATACAAAATGCTGTTTTACCTACTAAAAAATATATAGACTCATTACTTGATAGTTATTTTATAATTTTTAAACCAAAAAATACTGTTAGTGGAGATTTTTATTGGATTTCAAAAAGAGATAATTGGATACTTGCTGCTGTGGCAGATTGTACTGGTCACGGCGTACCGGGAGCCATAATGAGTATGCTGGGAATTTCATTTATTAATGAAATTATCGCTAGAGACTCAATAAGAATTGCAAGCGATGTTTTAAATGAACTGAGAAGTTCAGTAATTAACGCTTTACAACAGAAGGGTATTTCAGGCGAACAAAAAGATGGAATGGACATTGCATTTATTGCTCTAGATACAGAAACATATACATTGCAATATTCAGGAGCAAATATTCCTTTATACTATATTTCAGAAAATTCCAATGATTTGGTTGAAGTTAAACCTGATAACATGCCTATATCTATTTATGTAAAAATGAATCCTTTTACAAATAATATAATTCCGATTACAAAAGGATTTAAAATTTATTTAACTACTGATGGTTATGCTGACCAATTTGGTGGTCCCGATGGTAAAAAATTTCTATCAAGACAATTAAAAAGGCTAATTGAAAAAAATCATACTAAATTGTTTCCTGATCAAAAAGATATGTATGAATATAAACTCGACGACTGGATGAATAGCTATGAAAAAACTTATGAGCAAACAGATGATATTGCTTTTGTTGGTATTCAGTTTTAGAATCAGAAATATTTCGAATAATCATTGATTTTTCTTAAAAATCGCTCTGCAATATATTCATTTGCAGTATGAAGTTTGTCGTAAATCATTTGAGCTTCATTTTGATAATTTTTCTTTTTTTCATTTGTCCAATTATCAGGCGGCTTTTGAAGGTTTGTAATACGATCAGCCATTTTTACAATCCAAATTTCTTTTGGTTCATTTAATATTCTGTCAACGCTATCTTCCAGTTGAATTTCTTTTTCAAGTGTTTCATTTTTTGTAAGAGCAAAAACTGCTTTTGCAACTTCTTTAGAAAACTCATTTTCAATATCTTCAAAAGTAACAATTGTATCTTCAATGCAATCATGAAGTAAAGCAACCTGAACTGCAAATTCTGCATTTAAACTTGTATCAGTTTGCAATGCATATATTACTTCATTAGTAACATTAGCCAAATGAACAATGTAAGAAATTTCAGAATTGGGTAATTTTTGATTTTTATGAGCTTCTCCAGCAAACCTGATGGCTTTTTGATATAAATCCTGAATCATAAATTAGTAGATTTTTTTAAACCGTACATTTCATTCCACAATATTTTTTAACATTTTCGCAATTACAAAGCTTGAAAGTCTTATCCAGTATCTTGTTCTGACGCAGTTTGTGTTGTTCAAACAATCCCTCCGCAGGACTTCCGCTGGCAGGACGCATAACTGGCATTATATCATATTCACACAATGTTTTTGAGATAAACGACCACGCTCCCATATTTTCAGGTTCTTCTTGTACCCAAATTATTCGTTCAGAATTTTTATATTTTGCTTTAATAGTTTTGAAAAGCTCAATATTGAAAGGATAAATTTGTTCAATTCTAACTATTGCCGATGAGCTATCATTAAGCGACTCTCTTTTTGCAAGCAATTCGTAATAAACTTTACCAGAACATAATATTAATTGTTTTACATCATCAGCTTTTACAGAATTATCGTCAATAATTTCAATAAAATGACCTTCTGTTAAGTCCTGAACTGTTGATGTACATAATGGATGTCTCAACAAGCTTTTCGGAGTAAAAATTATTAAAGGCAATCTGAAATTTCGCATTACTTGTCGCCTTAAAATATGGAATAAATTGGCTGGTGTTGTGCAATTAGCGATTTGCATATTGTTGTTTGCACACAAAGTTAAATATCGCTCCATTCTTGCACTTGAATGTTCAGGTCCCTGTCCTTCGTATCCGTGAGGTAATAACATAACCAAACCATTCATCATTCCCCATTTATCGTGAGCAGAACTAATATATTGGTCAACAATTACTTGTGCAACATTTGCAAAATCGCCAAATTGTGCTTCCCAAATTGTTAAACCTTTTGGAACAGCAAGTGAATAGCCATATTCAAAACCTAAAACTCCGTATTCTGAAAGTAATGAATTAATTACATGAAACGATGCTTGATTTTCATCAATATATTTTAGATAAGTGTATTTTTGGTCGGTGTCTTCAATTACTAAAGTAGCATGTCGATGTGAGAAAGTTCCTCGTTCAGAATCCTGACCTGAAATTCTAACAGGAACTCCCGATGTAACAAGCGTTGCATAAGCCAATAATTCGCACATTGCCCAATCAAGCTTATCATTTTCAATCATTTTCCATCTTTCTTCCATAAGCTTTTCAATTTTATTGAAAAACTTCTTCCCTTCTGGTAATGTTGTAATTTTTCTAGCTAAATCCCTTATTATATTTTCATTGACTTTCGTTTCAACCGGATTGAATATTTCGCCATTATTTAAAAACTCAAAATCTTTCCATTCTTCAGCCATAAAATGTTTGACTTTTACTGTGTCAACCTTTTTAGACTCTTCTAGTGCGATTTCAAGTTGTTGAATATATTCCTGCTCAATTGATTTGGCAGTTTGTTCGTCTAGCACTCCTTCTGCAATTAATTGCTTTTTATATATTTCCTTTGGATTTGGATGATTTGCAATTGCCTTATATAAAGTTGGTTGTGTAAAACGTGGTTCGTCACCTTCGTTATGACCATATCTTCTGTAACAAAGAATATCAATAAAAACGTCAGTATGAAACTGTTGTCGATATTCCATCGCTAAATCAATAGTGTAAACCAATGCTTCAACATCGTCGCCATTAACGTGGAATATTGGCGAACGAGTTACTTTTCCAATGTCAGTGCAATATGTGCTTGATCGTGCTTCTGTATAATTAGTTGTAAACCCAATTTGATTATTAATTA
>Ga0209211_10006686_pt1 | contig 16560 bp, 20 predicted proteins | sample RifGroA2_FD_183992 | JGI IMG/M metagenome (GOLD analysis project Ga0209211, IMG submission 183992) | Groundwater microbial communities from Rifle, Colorado, USA - Groundwater A2 (SPAdes) (version 2) | ecosystem: Environmental > Aquatic > Deep subsurface > Groundwater | place: Rifle, Colorado... | reverse complement strand
CGGCCGGCCCCGCCGCGCGACGTGTTCCTCGCGCAGGACCAGGATCTTTTCCCGCATCGCGTCCCCGATCATCCCGTCCCGGGGCGACAGGATCAGGGTCCCCTTCCAGGCGGGAGGAATCCCGACTCCCTCCGTCACCAGGAGCGAACCGTCCTTCTTCGCGACCGCAAGCGCCACCTGCGCCGTCTTGAAGAGTTCCCTCGTGAGGCGCACCGCCACCCGGGGCAGGGCGTCGATCGGATGCCGTTCCGCGAGACGGCGGACCATCGAAGGGATGAGGGTCGCGATCTCGGAGTCGCGGGCATGAATCTCCTTGTACTCCTGGAGCCAGCGGGACAGGTCGCGGTTCTTGACCCTCAGTTCCTCAAGAGCCTCTCCCGTTTTGCGGAGCCCCGAGGCCCGATACGCCGACCCCGCGAGGACCCCGAGCCCGAGCGCGACCGCGCAGATCATCGCTCCGACGAGAAGATCCGGCATCCGTTACCTCCCCTTCTTTCTTCCATAGCTCGTGGAACGCGGCTGCCGTTTCCGCCTTGAACTCCGTGAACGACTGGCGAAGGAAACTCACCGTCGCGCTTACGCCGGTTACCGGAGAAATATTACGGCAACGCCGGAATGGCAATTGAATCCCGCGCGATCAGTGAAGGCGCCCGCAGCCGATCGCCTTCCTGATCTCCTCGTGTTTAAAGGGCTTCCTTATGAAGCCGCAAACCAACCCATCGGCGAGGGCCTTCTGAAGGTCGACGTCATCTTCGGAAAGGGAGCCCGAAACAAGCACGATCGGCAGGCCCGGGTCAAGCTCCCTCAGGCGCCGGGCAAGATCGATCCCGTCCGCGTCCGGGAGCCTCACGTCCATGAAGGCCAACCGGAAACGGAAACGCTTGACCAGGTCGAGCGCTTCGCATCCGCTCCGCGCGGCTTTCGCCGCGCAACCCTCTTGACGCAGGAGCCGTCCCAAAAGCCAGCACAAATCCGGCTCGTCGTCGATGATGAGAAAGAGGCCCCGCGGCATCTCCATCAGATCGGCGCCTCGCCCGTAACCACCGGCAATCTCACCGTCAGGGTCGTCCCCACCCCTTCCGTGCTCTCCACTTCAATCGAGCCGAAGTGCTCCTTCACGATCGAGTAACAAAGCGACAGCCCCAATCCCGTGTCGACTCCCATCGGCAACGTAGTGTAGAAAGGGTCGAAAACCTTGTCCAGCGCTTTCTCCGGGATGCCGCAACCGGTGTCGGCGACGCGGATCAAGACTTCGCTGCCGCTGCGTGCCACCGAAGTGCGCAGCTTGCCCCCCTTGGGCATGGCTTTGATGGCGTTCAGAAAAAGGTTTATGAACACTTGCTGCAGATGGCCTTTGTTTCCGTTCACGGCGATCCGTTCGTTCGGCAGATCGGGCACCAGCTCGATTTTTTGAGTTCTCGCCTCGTAGGCAACCAATCGAACCGTTTCGTCCATAACCGCCAAGATGTCCAGGGGCACAAAATCGGAATCCTCCGAAGGGCGGGCGAACGTCAACACGTTTTCGATGATGGCGGAGGCCCTGATAATGCCGTTCTGAATCTTTACCGCGCATTCGCGTCGAAACTCCGGTTTGATCCCATCGTTCATGAGAAACTGGGCGGCGGACGAACAAACCGCCAGAGGATTTCGGAGTTCGTGGGCGATCCCTCCCGCCATCACGCCCAGGGCCTCCAGCTTTTCCCGCCGGAGGCGCTGCACCTCCAGCTTGCGGCGTTCGGTCTGGTCTCGTCCAACCGCCACGACCCCGGTGGTGTGCGATGCTTCATCTTTCATGGTGGAAAATACCCACGAGACGAAAACGCTGGCTTCGTCGGCAGTGAGGAGTGTCCAATCCGCGGTTCGAGGCCCCTCCTGGAGCTCCAGGGTCGAGAGGAACGCCTTCCCATCCTCGCGGTGCTCCTTGGCGAAATACTCAAACAGGAAACGACCTTTCACATCGTCTACCCGGTAGCCCGAGATCCTCTCCGCCGCCGGGTTCCAGGTCAGGATTCTCCCTTCCGTGTCGGTGGAGAGCACGATGTCGCTGGCACTGTCGACCACGCTGGCGAGGTGGCGTTCGGCGCAGCGCACTTCCTTGCTCAACTGAACCTGTTCGGACACATCCTCCATCAACAGCAGGACCGCATCCACGTTGGCCGTCCAGATCACCGGTATCATGCGATAGTAGTACGTGCGCAGGGGCACACCCGGTGCCCGGTAGGTAAGCCTTTGTCCCTGCGTGGACCCGCCTCTGTCGAAAACGCCGCGAATCGCCGCCTCCAGGCCGAGCTCTTTGATGATCACCACCGGGAAAACCTGGGACAGCCGCTTGCCGACGATATTTTCCTTGCTGCGGCAGATCTTTTCGAGAAAGTTCCTGTTGGCGAAGAGCACCTGCAGGTTTCGATCGATCAGGAGGATCGAGGAGGGAATCACGTTGACGAGGAGGTCGTGAAATTCATCGGAGCGCTTGCGAGCCGCGGCCAGTTCCCCCAGGGCGTTCGAGAGGTCATGGATTGCTTCGGATAGAATTCCCTTCACCGGAGCTGCGTCGGCATGTCCGGGAAGATCCTCGAGGCGCCCAATCGAGATATCGAGCTGCCGCTCAAGGGTGTCGTCTTTCATTTCTCCCCCTCCTCCCCCGCGACAAAGTTGTATGGGGGCCAAGGGCCGCTTAAGAGGACCTTCATTCCTTCCTTCCGGGAGAGAACCCGAAACGCCTCCCGGAAGGCGTCCTCTCGATCCCTCTTCACCAGGAACGCCAGGGAGGCCATCCGTACGCCCGGTCCTCGAATGCGTGACAGCTCCGATCGAAAATCCACGTAGAGCCCGGCGAAGGCTGTCCGGCACCTCTCGACCGTTTCATCTTCCTCTTCCTCAAGGGCCAAGCGTTCTTCCTCCTGGTACCGGGCTCTGCGGGCATGCAGGTAACGTATGCCCGGGGACGTGCCGGCCGGCGCGGCGCCGTCGGCCGCGGAATCCGGGCCCGGCCCATCGCCGGACGGCGCCCTGTCTTTCCAGGGCGGGAGCAAACGCACGCCCATCTCGACGCATCCGTTCAGGCGCCCAAGGAAGGCTTGGTATTCCCCGCGGCGTGCGCGGAGCGCCTCCTTCACGCGCATCTCGCCATCCAGCACGCATCCGAAACGGAACGGCAGGACAGCGCGGGCGAGGTGAAACACCTCCACCACCTTTTCAAAGGCCAGGATGCGCGAAACATCGGGGGCAACGGCGCCCGCCGGCTGCGGGAGAGGGGAGACAACGACGCAGAGCCCATCGTCGTCGATGAGATATACCGGCTGGCCGTCGACGCCGCGAATCTCCGCGGGCGGCGGTTCCCGTGGTGTTTCACAGACGCAGTAGGCGAGGAGGGATGCTCCTCTCACTCAGGCATCTCCGGGCGGGAAGAGTCCGATTCCTCGTCGTCGCCCAGGGACGGACAAAAGTTGTAGGGCGGCCAGGGCCCGGAGACCTCGAGATGCACACCCTGCTCCCGGTACCGGGCGCCGACCTGCTCCACCCGCTCGCGGAAGTGTTCCACGGTCTCGCGGCGGAGCAGGAAAGCCCAGTTGGCGATCCCTTCGAACATCTTTTCCGTGGCGTCATGGGCACGGGGCTTCACCGTGCGCACGTCGGGCGCCTCGCGTTCCAGTTCCTTCCCGATGTCCTGCACCACCGTTTTCGCCCATGACGCCACCGCTCTGCCGGCTTCCGCCCGCAACCGCTGGAGTTGCATGTAGCGGCTGCCCGGAGATGACGGGAGCCTCAAAAAACGATCGTCGGCTTCGAGCAGGCGTTTTTCCGCCTTGGACCGCTCCAGAAACCCCTTGACTGCCCATTCTTCCTGGCCGGTGAGTGATTCCAGGAAGCGGGTGATCGCAAGGTGGTGTCGTGCAAGGAAGCGCGCCATGCTTTCCGGGGAGGCAAAGATGGTCCCGAACCGTGCCGGGAGGACCGGGGAGCTGCGCATCACCCGTTCGATCACCATTTCGTGATGGAAAGCTCTCGGGGCCATCCACGCGAGGTCGCGCAGATTGGCTTCGGATGCCGGCCCGCAAAACTCTTCCACATTCACCGGCGTAACCACGGCGACGGCGCCTGCGACTTCACAGGACACGGCCCTGGTGTCCTCCAGGCCCGGACCGCCAATGGCGGGGAGGACCGCGGGACAGGCGAAACAGAAGAGATAAACTCCCTCCGCGGCGTTGCCGGGCAAGCCCGTCGGCTCCGGATTCATGTGAACCGCCTCGTCAAGCCTCCCCTTCGCAGATCGTCGCTCTTGACCTCGGCCAAGACAACATCGAAGTCCGAAGGCTCGATTCTCAGGCTCGCCTCGTCCGGTGGACCTCCCTCGGCGGCGGCCACAACCCTCCGCAAAGCCTCCATGGCGGCTCGCTGGCACACCCCCGCTATGTCCGCCCCGCTGAAACCTTCCGTGCGAGCGGCAAGTCCGGCGGCGTCGATCTTGGGGGACGTGGGCTTGCCGCGAAGGTGGACAGAGAAGATGTCGCGGCGTTCCCGCTCCTCGGGCAGGGGGATGTCTACCAGGACATCAAATCGCCCGGGACGGAGCATCGCGGGGTCGAGCAAGTCGCTCCGGTTCGTCGCCCCCAGCACCAGAACGCCCCGTAATTCCTCCACTCCATCCATTTCCGCGAGGAACTGGCTCAGCACGCGTTCCGCAACGTGGGAATCCGTCCCGCCCGCGCTTCTCGCCGGCACCAGAGCGTCCATTTCATCGAAAAAAACGATGCAGGGGGCGGCCTGCCGGGCCTTGTGGAAAACGTCACGAACCGCCTGTTCGGAATCCCCGACATACCTGGAAAGCAGCGCCGGCCCCTTGACGGAGATGAAGTTGACCTGGCTTTCGGTGGCGATCGCCTTGGCCAGCATGGTCTTCCCGCATCCCGGCGGACCCGAAAGCAGGATGCCCTTCGGCGGCCTGACTCCCGCCTTTTCAAACAGGCGAGGATATTTGAGAGGCCACTCTACCGCCTCCAGGAGGCGTTCCTTCACCTCACCGAGCCCGCCGATGTCGTCCCAGCGCACATCCGGGACCTCGACAAACACCTCCCGAATGGCGGAGGGTTCCACCTCACTGAAGGCAAGCAGGAAATGCTCCATGCCCACCTCAAGCCGGCCGAGTTGCTCATAGGGAATCGCCGTCAGGGAAAAATCGATGCCGGACATGATGGTGCGCAGGCAGCTCATCGCCGCCTCACGGCACAGCGCCTCGAGGTCGGCGCCGACAAAACCGTGGGTGATGGCCGCCAGGTGCGCCATATCCACGTCACCGGCGAGCGGCATCCCCCGGCTGTAGATCTCCAGGATCTCCAGCCGGCCGTTTCGGTCCGGGATCGGGATGACGATCTCCCGGTCGAAACGACCAGGGCGGCGCAGCGCGGGATCCAGGGCATTCGGGAGGTTCGTCGCCGCGATGACGATGATGTTGCCCCGCCGTTTCAGCCCATCCATCAGGGCAAGCAGTTGCGCCACTACCCGCTTTTCCACGTCACCGACGACCTTCTCGCGATGCGGCGCGATGGCGTCGATCTCGTCGATAAAAACGATGCTCGGCCCCTTACTGGACGCTTCCTCGAAGATCTTCCGCAGGTGCGCTTCGCTCTCCCCGTAAAACTTGTGGATGATCTCCGGTCCGCTGACCGTGAAGAATTTCGCCTCCGTCTCGTTGGCGATGGCCCGTGCAATGAGTGTCTTCCCGCAGCCCGGGGGGCCGTACAGCAGCACGCCCTTCGGCGCATCAATTCCCAGGCGCTCGAATATTTCCGGATACCGGAGGGGAAGCTCGATCATCTCGCGGATCCGCTGCAATTGCGGCTTGAGCCCTCCGATGTCCTCGTAGGAAACCCCGCGCGCCCGCTCTTCTTCCTTGGTCTTGCCGATCACCAGCTGCGTCGTCGGGTTGATCACCACAGGCCCGGCGGGAACGGTGTTTTCCACCCTGAAGTCCGCGGAACGGGTGCCGAAAAGGGTCGCCCGGATCCTGTCTCCGACCACCACGGGCAAACCGTCCAGGAGACTGCCGATGTACTTCAGGTCCCGATCCGCCGGCGTGATCGTTATCGGGGCAATCACCACGCGACCGGCCGGGGGGGCGGTAATCCGGCGTATCGATACGGATTCATCAAGGGCGACACCGGCATTCTCTCGGGTCAGCCCGTCCATTTGTATGCGGGCGTGTCCCCGCTGCTCCTTGTAGGCCGGCATCGCCTTGCCTACCGTTTTCCGCTTGCCGGTGATTTCCACCAGATCCCCGATATTCACCTGCAGCCGGGCAAGGTCGTCCGGATCGATCCGGACGAGCGCCCGCCCCACATCCTTGTTTAGCGCTTCGGTCACCCGAAGCTTGAGCGTTGGAGCGTCCGTCATTTCCATTGCTCCTTCCTTCCCGGTCGTCATCGCAAAAGCTTGACCTCGACAACGCCGTTGTTGCAAGAGACCGTCATCTTCTCCGGCGAAAAATTCCCCGGAAGCAGGATTTCCTTTCCGTATTTCTTGTCGCCCTTCACTGCGGAAATCGCAAGAACGTCATCCCTGAGATCGATCCTGACATCCTTGGACCCTATTCCGGGCATCTCCGCGACAACCAGAACAAACCCTTTCTCTTCAAAGATATCCACCATCGGTTCACGGATTTCCTGCACTTCGGCCTGACCGGTTGTCTTGTCCGTTCGAACATTTCCGAACGGTTCGACCTTGACCCCCTGGTCTCCCAAACCGACTTTCATGGTAAAACCATACACGCCTTTCACGCCCTTCTTGCCTTGAATCTCGCCGGTTTTCGAAAGTTCTTCCCCCTTTTCCGCAAGCTCCCCCAGCTTTTCCACCAGGTCGCCAAGGCCCTTCATGATCCCACCGAGACCCGCGCCAAAGCTCGTTTCCGTTTCATGTGTCACGTTTTTCCCTTTCTTGCCGGCCATCGCCATCCCCCTTCTCCGAAATCATGTACGTCTTTAGTTTCGTCAGCATCGTCTTGTAGTCGATTTTCAGGATCCGGGCCGCCTTCGCCTTGTTCCCAAGAGCATTCCGCAACACTTTTGTGATCACTTCCCGCTCCACCACGATCGTGCTACGGCGCACGATATCCTTCAAGGAAATATTGCCGGCGTCGACCCTGCCAAGCGATTCCCTTACCGGTAGTCCCACGCCGTTCGTTCGCAAGGCACCCAGGTGTCTGGCGTCGATCACGTCATCCGCCACGAGCACGGCCTTGCGAATAACGTTGCGCAGTTCCCGGACATTACCTGGCCAGTCGTAAGCCAGGAGGGTGGCAACGGCCGTCTCCGTGAACCCCCGGATGGATTTCCCGAGTTCCTGGTTGGTCAAATCGAGGAATCGCTTTGAGAGGAAGATGCTGTCTTCCTTGCGTAAGCGCAAGGAAGGTACATGGAGGACATATCCGCTCAAGCGGTGGAAAAGATCGGGCCGGAAGATGGCCGGGTTCGCGGTAAAGAGATCCATGTTGGTCGCCGCGATGATCCTCGCATCGGCTTTGATTTCTTTCGTTCCGCCGATGGCGTAGAATCGCCGTTCCTCGAGAACCCTGAGCAACCTGCTCTGCATGGAGAGCGGCAGGCTGGAGATCTCGTCGAGGAAGAGGGTTCCCGAAGCGGCCGCCTCGAACTTTCCTCGCGTGGTTCGATCCGCGCCGGTGAAAGCCCCCTTTTCGTGGCCGAACAGTTCGCTTTCGATCAGGGTTTCGGGGATGGCTCCGCAGTTCACGGTGACCATCCTGCCGGAAACGCGGTGACTCGAGGTGTGGATGGCCCGCGCAACGAGTTCTTTTCCAGTCCCCGTCTCTCCGGTCACAAGGACGGTGAAGTCCGTGGGGGCTACCAGGGCAACCTCGGCCTCCAGTTTGATGATTGCCTGACTTCGACCCATCATCTCCTGCAGGGAAAGGTATTCCTCCTCGTGGATGTCCACGACTCTCAGCCTTCGCTTCAATTGGCGCTCTTTCAGGGCCCTGCGAATGGTCAGGAGCACGAGCTCGTTTTCAAAGGGTTTGGTCAGGTAGTCACAGGCCCCGGATTTCACCGTCCGCACGGCGTCTTTGATGCTGCCGAAAGCGGTAATCATGATCACCGGCAGATCTCCATCCATCTTCCGCAATCGACTCAACACCTCGATTCCGTCGATGTCCGGCATGCGAATATCGAGCAGCACCACATCAGGGGATTGCAACCCGACGATCTTGAGCGCGTCCTCGCCGTGGCAGGATTCGAGCGCTTCCATACCCTCCTGCTCCACCAGCGAACGTAGCGCCCAGCGAACTTCCCTGTCGTCATCCACGATCAGAATTTGAGCAGGCCTTGCCCTCATGGCCTGCCCCGATCGTGGGAACCTCTGTTTTCCCCCGCGCGAAAGGGAGGGTGATAGAGATAGGAAACCCGGGTGTCGGGGGCGAGTCGATCCCCAAGATCGTGGAGCATCCCCAGGAAGAGAATCCCGGTTTCACCGGCGCACAAGGTTTCGTTGATCCGGTTGGCGATGAACTCGTCGCGCCGCCGTAAAAGGTCTTTGCTCAAGCGCCGCTGTTGCTCCGCAATCGTTCGCGCCTCTTCCTCGGTCTTCGCCGCCAAAAACCTCTTCACCAGGCCGTACTCTTCCAAAAGGATTTCCGCCGATTCCGTTCCCATGAGCTCGGCTCCTTTTTCCAGCAGGTAGAGAATCAGCAGGTGGTTCGGGCTGCCTGCCTTGGCCAGATCGGAGACGATTTCAACCTCATGGCCGCAGACCGGAAGACCATCTTGATACACGCGAACATGCGGATACGGCAAGTCCCACTGCTCGACCCGCCGGCGGGTCTGCTTCCACAACTGATGAATACTGGCGACATTGCTCATCCACCCTTGCCGGCCCAGTTTCTCGATCTTGATCTTCCGGATGGGTTCCGCCAATCCCCCCATGTCGACCGGCGCATGGATGATGGGTATATGGATCAGTGTCCTGGTGAAATCCGACATGATTTTCCCGATGCGCGGAAGAACAGATGCATGGCTTCAGTTGGGTTAGATAAACTCCGCATTATATACTGCATAAAATTACATAAAACATCCCTTCTATCAACCGCTTTTCCCTTTCGAGCTCCCACGGCCTATCCCCTCCACTGTTTTCTCCTGCCGGCACATCGGAGGAGTCACCGGTCCAGCACTTCCCGCACTTTCCTCGCCAAGACGGTGGAGACAAACGGCTTCCCCAAGAACGGAGTGTCCGGCCGGATAACGAAGGCCTCGTGGATCGCATTCATCGAATACCCGCTCATGAAGATCGCCTTCAGTCCGGGGTTCTCCTTCCGCATCACCTCGAACGCCTCCTTTCCCCCCATCCTCGGCATGACCACGTCCAGAACAGCCAATGCGATTTTCTCCCTGTGTCGCCGGAACAAATCGATGGCCTCTTCCCCGTTGCAAGCCGGGAGCACGGTATACCCGATGTCCTTCAGGATGCGCCCCGCGAGCGTCCGGATCGATTCCTCATCTTCCACCAGGAGGATGGTCTCGCTCCCTCCCCGGATCGGTTCCGTCTTTACTGGAATCTTAACGTCCGGCGGAGCCTTGATCGCGGGAAAGTAGATCTTGATGGTCGACCCCTTCCCCGGCTCGCTGTACACGTGAATGAACCCATTGTGCTGCTTCACGATCCCGTATACCACCGAAAGGCCCAACCCCGTTCCCTTGCCCGGCGCCTTCGTCGTGAAGAAGGGCTCGAACGCCCGCTCCCGGGTTGCTTGGTCCATTCCGATCCCCGTGTCGGAAACCACAAGCAGGGCGTAGCGCCCCTTTTTCATGTACTGGTGTTCCTGGATATATTCCTCCTCCATGATCACCCCACCGGTCTCCACAAGGAGCTGCCCCCCTCCGGCCATCGCATCCCTGGCGTTTACGATCAGGTTCATGAGGACCTGCTCGATATGCCCCCGGTCGGCCCGGATGGTCGGGATGTCCGCGGCCAGGAAGGTCTTGACCTCTATCTGTTCCCCGGACACCTTCGCAAAGAACCTCATCAGATCTTTCACAACGTCGCGTAAATCCAGGTTGACCGGTTCGAACACCTGGCGGCGGGAAAAGGTCAACAATTGCCGCGTCAATGTTGCGGCCCGCTCCGCAGCGCGAGAGATTTCATCCAGGTCCGCCAGCGCCTTCGGGTCGTCGGCAATCCGCGCCCGCAATAACTCGCCATACCCCAGGATTCCAGTCAGGGCGTTGTTGAAATCGTGCGCGATCCCTCCGGCGAGGGTTCCCACCGCCTCCATTCTCTGGGCCGTCTGGAGTTGCCGCTCCAACTGGGTCTTCTCCGTAATGTCGTGGACCATCGACAAGACGCCGGAAACGTTTCCCGACGCATCGCGCAAAGGAGTGCTGAACCATTCGCAAGTGACTTTTTTCCCATCCTTACGGATATTGGGTGTGATCGAGAAACTCGATTCGTCGCCTTCGAACAGCTTCGACCAGACGCCTTCGATATGAGGCTGTTCCTCCTCGGGAACGATGAATCCGCAGGGGTGCTTTCCTAACGCCTCGTCCGGGCTCCAACCAAAAATTCGTTCGGCCGCCGGGTTCCACTCCACCACGCGGAAATCCTGGTCCCACACGATGTAGGCCAGCGGCATCCGGTTCACGTGGAAAGACAGCCGTTGGTGGGCATCGCGGAGGGCCTCAAGCCGTTGGGAGTTCAGGAGGGCCACTGTGCACTGTTGGGCGACGGTTTCGAGGGCGGAGACGTCCTCCTCGGTGAAGGCGTCCCCACGGTTGCTGGAAACATGCAAGACACCTAAGATGACGCCCTCTCCTGAAGTCAGGGGAAGCGAAATCAACGCGCGATAGCCATGGCTCAGGACCCGGTCACGCCAGGGGGCCAATCGGGGGTCCTCCTGGATGTCCCGGCAGACGACGGATCTTCCGGTCCGGACCACGATTCCCGAGGGACCTTGTCCCAGGGGAGAGTCGTCCCACCGGATGCCAGGCGCAGACAGGTCCTCCATCGGAATTCCTCGTCCGGCCACGGGCAGGACGGTCTTGTCGGGTTGGGCCAGACCCACCCAACACATCGGGTACTTCATCTCGACGACCGCGTCGCAGACTCTCTCAAGCGTATCCCTGACGTTCGCCCCCTCGATGATCTTCAGGTCGATCTCATGGAGGGCCACGATCAACTTGAGCCCCTTGCTGATCTGCTTCTCCGCCTCAATTCGCCTGGCGATCTCTCCTTGCAAATTCTCGTGAAGTTTTGCATTCCTGACTGCCTGCCCAATCATCCGACCCACGGCGTCGAGCAAGTCCAACTCCTCGGGCGGGAAGAGGCCGGGGGTCCGCCACGCCAGGTTCAATGTGCCGAGCAGAGCGCCCCCGACAACCAAGGGTGTGCTCACTATGGTCCTGAGCCCTTCCTGGACGAGATATGGGGACAGCCGCTTCGTGGGATACTCCGAGATATCGACGACAACCGGTCGCCCTGCCGCCGCCGCCAGGCCGGATGCCCCTTCGCCAAGCCGGATTCGCCGCACACCCCGGACAAAGTCCTCGGAGAAACCATGATGAACGCACAACACCATCGTCTCCCCGTCGGGCTCGAGGAGGAAAACCCCGACTCCGTCCGCCTGGAGAACCTCAAGCGCCGCTGAAAGGATGTTCGCGAGTGTTTCCTGCAGGTCCAGCGATTTCACACTGGCGTTCCCGAAGGTGTGGAAGACGGAGAGTTCCCTTTTGTGGCGGGCAAGCAGCTCCTCATTCCGCTTACGCTCGATAATGCCCTCGCTCCCCATGGAATTCTCCCTCTCGTCGGAAAAACCGGTTACCGAAGGGGAAGCCGTGCAAGTTCTTCCAGATCATTCTTCCTCACCCGGTTCGCCTGATCCGGTCACTCGGCACTCGCACGTGTCCTCTCAAATTTTTGTTCCATCTGCGCGAGCCGTTGTCTCAGATCCTCCAGGTCGCCGGTCCCATCTTTCCGGTCCCGTGACCATGCAGGGTCGGTTTTCCACCAATCCATCCCCATCTCCACCGCCTTGTCCACGGAACAGATGACGAGGCGGATCTGGATCGTCAGTAGCTCGATATCCACAAGCTTCACCTTGATGTCACCGGCGATCACGACCCCTTTGTCCAGAACGCGCTCCAGGATGTCCGCCAGTGAAGAGCTTGCGAGTGCATGTTGCATGGCCTGTTTCGGTTGCATGGTTCCCACCCTTTAAAGGAGTCTCCCAAGGGGGCCGAGGTCAAGGTTGAGATCTTCTTCCTGCAGGCCAAACTCCTTGCGCAACCGCCCGATCTCTTCGGCCTGACGCATGAGCGTGAAGCCGAGCCGATCGATCTGCTCCTCCGTGAGCGAACCCGATTCCATGCGGCGAATGGCCTGCTTTTCCAGGAGTTCGTGGAGCAGCTTGACGAGGGTCAGTACGAGTTGACCGAGGCCGTTCTTGACATCGTCCGGGTCGAGTTCCAGATGCCGGCGCTCCAGAAGACGCGACGATATGTCCTTTTCGTGAAAGGCGTCCGCAAATTCGGCGAGGGCCGAAGCTTCGATGCCGCTGACCTTATTCACCGTTGCATCTCGACGTGCATTTGCGCCTGGCTCCTCGCGCCGAAGCGGAGAATCCCCGTCTCGTGCGCCGTTTCAATGGAGGACAGCAAGAGACGCAGCCCCAGGTAGATCAGGTCCACGTTGGCGACGGAAATCGTCAGGTCGCCATGAATGACAACCCCCTTATTGAGCACGCGATCGAGTGTTTCGCAGAGAGAGATGTGCTCAGCGGATGCCGGGTCGGTGAGGGGCAACCCATTTTTCAGGATTGAACGCTCCGCCGCCAATGTATTCATCCCACCACGCCCACAAGGCGCTTTTCGGATTCTTCCTTCTCGTGTCCCTCTTTGTCCTCTTCGCCTTGTTCTTCATCCTCTTTGTCGTGTTCTTCCTCCTCGGCTGCAACCGCTCCATCCGAGATCGCGTCGAGTCGGTCCAACAGCACCTTCTCCCGTGCGTCGAACTCCTCCTCTGTAATTCGCCCCGTCTCCAACATCAGGTAGAGCTCGCTCAAATCGGCTTTGATCGTCCCGGATTCGTTGGCGAGTTCCTCCTGTGCAGCCTTGTCCACTTCACGGGCGACCCATAGGACTCCATGAAGGGGAGAGAGCAGGATGTCGTCGAGGAGGAACATTTCTTACTCCGGTCCGGTTTCGTTCACAGGCTGAGGTCGAGTTCGACGAAGTTATGGGGCGCCCAGGGGCCGTTGTAATCGAAGGAAAAGTTGTTGTCGAAAAGCTTGGCCGCCTCGAAGATCGCGGTTTCGAATTTCGGCAGGGCTCCCCGCTTCACAAGGCACGCGAGGTTCATCACCTCTTTCTCGACGCGGGTCGGGTTCCGCTTGATTTCGGAACAGCCCGCCGACAGGATTTCCTCAACCCTCCCGGTGTGCACCTCCCGGTCTTCCTTCAGGAGACGGTCAAACAGGCGGCCGACCTCGATCTTGTCCGCCTGCGTCGGCTCGCGGTACTTGCCAAGAAAATGGTCCCGGGCGACCTGCAGTTCGGTGTGGCTGTTTACGAAGTACTCGAAGATGTTCGGAACGTCCCAAACCACCCGCAACCCCATCTCCACCGCGCCGTCGACACGGCGGAGCTCACGGGCAAACTCCTCGTGGTTCTTCGCCAATATCCTGCGAATCGCTTTCGGGCCATCGGCAATGATGCCGAAGGACATCGGAAGAACGGTGCTTTCTTCCATGAGTCTCTTAAGTACTCCCTGGTGATGCGCGAGGTTGCGCCGCTCCGGCCGTATCTTTTCGTCGGGAACCTCGCTGACCAAAGCGGAAATGTGACTATCGGCGATCGCGAAAACCTTGCCGTCGAAAAGTCCGACGGCGCCTTGGGTCTCCACGTCCGGGCCGGCGGCGATGGCGTAAAGGTACAGCCCCTTTTTTGCAGGTTCTTCTCCGGCCATTTCAGCCCCCCTGATTACGCGGAGTTTCCCCATCCGGCACCCTTTCAAATTCGAGCTTCCCATTCGCGGCGCAGACGATTGCTATTTCCACTAGCCCTTGCACGCGAAATGCGGTCGTATCCAGTCCTCCCGACAGGAGACGAGTCGCAATCTCCTCGGGACTGCACCCGAGATCATGGAGCTTCATTATGGTCGCAAGCACCGCCTGGGCCGATGTCGGAGGAGTACTTTCCATTATTGCACCTCCATCCCTCTATGATCCCTCTCCGCCAGGCTGGATGAATCCGTGAAGCTGAGACTTTTCGTTTGCGCCGGGCAACGTTGCACCGCTGATCCTGACAATCTTGAGCTTGCCCTCCTGGGCTTCGATCTCGAGAATTGCGCCACAGGCAAGGCATTTTACGGGGCCTGAATAGTCGTCATATGCCTCGTCCAGGTCCACCTTGTGCCCGCAGGAAAGGCAATTAACCCTCATCTTGCAGCCTCCTGTCTTCCGCGGATTTCCCGCGGGTTTGCCCGGCCAGCCACAACCGGTACTCTCCCCTCCAGTCGCGCTTTGCCTCCTCGGAGGAAATCCGCCCCTGGTCGAGCCGTGTCATCGCTGCGCCAGCCGCCGTAAGACACGAACGGAAGCTTTTCGCGTGCCGCATGGTGCGTATGTGCGCACAACCCGGAAGCCTCAACATATCTTCTTGCTCCTAGTACTTGATCTGGAATCCCGCGAGAGTCTGGCGGGGTACATCTTCCGGCTTGCTCCCCGATTCCGATAATATTTTTTGGTCCTGTTCGGACAGCGCCTCCAGCAACACCTTTTTTTCCGCTCCGATTTCACGGAAGCGTGCGTCAATCTGATGGATCCGCTGCATGGCGCTCTTCCTCTCCATCCCTCGCCGTGCTTTCTCCATTTCCAGCGCGCTGATCCTCATGAACGCGCGGTATGGCTGCGAGATCTGGTCAACCCTGCCGGAATTCGTGTGGATATCCTTCACGGTGCGCTGCGGGATGCCCATGGAATCACCTCTTTCCCTTGACAGGGTGGGGACCCTGTTTGTCCGAAAACGTGGTCTGGCGTCCGCAGACCTCAAGCATTATTTCATTGATCTTCCGGGGCATGATTGATTCCCCTCCGCGGCTGACCTTCGCAGTCTCGAGGTTCAGCACATCCCGGCAAACCCAGTTGAAAACAGGATCTTCCATCCGCGCGTGCGCATTCCGGCTGGCGAGGACCTTGGCAATGGCGATCGAGGCCCGGATCGTGGGGCGGTGGTTGTTGACGCCGACGCCTCGCAGCTCCCTGATGATGTCCACGACGGGTTCCGCATCCTCCCTGGGAAGTCCGGACTTCGCCATGGCAATCCCGACCTCCGTCTCACGGTCGTAGTGTTCCAGTTTGATCGTGATCAACCGGTCCATGAGCGCGTCCTGGGTCTTGTGAGTACCCGCATACTCCTCCGGATTGGAGGTGAAGATGGCGCAGAACTTGGGGTGGACACCCAAATACCCCTCTCCCGTTTTTCGGAGCTCGGGCAAGTTGAGTATTTTCTCCGCCAGAACGCTCAGGAGGACGTTGTTGGCCTCCGGTCTTGAGCGGGTGAATTCGTCGTAAATGAGGGTGTAGCCCTTTTCGCACGCGGTGGTGAGGCGGTTGTCCACCCAGACGGTGTTCATTTCCTCTTCGGTTTTCAGAACGGAATGGATATAGTTGTCCACCAACCTGCGCTTGCGATATCCCCCGTCACGCCCCACCAGGTCGGAGCTGCCGAACTCGTCGTCTCCGTGGATCAGCGCCACCGGTCGACCCAGTTTTGCGGCAACGTGCATGGCCAACGTCGTTTTGCCCACCCCCGCGGGACCGGAAAAGTGAACGGCGTATCCCACGGAGAGGTACGTCAGCGCACGCTCGGTCACATCCTCGACGAACGGGGTCGAGATGAAGCCCTCGCTGGGCGAAGGCCGAACGTTGTCGCTCTCCGTCTGGACCCTGATCGTTGTCGATGACGCGGCAGCAAGATCGCGTTTGCTCATGTCCAAGGACTCCCTTCCGTCTCTCGCATGGTTACGACCACAGGATCGGGCGACCGGGATCACCCACGGTGCTTCTTCCGGCGTTTGCCGTCACCCCGCGGCCCCGGCACCCCCCTGGCGGGCTGTGCAGCAGCCTCCGTGGGTGTGGCCTCCGCCGCTTCCGCCTCCGGAAAACCGTGTCCAATCCCGGCAGCCCCGATGCGGCAGGAATTGAATTCCAACGAGCTCGTTCCCCCCCACGCGCGGCGTCCGCCCGCGAGGTCGCCGGCGAAGCCCTTGAGCAGTCCTGAGACCTTGCCCTCGATCCCGGCGGCAAAGTCCCGCAGCGCGTTCTTCTGGCGCCTGGACATTTCCGCATGGGCGGCATGGAAGCCGGCCTGCATCCCCTTCACTTCGCGTTTCCGCTCGGCGGCGTTGCGCCCGAGGTCCTGCATCATCTGCTCGCGGTCCCTGTGGCCGCCCTGAATCTCGCCCACAAGGCGCATGAAATCCTCCGTGATTCTCCCCATGATCCAATCACCTCCTTACCTGCCGTCTATGGTTGCGCGGTCCCCCGCCGGGAGGAACCATCGGACG
>Ga0209211_10006685_pt1 | contig 16564 bp, 15 predicted proteins | sample RifGroA2_FD_183992 | JGI IMG/M metagenome (GOLD analysis project Ga0209211, IMG submission 183992) | Groundwater microbial communities from Rifle, Colorado, USA - Groundwater A2 (SPAdes) (version 2) | ecosystem: Environmental > Aquatic > Deep subsurface > Groundwater | place: Rifle, Colorado... | reverse complement strand
CTACATGCCGAGCCCGGGGATCTTGAGCCCGCCGGTCAGCTTGCCCAGCTCCTGCTGCACCAGCTCGCGCGACTTCCGGAGCGCCTCGTTGCACGCGGCGAGCACGAGGTCCTCGAGCATCTGGGCGTCGTCCTTGTTGATGACCTCGGGGTCGATCTTGATCGACAGGATCTCCTGCTTGCCGTTGACCTCGACCGTAACCATCCCGCCCCCGGCCGTGGCCTCGACCTTCCTCTTGCCGACCTCCTCCTGCAAGGCGGCCATCTGCTGCTGCAGCCGCTGCGCCTCCTTCATCATGTTGCCGAAGCCCTTCACTGGCCCTCTCCTTCCGGCAGGCGCGGCCGCACCGCGACCACCTCGCCCTGGAACTCGGCGAGCGCGGCCTGCACGGCCGGGTGCGCCACCGCGCCCCCGGCGGCCTCGCCCCCCGCCTGCACGCTGATCCGCTCGGCGCCGACGACCCAGCGGCGCACCGCCTGGAGGACGACCTCCCGGTTCGCGCCGTCGTTCAGCATCTCACGGTGGAAGTGGTTTCCCGTCAGGACGATCGCGATCTCGCCGCCGACGAGCGCCGCCGGCCGCGCCTGCGCCAGCACCGCGCCGAGCGTGGGCCGCTTGCGCATAACCTCGTCCACCACGCGCTCCCACGCGGTCTGGAGCTCCGCGTCCGCCGCGGGCGGCGCCGCCGTGGCGACCGGCGCCGCAGCCTGGGGCGCGGCCTGGGGGGCGGCGGGGCGCGGGGGCGGCGCCGGGGGCCGGCGGGGCTCGGCCGCCGCGCGGGGCGACGCCTCGACGCCGGGGAGGAGGCTCGGCTGCGCCGGCGCGCTCGCCGCCGGCGGCGCCGCCAGCGCCTGGGCGCGGAGCTGGGCCTGGGCCTCGTCCACGCGGCGCAGGACGTCCTCGAGCGCCTGCGGCACGGGCCGGCGCGTGGCGCGCACGGTCGCCATCTCGAGCTCCACGCGCGGGTGGGGCGACTCGCGCATGAGCGCGTCGGCCTCGAGGAAGCCGCGCAGCACGTAGAGCATCTCGTCGAGCGACGCGGCCTCGCCGAGCTTCCGGAGCTCGTTGCCCTCGGCGTGGGAGAGGTCGGCGAGCTTCGCCGTCGGCGCCGCCTTGAGCACGAGCGCCCGCCGGAGCAGCTCGACGACGTCGCGCGCGAACGCCCCCAGGTCCTCGCCCTCGCGCGCCGCGCGGTCGATCGCCTCGAGCGCGCCGCCCGTGTCGTGGCCGACGACCGCCGCGGCGAACGCGCGGACGGCCTCGGGCGCGCTGGTGCCGAGCAGCTGGGCGACCGTCTCCGCCCCGAGCCGGCCGGCCCCGTAGGCGATCGCGGTGTCGAGGAGCGAGAGCGCGTCGCGCAGCGACCCCTCGGCGGCGCGGACGATCGCGGGCAGCGCGCCGGGCTCGAAGGGCACCTGCTCCTCGGTGAGGATGCGCTCGAGCGCGGCGGCGAGCGCCTCGGGGGCGATCGGGCGGAAGTCGAAGCGCTGCACGCGCGAGAGGACCGTGGGCGGGATGTCGCGCGGGTCGGTCGTCGCCAGCACGAACACCACGTGCGGCGGCGGCTCCTCGAGCGTCTTCAGCAGGGCGTTGAAGGCGGCCTCGGTGAGCTGGTGGACCTCGTCGATGATGTAGACCTTGTAGCGCCCGCGCGCCGGCGCGTACTTCACGTTCTCGCGCAGCGTGCGGATCTCCTCGATGCCGCGGTTCGAGGCGCCGTCGATCTCGATGACGTCGACGAGGGTGCCGGCCTGGACCTCGCGGCAGACGTCGCACGCGCCGCAGGCTTCGTCGCCCGCGCGCGCGGGGCAGAGCAGGGCCTTCGCGAGCAGGCGGGCCGTCGTCGTCTTGCCGATGCCGCGCGGGCCCGCGAAGAGGTAGGCGTGCGCGATGCGGCCCGACGCGAGCGCGTTCCGGAGCGTGCGCGTGATCGCGTCCTGGCCGACGACCGCGTCGAACGTCTGCGGCCGCCACTTCCGGGCGAGGACCTGGTAGCTCAAGTGACCGTGCACCCTCCTTCGATCGACCCGTCCTGCGACCTCCCCACAGAGTCGGCTCGGGTCAGGTACTCCCACGGCACACGAGAGGGTCGCCTTACCGTTGCTCCCTTCCGGGCCTGGCGGGGTTCGACGATTCTCATTGCGTGGGGCCCAACCGTCAACGCCTCCCCACGAGGCTCACTCAACACGGGCCGCCCTCGAGAGGGAGTTCAACCCCGCTGAAGCGGTTTGCGGGTTACAGGGCACCGCTAACTCCCCGTCTAGCACGGCCACGCCGTAGTCACGCTGGTGGTAACGATGGCGGAGAGGGGGGGATTTGAACCCCCGGTGCGCTTGTTAGGCGCACACACGATTTCCAGTCGTGCCAGTTAAGCCGCTCCTGCACCTCTCCGCGGATCACGGCCGGAGAAATTGGCGGAGGGGAGAGGATTTGAACCCCCGAGGGACCTTCTGGGCCCCTATCCGATTTCGAGTCGGACGCCTTCAACCGGGCTCGGCCACCCCTCCGCGAACCGCTCATCGTCGCTTCGTGTCAAAGAACTCGCGCAGCAGCGCCGCGCTCTCGCCGGCCAGCACGCCGCCAGTCGCTGCCACGCGGTGGTTCAGCCGCGGGTCGTCGAGCAGCCGGTGGAGCGACTCCACCGCGCCCGCCTTCGGGTCGGCGGCGCCGTACACCAGGCGCGCCAGACGCGCGTGGAGCGCCGTCCCGCAGCACATCGGGCACGGCTCCACAGTCACGTAGAGCGTGGCGCCCGTCAACCGGTAGTTGCCGGTCTTCAGTCCCGCGTCGCGCAGCGCGAGGACCTCGGCGTGCGCCGTCGGGTCGGCGAGCGCGATCGGCGCGTTGTGGGCCCGGGCGATCACCGCGCCGTCCAGGACGACCACGGCGCCCACCGGCACCTCGCCGGCCTCGAGCCCGCGCCGCGCCTCGGCGAGCGCCTCGCGCATGAACCCCTCGTCGTGCGCCGCCAATAGACCCTCACGGTACCCGGTTCCCTGCCGGCAAAGCAAGCGGGCGTCGTCCGCGGCCGCCGCGGGGCCGCGTCAGGAGGGGCGCTGGGACGAGGTGAGCCGGTGGACCAGGTACGTCAGCCGCTCGAAGTGATCCTCGGTGAGGTTGAGGAAGTAGAACACGTAGCCGTCGGCATCCACCCGGATCAGCAGCGAGACGGCCCGGACGGGCTCGGCCTCGCCGGGGGGTACGAAGGAGATCTCGACCGTGGGACCCGGGCGGGGCGCCGCCGACGACAGGACCTTCACGGCCTGGGTCGAGAGGTCCACGCTCGTCGTCCGCCACTCGCTGCAGTCGCTCTCGTGGATGAGGACCGGCAGCTCGACGCGGGCGCGCGGCAGGCGCCGCCGCTCGACCGCCGAACGCCCGGACGAATCGGGGCGCCGCGCCCGCGGTGGCCGCTCGAACCACTCGAGCAGCCGCTCGAGCTGGTCGATCGGCACGGGCTTCGGGAGGAACTTGACGGCGCCAAGGTCCAGGCACTCCCGCACCTGGCTTTCGCTCGCGTTGCCCGAGACCACGATGACCGGCACGCCGGCGTCCCGGACCAGGGGCAGCCTGAGGAAGTCCCCGCCCGTCATGCCCGGAAGACGGAGGTCGAGCATGATCAGGTCGGGGCGGTCGACCCTGAGCCGGACAAGCGCCTCTTCGGCTGTCGTGACGAGGGCGGCGTCGTGCCCGAGGTCGACGCAGAGGTCACGCAGAACCTCCCCGACGAGAGGACTGTCCTCGACAACGAGGATCCGCACGAGCCACCACCTCCACCCCTTAGGGATTCTTGGCGGCTCGGAAGCAGCAAGAGCAATACCACAGGGCAAGGGCGTTTGAGATCAACGACTTCCGGAACACCAGGCCTGGGTTCTGGAGCGGCTGAGCCGGCTCAATTCTTACCGGTGCCCAGGAACCGACCGCCCGCCGGGGGAGGGGTGGTGGGCCCTAGAGGATTCGAACCTCTGGCCTTCGGATTCGTAGTCCGACGCTCTGTCCACCTGAGCTAAGGGCCCGTGGCGGAGAGGCAGGGATTCGAACCCTGGACAGAGCTTTTGGCCCTGTAACCGCTTAGCAGGCGGCTGCCTTCGGCCGACTCGGCCACCTCTCCAGCGCGTAAGCCTGCCCAGTATACACTCCCGCCCGCGGAGCGCCGGGGCTCCGGGGCGGGTCAACGCGTCTTCGGCCCCTCGGGAAGCGGCGGTGGGCTGAAGCGCTTGGCCGGAAGCGCCCGAGCGATCCGCCGCACCGCGTTCTCGGAGGCGGCGGCCAGCCCCTCGATCAGAGCCCGCCGGTAGAGCCCCTGGAACCACCGCGCGGCCTCGGATTCCTCGAAGGCGATGTACTCGTCGAGCTCGGCGTCGGTCGCCCCGCGGTAGACGTACAGGAACAGCACCAGCACTTCCTGCCGCATGAGGTCGCGCTGCTGGGCGATCATGCCGGCGATCGCGGCGTCGACGGCGCCTGGCTTGGGGCGCCGCGCCGGCGGCAGCATCGGCTCGATGGCGCGGACGCCCGCGCGGACGACCGCGCCCCGCAGCTCGAGCATGTAGGCCGCCGTCCCGGTCGCGGCGTCCAGGCGCGCGAGCCGGCTCATGCGCGCGGCGGGCGGCGGGTTGGCCTTGAGCCCCGCGGCGAACGCCGGCAGCTTCTGCGCGAGCTCCGGCGTGTCGGCCTCGACCTCCATCGCGGTGAGCCGCCGCAGCGTGGGCGTCCGGAGCTGCGCGACGAACACGCCCATGAGCTGCGGATCGTAGTCCTTCCGCAGCACGCCCCGCACGGTGGCGAGGATCGGCTCCGCGCCGAAGGCGGCGGCGAGGGCCTGGAGCAGGGCCGCGCGCTCCTTCGCGTCGAGCGGCGACTTGCCGAGGTTCGTGTTCTGAGTGACCTGCGCGGCCAGGCCCGCGAGCTGCTTCGTGATCCCCGTGAGCTCGAGCGCCTCCTCGATGAGCGCGTCCCGGTCGCCCGTGACGCCCTGGACCTGCGGCGGCGTGTCCGAGTAGTTGACGACGCCGTTGGCGTCGACCCAGCGGTAGGTCGTCGCGTCGGCGGCGCCGCCCGACACGAGCGGGGCCAGCACGACGAGCACGATGAGCGCGACGCGTCCCATGGCGATCTCCTAGGGCGAGGCCAGCGCCGGCCGCGCGACGGTCGCCCGGCCCTCCAGCCTGGAGACGAGCGGCCACGCCCTCAGCACGACGCCTCGATGATAGCATTGGGGCCCGTGAGCACGCCCGACCACGCCCAGATCCCCGCGGAGCTCCGGCGCCGCATCGAGGACGACCCCTGGGCGCGCGCGCTCGGCATCCGCTTCCTCGACCTGCGCCGCGGCTACTGCCGCGTGAGCCTCAGGCTCGAGCCCCACATGGTCAACTTCCAGGGCTACCCGCACGGCGGTGTCATCTTCTCGCTCGCCGACGTCGCGTTCGGCGCCGCGTGCAACGCGCACGGCGGAGCCGCGGTGGCGCTCAGCGCGACGATCAGCTTCCTGGCCGCCGTGCGCCCCGAGACGACGCTCGTCGCCGAGGGGCGCGAGCGGAAGCAGGGGCGCCGCGCCGGCTTCTACGACATCACGGTCGCGACCGAGGACGGCTCGCCCGTCGCCTCGGTCCACTGCGTCGCCCACCGCCTGGACGCCGGCTGAGACTCATCGCCGCGGGCCGGCCCGCCGCCAGCCCGTCGAGCCAGGGCGACGCCGGCCCCTCCGACGTCGATGCGTCGGCCGAGCGGATAGAAACGGCAGGCGAGCGGCCGGTCGGGGCGGACGCCGCTGCCGCGCTCGGTGAGGAACACGCAGCGCGTCCGGAGCCCCTCGGGGCACCCCGATTCGAAGATTCCACCGGCGTGATAGCCTTGCCCGATGCCGGACACGCCGGCGGCCGACCTCGTCTTCTACGGCGGCAGGATCCTGACGCTCGACCGCTCCGCGCGGGTGGCCGAGGCGCTCGCCGTCGCCGGCGAGCGCGTCTTCGCCCTGGGGACGAGCGCCGAGATGCTCGCCCTCGCCGGTCCCGGGACGCGGCGCGTGGACCTCGCGGGTCGCACGGCCGTGCCGGGGCTGATCGACGCCCATGCCCACCTGGACCGCGAGGGGCTCAAGACGCTCTGCCCCTCGCTCGCCGGCGCCCGCTCGATCGACGACGTCCTCCAGACGATCGAGGCGCTCGTGCGCGCCGCCGAGCCGGGCCAGTGGATCGTCACGATGCCGCTCGGCGACCCGCCGTACTACTTCGACGTCCCGGCCGTCCTGAGGGAGAACCGCTTCCCGACGCGCTGGGAGCTCGACCGCGTCGCGCCCCGGCATCCGGTCTACATCCGCGCGATCTGGGGCTACTGGCGCCACACGCTGCCGCTCGTCTCGATCGCCAACAGCGAGGCCCTGCGCCGGGCCGGCATCACGCGCGAGACGCTCCCGCCGTGGGGCGGCGTCCAGATCGACCGGGACTGGGCAAGCGGCGAGCCCAACGGGATCCTCGTCGAGTGGACGTACATGCCGCTCGTCGAGCTGACGCTCATGGCGGCGGCGCCGCGCTTCACGCTCGAGGACCGCGTCCGCGCCCTCCCCGCGGCGATGCGCGCCTACAACGCGTGCGGCACGACGAGCACCTATGAAGGCCACGGGATCGCGGTCGAGGTGATGGCCGCCTACGAGACCGTCGCGCGCCGGGGCGGGCTGACGGTGCGGCCCCACCTGGTCGTGAGCCCGGCCTGGGGCGCGGGCGATCCCGCCTCGGTCCGGGCGCAGCTCGACCTCTGGCGCGGCCGCGCCGCCGGCCGCGGCACGGGCGACGACGTCCTGCGCGTGGCGGGACTCTACGCGGAGGCGGGCCCGACGCCCGACAACGTCGTGCGGGCCCGCGCCCGGCCCTACACCGGCTGGGCGGGCTTCAACTTCGACTCGGCGCTGCCGCGCGCGCGCCTGCGCGAGGTGCTGCTCGAGGCGGCGCGCAGCGACCTGCGCGTCGCCAGCTTCACCGCGGACCTCCTGCCCCTCTACGAGGAGGTCGACCGCGAGGCGCCGATCCGCGACCGGCGCTGGGTGCTCGGCCACCTCGGCGTGCTGACCGACGACGAGATCAAGCGCGTCCGCGACCTCGGCCTGGTCTGCTCGACTCACACCAACCGCCACCTCGCCAAGGAGGGCGAGCTCCTCGCCCGGCGCGTGGGCGCCGCCCACGAGGACACGATCGTGCCGCTCCGGAAGCTCCGCGAGGCGGGCGTGCACGTGGCGCTCGCCACCGACAACGTGCCGGTCTCGCTCTTCCACCCCGTGTGGCACTGCGTGGCGCGCCTGGACCGCTACTCGGGCCGCGCGATCGCGCCCGCGCAGGCGCTCACCCGGGAGGAGGCGCTCCGCGCGTGCACGAACGAGGGCGCGTACCTCCTCGGCGAGGAGGACCGGCGGGGCTCGCTCGAGCCGGGCAAGCTCGCCGACCTGGCCGTGCTCTCCGAGGACCCGCTCGCGTGCGCCCTCGAGCGCCTCCCCGGGATCACCGCCGACCTCACGCTCGTCGGCGGCCGCGTCGTCTGGGAGCGCGGCTAGCGCCGCCGCTTCCGGTCGCGGAGGTCCAGGACGCCGGGGCGCGCGCGGGGGTCCTCGCCCTTCGGGAAGATCTGGGCCTTCTGGACCTTTTGCGTCCCCGTCGTCGGGAGCGACTCGACGAACAGGATGAAGCCCGGCGCCTTGAAGTACGCGAGCCGGGCGAGGCACCAGTCCTGGAGCCCCTGGGCCAGAGCGCGGTCGGCCGCGGCGCCGGGCATCGGCACCACGCACGCCATGACCTCCTCCTCGCGCACCTCGTCGGGTACCGCGAGGACCGCCACCTGCGCGACCGCGTCGTGGGCCTGGAGCGCCGCCTCCACCTCGGCGGCGGCGATGTTCTCGCCCGAGCGGCGGATGATGTTCTTCTTCCGGTCGACGAACACGAGCATGCCGTCGGCCTCCTGCCGCACGACGTCGCCCGTGTGGAACCACCCGCCGCGCCACGCCTCCTCCGTGGCCTCGGCATTTTTCAAGTATTCGGCGAAGAAGCCGTCGCGCGGCCCCTCGGGCCCGCCCCAGCGCACGAGCATCTCGCCCTCCGTCCCGCGCGGCACCTCGCGGTCCTGCTCGTCCACCACGCGCGCCTCGAAGCCGCCGTGGGGCCGGCCGAAGGCGCGCGTCGAGATCCTCCGGGGCTCGAAGCGGTCGCCGAAGATGCGCCCGGTCTCCGTCATCCCCCAGCACTCGACCAGCGGGAACCCGAAGCGCCGCTCGAACGGCGCGTGGAGCTCCGGCTCGACGCCCGCGCCGAGGCCGAACTTGATCCCGTGCCGGCGCTCCTCGGGCGCGGGCGGCTGGTTCAGGAGCATCGGCGGCACGACCCCGAGGTAGTGGACGATCGTCGCCCGCGTGGCGACCACGTCGGGCCACCAGCGCGCCGGGCTGAAGCGCTCGGGGAGGATCAGGCAGCCCGCCGTGAGGATCACGCACGTCGCCGTCACCGCCTGGCAGTTCATGTGGAAGAGCGGCAGCGGGTTGTAGATGCGCTCGCGCCCGGGCTCGAAAGCGAAGAGGCCGCCCATGTCGCGGTACCACGCGCCCGCGGTCAGGTAGTAGCGGTTGGTCAGGATGCAGCCCTTGGGCCGCCCCGTCGTGCCCGACGTGTAGAGCAGGCCGCACTCGGTGTCGAGCCCCGGGGCGCCCGCGCGCGGCGGCGACCCCGGCGCCGGCAACCGCTCCGGGAGGGCCCCGGCGTCGAGGACCGGCAGCGGCCTCGGGCGCGCGCGGGCGACCCGCTCGAGGTCGCCGACGCGGGCGCCGACGACGACCGCGAGGTTGGCCTCCGAGTGGTCCATCTGGTAGAGCATCTCGTCGTGGCGGTAGTCGGGGTTGACCGGCACGATGCCCGCGCCGAGCGCGTTCAGCGCGAGGTAGTGGAAGAAGAACTCCGGGCGGTTCTCGAGGAGCAGCGCGACGCGATGGCCGTGGCCGTAGCCCGCGGCCCGGTAGCGCTCGCGCAGCGCGAGCACCTCGTCGCGCACCGCGCGGTAGGAGAGCTCGACGCCCTCGGGGTGAGAGGCGCGCGCGGGCGCCGGCGGCGCGCAGAGGAAGGCGTGCTCGGGGTGGGCCGCGGCCGTCCGCTCGAACGCCGCGAAGACCGTGCTCATCGGATCGGTTCCCCCTCGCCCGACGGTGTGGTTCGGTCGCGCCGCCGCGATTCTACCTCAGCCCGCGCCTCCCGCCGCCCGTCGGAGGTGCCGCTCGACGTGGGGCGCGATCTCCGCGGCGCGGTCTCGCGCGAAGCCGTGGTCGCCGCCGGCCACGACGCGGAGCTCCGCGTCGCGGAGCCGGATCGCGAGATGCCGCCCCGCGGCGACGGAGCTGATCGGGTCGGCGTCGCCGAAGAGCAAGAGCGTCGGCGCGGCGATCTCCGCCAGCCGCTCCTCGAAGTCGCTTCGGTCGTCGGCCCACCAGGGCTCCGCGGGCCGGCTCTCCCGCCACGCCGGACGCCAGTCGGCGGCGCCGTGGCGCGTCAGGTCGAAGCCGCCGGAGGGCGCAGTGAGCACCAGGTGCCGGACGCGCTCGGGCCGCTCGAGGGCGGCGCGCAGCGCCAGGACGCCGCCCATGGACTGCGCGATCAGGTCCACGGGGCGGTCGATGCGCTCGACGACGAGCCGGTAGAGGTCGTCGAGGCTCCTGACGCCGACGCTGGGCCAGCCGAGGAGCACGCGCTCGGCCGGGTGCTGCAGGCGCTCCGCCAGCGGCCGCCAGAAGGCGGCCTCGCCGCCGGCGCCGGGCAGGAAGAGGAGTCGCTCGGCGATCATCACGGGGTGAAGAGTGGCGGAGGGCGAGGGATTCGAACCCCCAAGGGCCTCAGCGGCCCGGTGGATTTCAAGTCCACTGCCTTACCAGTTGAGGCTAGCCCTCCGTGCTCCTAGGGTCGCACACTCGCCGACGCCGGCGGTATTCCGCGCTCAGAGCCCGTGAACGAATCGCAGAGTCGAGGAGCGCCACGGCTCCGCCGGGGCGCTCCCGAGCGCTGGGGGGCGTGGGGGGCCATGTCGGGGCCCCCCACTCAGCGGACGGGCGGCGCCGTGCACGGCAGCGGATAGGTGAGCCGGATCGGCCGCTCGGCGTAGCTCCGCCCCGGATCGAACCCCGGGCGCCTGGGGTCGGCCCAGGAGAGGGCGGGGTCGGCGAGGATCGAGCGGTCCGAGCGCCCGATCGCCCGCCACATGAAGGCGCGGAACGCGGTCGGGTGCGGTCCCACGGGCGTCCGCCAGAGGCTCAGGTGCAGGTGCGCCTCCTTCGTCCCCGTCGTGCCGGAGAGCGCGATGACCTCGCCGCGGCGCACGCGCTCGCCCGGCTTCTTCCGCTGCTCGGAGAGGTGCGAGTAGAAGGAGAAGACGTACCGGCCGTCGGTGTCCTCGCCGTGGTAGAGGACCATGCTGATCGCGCCGATCGGCGAGAGCTCGTTGTACATGATCGGGGTCACGAGGCCGTCGGCCACCGCGAGCACCGGGGTGCCCGCGGGCACGTCGAAGTCGATGCCGCTGTGAGGCTTGTTCCAGGGCGGGTCGTTGCTCAGCATCCGGTCGCGCGTGCCGTAGTTGTTCATCGGGTCGTCGAAGTGCGACATGATCGGCGGGCAGCCGGCCTCCGGCCCCGTGCGATTCCCCCCGACGCCGGGCCAGCCCCTGACCGTGCCCCCGGCGGCGCAGCCGGCCACGAGGACCGCGAGCACGCACGCGACGATCGTCCCGGAGTTCCTCATCGGAGCCCTCCTCCTCATGGCCGCGCCGGGGCCGGGACCGGCCGCGGGGCCGGGATCGCCAGGGCCACCGCCGCGCCCGCGAGCGCCACCAGCACGGCCACCGCGGAGCCGCCGGCGAAGCTGCCCGTGAGATCCCGCACCCAGCCGGTCACGCCCGGCCCGACGATCGCGCCGACGAAGCAGATAGAGTTGAAGACGCCGAACGCCGCGCCGAGGTCCGCCGCCCGGACCAGCTCGCCGAGGAGCGCGTACGCCGGGCCCCAGATCGTCCAGACGAAGAAGGCGGCGAGCGCCAGCGTCGCGGCGAGGCCCCACACGGAGCCGCGCGCGAGCGCCAGCGCGAGCGCCCCCATGCTGAGCGCCAGCGCCGCGAGGCCCGCGGCGATGAGCGTCCGGTGCCTGACGCCGCGCCGGCGCAGCCGGTCGTCCGCCCAGCCGCCCGCGACCAGCCCCGCCACGGCGGCGAGCCCCTGGATGCTCGCGAGCGCGCCCGCCCGCGCGAGCCCGGGCACGCCGGTCTCGACGAAGAACATCGGCGCCCACGTGGCCAGGACGAACTGCACGTAGATGCCGCAGGCGCCGGCGCCGCCGAGCACCCACACGGCGCGCGTGCCGAGGACCGCGCGCAGCCGGGGCCCGAGCGCGGCCGCGTCGGCCGCCGGCGGCGTCGGCGGCACCCAGCGGGCGATCGCGAGCGCGGCCGCGAGGGGCCCCAGCGCGAACAGGAACAGCACCGCGCGCCAGGACAGGAGGTCGGCGAGCAGGCCGCCCAGCGCGAGCCCCAGGGTGATGCCCAGGCCCGGGCCCGTGAACGACACCCCCTGCCCGAGGCCGATCTTCTCGCGCGGCGTCACGGCGGCGATGATCGCCCGGTCGTTCGAGAACATCGAGCCCTGCCCCGCGCCCGTGGCCAGCCGGGCCGCGACGAGCGCCGCGAACGAGCCGGCCAGCCCGGTCAGCGCCGTCGCCGCCGCGACGGCGACGAGCCCCAGTACGAGGACGCGGCGCCGGCCGAACCGGTCCCCCAGGAGCCCGGACGGGATCTGCACGGCGATGTAGGCCCAGAAGAAGGCCGAGGCCAGCGCGCCGGCCCGCGCGTACGACAGCTCGAGGTCCCGGATGATCGGCGGCAGCAGTGCCGAGAAGCCGACGCGGATCACGAAGTTCGCGGCCCACGCGAAGACGAAGAGGAGCCAGACGACGACGTACGGCGGCGTCACGCGCCCGCGCCGAGCCCGCCCGTGCCGGCGGCGGGGCACCTCACGAGCGGATCATCGTCAGCAGCATCTTGAAGCGCGCGAGCGCGCGCACCGCGTGCGGCCGGTTCGCGGGCATCAGGATCAGCTCGCCCGCCCGCAGGCGGTGCGGCTGGCCCGCGATCGTGACCTCGGCCTCGCCATCGAGCACCTGGACGAGCGCGTCGTAGGGCGCGGTGTGCTCGGAGAGCTCCTGCCCCGCGTCGAAGGCGAACAGCGTGACGTTGCCCGCGGCCCGCTTGAGCACGATGCGGCTCACGACGCTGCCGGGCTGGTAGGCGACCAGGTCCACCGTGCGACTCACTTCGGCCGGGCTCGTCTCCATGCGCTCGCCTCCCCTTCGCTCGTGAACGGTCCTCTCGCGCGCCGCTGCGCCGCGCGCGCCGCTACTCCGCGGTGACCAGCGCGGCGAAGCCCGCGGCGGCCAGGCGCGCGGCGACGACGGCGGCCTCGGCGCGCGTCGCGTAGCGGCCGACGCGCACGCGCCAGAGCGTCCGGCCGGGGACCTCGGCGCGCTCCACTCGCGCCCCGGGCCACGCGCCCTCGAGCCGCTCCCGGAGCGCGCCCGCGCGCGCCTCGGACGTGAACGCGGCGACCTGGACGGCGAACGTGCCGCGCGCCGCGGCCGCGGGCGCGGCGCCGCCCGGGAGCGCGACGACGCGCAGGCGCACCGGGATCACCCCGGGCCCGATCGCGCCGAGCACCCGCGCGGCGGCCGCCGAAAGGTCGAGGATCCGGTCATCCACGAACGGGCCCCGGTCGGTCACGCGCACCTCCGCGACGCGGCCGTCGCGCAGGCTCTCGACCAGCACCCACGTGCCGAAGGGCAGCGTGCGGTGCGCGGCGGTCATCTGCGCCATGTCGTAGACTTCGCCGCTCGCGGTGCGGCGGCCGTGGTAGGGTTCGCCGTACCACGAGGCGTTCCCGGTCTCCTCCCAGCCGACGGCGACCGGCGGCGCCGGCGCGCGCACCACGGCGCGCGCGCAGCCGGCCGCGAGCAGCAGCGCGCCGGCGAGCAGGAGCGGGCGAGGTCGGCTCGTCATCGTCGACGAGAATTCTCGCACGGCGCCCCGCCTTGACAGGCCTCCTCCGGGGCCCCTAGACTGCGCTCGACGTCCTGCCGCGCCGTGTCCGACCGCTCGGGGAGCGCCGCATGCCCCTGAACCGGGCCCTCGGACAGCCCTTCGATGCCCTCGTCGACCACCGGGGTGGCCGCCGGGGGCGTTCGTGTCTCCGCCCCCCAGGAGGTGCGCCATGAGTATCGTCGCGATCTCCGACACGCTCGGGAGCCTCGGCCACGAGATCGGCCGCCGGGTGGCGTCCGCCCGGGGCTTCGCCCTCGCCGACCGCGAGATCATCGCCAAGACCGCCGAGCGCTTCCACGAAGGCGTCGTCGAGCTGACCCACGTCACCGAGGAGCGGCCCACGCTCTGGGAGCGCCTGACCGACAGCCAGCACCGCTACATGACCTACGTCGAGGCGGTGCTCCTCGAGCTCGCGGCCCGCGACGACGTCGTGCTGCTCGGCCGCGGCGCGGCCGTGATCCTCCGCGGGATCCCCCACGTCCTGCGCGTACGCATCACCGCGCCCGAGGACGTGCGCGCCGAGCGGCTCCAGAACGCGCAGGGGCTCACGCGGGACGCGGCGCTCGACTCCGTGCGCCAGAGCGACCGCGAGCGCGGCGCGCGGCTCAAGTTCCTCTACCACGTGGACTGGGACGACCCGCTCCTGTACGACCTCGCGCTCAACACGGCGCGGCTCGACGCCGAGCAGGGCGCGCGCCTCGTCCTGCCGCTCCTGGAGGAGCGACGCTTCCGGTCCAGCGAGGAGGGGCGGCGGCGGCTCGGCGACCTGAGCCTCGCGGCGCAGGCGAAGGCGATCCTGCTCGCGGACCCGCTGACGCGCCAGCACCAGATCCTCGCCTCCTGCCACGACGGCCGCGTGACGCTCACCGGGAGCGTGCGCGGCGAGGCGGTGCGGCAGACGGCGGAGCGGGCGGTGACGGCGATCCCGGGCGTCGCGCACGTCCAGAACGACATCCTCTGCCCCCAGGCCGGACGGAGCCTGGCCGGACGGATCTAGCCGCGCCCCAGGAGGAGCGCGGCGAGCGCGCCGCCCCGGCTCACCTGCCGGCGCGGGGGGTGAGGCGCTCGAGCCCGTCCATGTACGGGCGGAGCGCCGGCGGGAGCGTCACGGTGCCGTCCGCGTTCTGGTAGTTCTCGAGGACCGCGATCAGCGTGCGGCCGACGGCCAGGCCCGAGCCGTTCAGCGTGTGGACGAACTCCGTGGCGCCGGCCGCCGCGCGGTAGCGGATCCCCGCTCGCCGGCCGCCGAAGGCCTCGTAGTTCGAGCAGGACGAGATCTCCCGGTACCGCCCCTGCCCCGGCAGCCACACCTCGAGGTCGTAGCCGCGCGCCGCGCTGAACCCGAGGTCGCCGACACAGCGGTCCACGACCCGGTAGGGCAGGCCGAGGCGGCGCAGCACCTCCTCGGCCTCCCGGACGAGCGCCTCCAGCTCGACGGCCGACTGCTCCGCCGCGGTCAGCTTCACCAGCTCGACCTTGTCGAACTGGTGGTGGCGGATCATGCCCTTCATGTCCTTGCCGTAGGTGCCGGCCTCGCGCCGGTAGCAGGGCGTGAACGCGGCGTAGCGGCGCGGCAGCGAGGCCGCGGGCAGCGTCTCCCCGGCGTGGAGCGCGGTCAGCGCCACCTCGGCGGTGGGGATCAGGTAGAGCACGCGGCCCTCGTCCGCCTCGACGGTCTTGAAGAGCTGCTCCTCGAACTTCGGGAGCTGCCCGCTCTTGAGCATCGTCTCGGCGTTCACGAGGTGGGGCACCCAGAGCTCGGTGTAGCCGTGCTCGCGCGTGTGGAGGTCGAGCATGAGCTGCGCGAGCGCCCGCGAGAGGCGCGCGCCCGCGCCCCAGAGCACCGCAAACCGCGACTTCGCGAGCCGGCTCGCGCGATCGAGGTCGAGCAGGCCGAGCGCCGCGCCCAGCTCCTCGTGGGGCCGGGCCGCGAAGTCGAAGACCCGCGGCTCGCCCCAGCGGCGGACCTCGACGTTGTCCGCCTCGGACTTCCCCGCCGGCGCCGCCGGGCTCGGCAGGTTGGGGAGCTGGGCGAGGAGGGCCTCGAGCCGGGCGCCGGCGACCGCGATCTCGGCGTCGAGCGCCTTGATCCTCTCGCCCACCTCGCGCATGCGCGCCTGCTCCGCGGAGGCGTCCGCCCCGCGCTTCTTCGCCTGGCCGATGGCCTCCGAGGCGCGGTTGCGGCGGGCCTTGAGCTCCTCGGCCTCCCTGACGAGCCGGCGGCGGTCGGCGTCGAGGGCGAGGACCTCGGGGATCAGCTCGGCGCCGCCCTTGTCGGCGAGGCCGCGGGCGACCGCGTCGGGCTGCTCGCGGACGAGGCGCAGGTCGAGCACGGGGGCTACTGCCCCTCGGGCGCCGCCTGCTCGGCCTCGACGCGGGCGATCGAGCCGACGCGGTCGTCGGCGTCGATGTCAATGATGCGCACGCCCATCGTGTTGCGGCCCTGGGACGAGACGTCGTCCGCGTGCATCCGGATCAGCTTGCCCTTCGTGGTCACGACGAGGAGGTCGTCGCCAGAGCGCACCTGGAGCATGCCGACGACGGTGCCGTTGCGGCCGCCCGTCTTGATGTCGATGATCCCCTTGCCCTTGCGGCCCTGCAGCCGGTACTCCTCGAGGGGCGTCCGCTTGCCGAAGCCGCGCTCGGTGACCGTGAGGATCTGCGCGCCTTCCTGAACGACGTCGGCGGCGATCACCGCGTCCTGCTCCTCGAGCTCGATGCCGCCCACCCCGGCGGCGCTCCGGCCCATCGACCGCACCTGGTCCTCGCCGAAGCGGATGATCATCCCCTGGCGCGTCGCGATCATCACCTCGCGCTGGCCGTCGGTGCGCCGCGCGGTCATCACCTCGTCCCCGTCGTCGAGGCCGATCGCCTGGATGCCGCCGGCGCGGGGGTGGGAGTAGGCGTCGAGCTCGGTCTTCTTGACCCTGCCCTGCTTGGTGGCGAACAGGACGTAGCCGCCCGCGCCGAAGTCGCGGACCGGCACGCACGTCGCCACCCGCTCGCCCTCGCCGAGCGACAGGAGGTTCACCATCGCCTTGCCCTTGGCCTGGCGCCCGCCCTCCGGGATCTCGTGCACCTTGAGCCAGTGCACCTTGCCGAGGTTCGTGAAGAAGAGCAGGAACGAGTGCGTCGAGGCCACGAACAGGTCCTCGACGACGTCCTCCTCCTTGGTCTCCATGCCCGTGACGCCCTTGCCGCCGCGCCGCTGGCTCCGGTACGCCTCGACGTGCGTCCGCTTGATGTAGCCCGACCGCGTGATCGTGACGACCATCTCCTCGTCGGCCAGGAGGTCCTCGATCGTCAGCTCCGTGGTCTCGGTGAGGATCTCGGTGCGCCGCGCGTCGCCGTACTCCTCCTTGATCGTGAGCAGCTCCTGCTTGATGATCGCCATCAGCTTCGCGTCCGAGGCGAGGATGCCCTTCAGCTCCTCGATCAGCGCGAGTGTCTGCTCGTGCTCCTCGAC
>Ga0209211_10006677_pt1 | contig 16574 bp, 17 predicted proteins | sample RifGroA2_FD_183992 | JGI IMG/M metagenome (GOLD analysis project Ga0209211, IMG submission 183992) | Groundwater microbial communities from Rifle, Colorado, USA - Groundwater A2 (SPAdes) (version 2) | ecosystem: Environmental > Aquatic > Deep subsurface > Groundwater | place: Rifle, Colorado... | reverse complement strand
AAAAAAGGAAATGCCTGCTCTTTTTCGGGGAATGGAGGCGGAGTGCTAATATGGAACGCTTCGCGTTCTTTTTGATTTTTTAGCGGGGCGGGCATAAAAACAAAAAAAAATTCTATCCCTAATTTTTAATATTTTCTGTTATTTTTTTAAAATAGGCATTTTTGGATCTTTGAAAAATTATATCCCAAAGAAGAAGTTTATTTTTATAACTAAAATTAGGAATTTTTGATATTATATTCTTATCCTCTAATTTGATATTTGTGTAGTCTTCGACTAATTTATTATATGAGTCAATGTACCATTTTTTGAAATTATCATCTTTTACAAACAAGGGGTTTTTAAATTTAGAAACATCAATATGATATTTTTTAGCATCTTCTTTTGGAATAGTAATTAACCCTCTCTGCAGATCTTCAAGAATATCCGAAAGCCAATTTGCACGTTGTAAAATTCCTTTCTCAGCAAAACCTAAACGTACATCTTCAAGATTCTTTACCCCGAGAGATTTCAATATAATTCTTATTATCAGTTGGTCGCTAGTTCCTGCACGAACAATCATTTCCTCTTTTGTATTCACAAGACAATCGTTTGAAATTATCTTATTGTATTCAGTCTCAAACAAATCCATTTGAGTGAGAAGCTCCTCATTAAGAAAAATTTTATTTTTATTTGCTACTTCAAATATCTTTACTAATAAATCTTGATTATTCGGAGCAACAGTTTCATACAGATGATCACCGGATGCAAGAGATTTTATAAGTTTTCTCTTATTATTAATATATTCAAGGACAGTTGTATTGTTCGGTAATGGCTTATCACCATCGATAACATCATCAACGATTTTAAGCCACTTATAAAGATTAACTAACATAATCCCCTTTTCGCCAATAACTTTTTCCACAATAAAAAAGTTTAAAAGATCAAAATGTGTAAGAGGCCTTTTATCATATTTTTTTGTAAGATGTGAGCTTTCAAAACTGTCGGGCTGCTTCTTTGATATTTCCAACTTATTTTTGATAGGTATAAATTTTTCTTGTTCCATATTTATTCTTTATGTTTATATAAATACAATTTTCTTAAAATAATATTAATAATTACTGTTGGTAGCATTACTAATAATCCAACTATTACTAAGTTATTCATGCGAAGTTCGATTGCGGAAAAAGCGAAAGAAAATGCCATTAAACCATAACCTATAACGGGTATCATAAGTGCGGATTTGTGCGACTCGGTTAGACTTCCTTTTTTAGGAAAAAAATATTCAAACAACCTAAATATACTCACAATGATCATAGCAACAACAAACCAACCAACAAAATTACCCGTTGGGATATTGAAATATTGTCCACCATCAAGCCATGTCCAACCGCCAGTTTTTACTTGTATTGGGTCCATAAATAAATCAATAGCTAAAACAACAAAACCATCAGCAATAATAATAAAAGGCAATAGACTAATTTTCTTATTGTAAATATTTGGCTTATCTTTCCCTAACCAATATAAAAAGGAAGTAACAATACAATATCCTGTATAAGTAAAAACTGCCCAAAAAATTATTACAGATAGAGGAACATTAAATACTGACAGGTCGCTAGGGAGGTAAACATATTGCCCGCCGAAAATAACGCCGTAATTTAATCCAAGAAACTCAGCGACAAAACCAATGGAAGATGCAAGTAAAATAAAAAATATTCCGCGAGAAAAAGATAATGTCCAAAAAGAGTGGACTATCAAAAGTATTATTGGAAAAGCCATTACTAAAAAGTTTATTAAATTCCCTTTAGAAAATCTTAAACCTAAGTATTCCCCAAATAAATTAATGAATACAATAATCAAATTAAGAAAAAATATACCCCATAGAATTTTTAGTTCGTTTCTCATAGACTATATTATAGCAGATTTTTTTAACTCCCGCCAAAAAATTCAAAAAGCACGCGAAGCGTTCCGCAGTTGGTGTTTCTGACAAAAGTCAGATTATGGTGCGCAGGGCAGGATTGGGAGGCCTTGCCTCCCTTTAGTGTAAATTATGGTATAATAAAAACATGTCTATGCTCATTCGCTTCGCTTTTTGCGCAGGGCAGGATTCGAACCTGCGTAGGCCGAAGGCCGCCTGGTTTACAGCCAGGTACAATTGACCACTCTGTCACCTGCGCGAGTGCAATCCGCGCGTATTATACACCAAATTTCCGTAAAACAAAATTATAGGTAACTCGCAAGAACGGTTCTTGCGAACCCAATATAGCAAGTGCTATTATGTGTATAATCAACTATGGATCAAATATTAGAAAAATTTAGAGAACCGGTTAAGACAAGCAAATCGTTTTTAGAATTGGAAGAGCAAATTAATGAGCTAAATAATAAATTACAAAAGCTCTATAATGAATTGTTTAAATATGAAGAATATTTAAAAACAAAAAAGATAAAATTTAAAAAAGAAAAAGAAGAAACAGAAAGAGAGATAGAAAAATTGGAAAATCAAATCGTTCAAATAAAATTCGAAATAGAAAAAATTTCACAGGGAGAAAAAACAAAAGAACTTCAACAAGCGTATTCAAAATACGAAAAAATCTATAATGAAAGTCTGAATAATCTTAAAGAATTAGAAAAACAAAAACAGGAAGCAAGAGATGCTAGGGCCTATGGTGAATTAGAAAAAAAGATAGAAGAAGTAACTTTAGACAAAATATCTCTGCAAAATAAAATGAAAGAAATTAAAAACAGTCTACAGTAAGATTAAACCTTACTTTAAACAACCGTACAGAATTGTCAAAGACCGTCTTTGGCAACTTTGGCAACCGCCTTTGACAAATAGATTAATGTGATATATTATAAAACTTGGAGTAAACAAAAGTTTTTTTAATTTTTTAATTAAAAAGAGGGCAAAAATTATGAAACAGCCAAAGTTTTTTAAATCATTTTTTCTGCTTTTCTTCTTTCCTATACTTATTCTTTTTCTTAATAATTGTTCCGGTGTTAAGTCCGAGAAATATGATGACTTTGAAAAAAGTAAGAGAGATTATACTAAAAGCCACGCGGGGACACCTAAAGAAAAAGAAGCAATAAGGGGAATGATTTTGTTTTCTGAAAATTTCGAAGAAGCCAAGGATTGTTGGGATGTATCTGCAAAAGCAAAATTATTGGAAGAACAAAAAAGGGCGATTAAGAAAATGAAAGAATTTGCTTCAACGGATGAGGAAAAAACCCAGCTTCAGAAAGCAGAGAAGGATTACGAAGAAAATCTTAAGGAAGACTAGGAAAGCAAGGAAGAGCAATAAGAAAATCCTAGTTTATTAAATGAAATCCATCCAATGTGATGGATTTTTTTTAAAATAATGTATAATATAAAAAGCAAATTCTTATGATTAAAATTCTTAGAAAGAAAAGTTTTATTATATCAGCGATAATAATCGTTTTAATTATCGCGTCTTTCTTTATTTTAAGGGGAGACAAAACACCTGAATATGATTCTGTTATTGCCGAAAAAGGAACTATCACTGAAGAAGTTAGCGTAACTGGACGAGTTAAACCAGCCCAAAGTGTTAATTTGGCCCCCGAACAAACTGGCCAAGTTAGTGATGTTTCCGTGGCTGTCGGCGATAAAGTTTGGTTAGGGAAAACATTAATTCAATTAAGAAACGATGAACTTCTTGCCCAGCTTCTTCAAGCGGAGGCAAATTTGGCGTCAGAAGAAGCAAAATTAAGCGAGATAAAAAAAGGGACCAGGCCGGAAGAAGTGCAAGTTCAGGAAGTAAGAGTTAAAAATACCCAATCCGCTATTAATGACGCGAAAAAAAATCTTATTGATAAATTACAAGACGCCTATACCAAATCAGACGATGCTATAAGAAATAAAGTCGATCAATTTTTTAATAATCCGCGCGGATCAAATCCAACGCTTGTTTTTTTTATAATTGATTCCCAGTTAGATAACGATATTAAATGGGGAAGATTATTAGTTGAAGTTACTCTTGAAAACTGGAAATTATCTTTAGGCCGGTTGATAATATCAAGCGATTTATCTTCTTATACCAATGAAGCGGAAAAAAATCTTGAACAAATAAAATCTTTTTTAGATAAAGCCAGCTTGGCGATAAATAGCACCTATTCGACTACAACCCTTTCTCAAACTACTACAAACTCTTGGAAAAGCGACGTATCTACGGCGCGGACAAATATTTATACCGCCATTTCTAATTTAACAACAGCTGAAGAAAAACTAAAAACCGCCGAATCCGATTCTGCCTTGTCCGAGCAAGAGCTTGTTCTTAAAAGAGCCGAAGCAACCCCCGAACAAATTCTTTCTCAAGAAGCCAAAGTAAAATCTACTCAAGCCGATGTTCAAAACATGCAGGCCAAAATCGCTAAAACTATAATTCGGTCGCCGATTAATGGGATTGTAACAATTCAAAACGCCAAGGTTGGCGAAATTGTTGCGAACAATACTTCAATAATTTCCATTATTTCCGAAGCGGATTTTGAAATTGAGGCAAATATTCCAGAAGCGGATATCGCGAAAGTTAAAATTAGCAATACTGCCCAAGTAACCCTTGATGCTTATGGCGATGATGTAATTTTTGAAGCGAAAATTATTGCCATTGATCCCGCGGAAACTATTATTGAGGGTGTTTCCACTTACAAAACAACTTTGCAATTTTTAAAAGAAGATAATCGTATCAAGTCGGGAATGACAGCCAATATAGATATTCTTAACAATAAAAAAGACAATGTTGTTTTTATTCCCATAAGGGCGGTTGAAGAAAAAGACGGAAGAAAAGTGGTTAAAATATTAAACAATGGAGAAATACGGGAAGTTGGCGTGGAAACAGGACTTCGTGGATCTGACGGCAATATTGAAGTTATAACCGGAATTAATGAAGGAGACGAGGTCATTGTTCTTATAAAAGAATAATATGCCTCTTATTGAGATAAAAAATTTAGAAAAAATTTATCACAATGATGATATTGCCACTTCAGCTATCGAGGATATTTCTCTCTCAATAAATAAGGGTGAATTTGTGGCGATTATGGGACCGTCGGGGTCTGGAAAATCAACCCTGCTTCACATATTAGGACTTTTAGATAAGCCGACAAAAGGGCAATATTTTCTCGACGATAAAGAAATCAGTAATTACTCAGAAAATGAATTAGCAAAAATGAGAAATAATAAATTAGGATTTATTTTTCAGTCTTTTAATCTGCTTTCCCGAACAACAGTATTTAATAATGTAAAACTTCCGCTTTTGTATTCCAATATTAAACAATCACTTTGGAGCAATTTGGTTTTAGATGCTATTGAATCGGTCGGTCTTTCTCATAGAATTAACCACGAACCCTCCCAGCTTTCCGGCGGAGAAAAACAAAGGGTGGCTATTGCTCGGGCCTTGGTTACAAAACCGAATATTATTTTTGCGGATGAACCAACTGGTAATCTTGATTCAAAATCCGGAAAAACAATAATGGAAATCATTCAAAAACTGAATGAAAAAGAAGGTCACACGATTATTTTAGTCACCCACGAAACTTACACAGCCCAGCATGCCCAACGCATTATTAATCTTCTTGATGGAAAAATCGAAAGTGATAAACTAGTGGATCGTCGCCATAAGGCCGAGGATCATTTTAAAAAATAATATGACTTTTAATCATACATTTACAACTGCCCTCGTTGCTCTTCGAACAAATAAAATACGTTCTATTCTTACTGTTCTTGGAATTGTAATCGGAATCACTTCAATTATATTAATTATGTCAATCGGCAAGGGCGCAGAAAATCTAATCATCGGTCAAATCAGCGGAATGGGAGCGGAAGCAATTGTTATTCGTCCCGGGAAAGAACCATCCGGACCAAGTGATTTTGCTGACAGTCTTTTTTCTGATTCTCTAAAAAACAAAGACATAGTTGCTTTAAATAAAAAAAGCAATGTTCCTTATTTAGTCGATATTGTTCCCAGTGTAATTATTTCCTCCAGTGTCTCTTATCAGGGCGAAACTTATCGGCCTTCCATTTTTGGTTGGTCGGCAAAGTTTATGTCTGAAGTATTTGATATTTATCCCGAAGAGGGAGTACTTTTTGACGATATTGATATCCGTCAAAAAGCGTCCGTGGTTGTAATAGGCGCGAAAGTAAAAGAAGAGCTTTTTAGCGGATCCGATGCTATTGGAAAAAATATAAAAATAAAAGGAAAAAATTTCAGAGTAGTTGGTGTTTTTCCAAAAAGGGGACAGGTGGCCTTTTTCAATGTGGATGAAGTGGTTCTTTTACCCTATACCTCCGCCCAAACTTATCTTTTAGGAATTGATTATTATCATGAAATTATTGTTAAAGCTGAAAATGTTCAAGCTGTTGATCAAACTGTAAAAGATATTGAAAGAACCATTCGTGAGTCCCATAATATAGCAGATTCTTCAAAAAATGATTTTTACATACAAACCCAGAAAGGATTAGTTGATCAAATAGGAACCATTATGGGGGTTTTAACAGCCTTTTTATCTATGGTCGTGGCAATATCTCTTATTGTCGGCGGTATAGGGGTAATGAATATAATGCTGGTTTCGGTGACGGAAAGAACAAAAGAAATCGGATTAAGAAAAGCAATTGGAGCGACAAATAAAGATATTATGAATCAATTTCTTTTAGAATCTGTTTTACTTACTGTTGTTGGTGGAATTATTGGCATTATTTTTGGAGTCGTTCTTTCTCTCGGGGCTTCTATCATTATGACAAAAGTTTTAAATACAAGTTGGACATTTTCTTTTCCCGTTCCGGCTGTTTTAATGGGATTAGGAGTGGCCGCTTTTGTCGGATTAGTATTTGGTATTTACCCCGCTAGACAGGCTTCCAAGAAAAGTCCTATGGAGGCTCTGCGTTATGAATAGGTAATTTGATTGACAAAAAATTAACGCCGGAGTATTGTATACTCTTATATCTGTTCTTTAAACATTTCTTAACAATTTAAACGTTTTAATTTATGGAAAAAACAGCAGTATCTGTATTATCGAAGAGTCGCAAAAAAGAACTCTTCAGAAAATTCTTGGAAGCTATTATATTAAGTCTGGCCAAGAACTCGATTGCCTTATCGGATTTACAATGTTCGATAGCATGGTTGGCAATTCAACTAAAAGTCAGTTCCGATGTAATCAAGGAAAGCTTGAAATTTATTTTAAGCGGAAAAAACAAAGAAAAAAAACCGGATGGACATGATGACTTTGCGAGAAATTTTGTTAAGTGTTATGTTTCCAAAAATCTTATGAAAAAAGATCCGGACAAAATCACTAGCCCGGAAAAAAACATAACCGAAGAAATTAAACGATTAATAGTAAATACCGGGGTGGAAATAACACCCCAAGAAACATCAATGTTAATAAAAGAAGAGTTTAAAAAGTTTAAGCTTAAAATTTTTAACTTGATGATTTTTTCGTAAATATAAAGAATTACTGATAACCAATTTAACGCCCTCTTCCCAGAGGGCGTTTTTTATAAAAATTCTATTTTTGTGCTAATATTGAAAGATATGAAATCGTATTGTTGGATGAATGGGAAAATTATACCAGCGAAACAAACCAAAGTGTCTGTTTATGACATCGGTCTTTTGCGCGGTTTAGGGGTTTTTGAAGTGGTAATTGCTTATGGCAAACACCCTTTTCTGTTAAAAGAACATTTGCGTCGCTTGCGCGCTTCGGCGCACTATCTCGGTTTGCATGTGCCCGTAAGTGACAAGCAAATTTATATAACCATACTAAAACTTCTTTCTAAATTGCGTGAACCGCAGGCGCTTGTCCGCATTGTGCTCACGGGCGGCGAGGCCATACATGGTATTGATTTTAATCCCTGCCAACCAACCTTTTTCATAGTTGTTGAGAAAGTTTTTAAAATTCCAGCCCAAAATTATGAACAAGGCGCGAAACTTATAACCTTTAATTATCGTCGAGAAAATCCGTGTATCAAACATTTGAATTACCGCGAAGCCGCGCGTTTACAGAAAGCAAAAAATAAAGCCGGCGCGATTGAAATACTTTATGTTTCCGGCGGATCGGTTTATGAAGGCGCGACCAGTAATTTTTTTATTTTAAAAGGCAATCGTTTAATTACACCCAAGGATGGTGTTTTAATAGGCGTGACTCGCGGATTAATACTTAAACTTGCGCGTGGTAAATTCAAAATAGAAGAACGCCTTCTTAAATTTTCTGAATTAAAAAGCGCTGATGAATCTTTCATAACTTTAACTACTAAAGAAATCGTGCCGGTGGTCAAAATAAACAATTTAAAAATTGGCAAGGGCATCATTGGTCCGCGTACTAAATATTTAATGAATAAGTTCAAGCAGTATGCGCGCTCGGGCTAAAAAATTTAAAATCGCGCTCTTGTGTGGCGGACCGTCGTTGGAAAGAGGGATTTCGCTCAATTCCGCTCGAAGTGTTTTAGACCATCTTGGGGGAGAAGATATCGAAATAACGCCTTTTTATTTTGATCAAAAAAAACGAGTTTATAAAATATCCAAAGCCCAGCTTTATTCAAACACGCCTTCAGATTTTGATTTCAAACTTCACTCTTCGGCCATATTCCTTTCAAAACTTAATTTTTTGAAAGAACTTAGAAAATGTGATATTGCTTTTCCGGTCATGCACGGACTTTTTGGCGAAGAAGGAAAAATCCAAGAAATTTTGGAAAAAAACAATATTCCGTTTGTTGCTTCTTCGTCGCGGGCCTGCCGGCTTGCTTTTAATAAATTTTACGCGAACAAATTTCTTCAGAAAAAAGGTTTTTACATTTTACCGTCAATTTTACTAAAGAAAGGCGACAATTCAAATAAAAAACAAATCACTGATTTTTTTCATAAACATAATATTTCAAGAGCCATTATGAAGCCAGCACATGGCGGATCAAGTATCGGTGTTTTTTCTGTTAATACGGTACAAAAAGCGTATGCCCAAACAAATTTTATTTTTAACCGAGGCATTGACAGGCAAGTAGTGGTTGAACCGTTCGCTAAAGGACGGGAATTTACCGTAATTGTATTTCAAAATATGAAAAACGAGCCGGTCGCGCTTATTCCCACGGAGATTGAAACTTCTTATAAGAATGACCAGATTTTTGATTTTCGCAAAAAATATTTACCAACACACGGAACTTTTTATCATCAGCCGCCGCGTTTTTCCAACGTTCAGATCCGCGCGATACAAAATCAAGCGGAAAAAATATTTAACCATCTTAAAATGAGTGATTTTGCCCGTCTTGACGGCTGGTTGCTGGATGACAGAAACATTTGGTTTTCCGATATTAATCCGCTTTCCGGATTGGAACAAAACAGTCTTTATTTTCAACAGGGCGCGCGCATTGGATTTTCTCACCAAGATTTACTCCGATATGTTACACGCAATGCCTGCCGGCGCCATGGCCTGATTTTTCCTAAAAATAATTTTTTTAACAAAAAGAAAAAACCAGTGCATATACTTTTAGGCGGAGGAAATTCTGAACGGCAAGTGTCTCTTATGAGCGGAACGAATGTCTGGCTTAAATTACGCAAATCCAAAATCTACCAACCCAAACCCTATCTTCTTGATTTTCGCAATAATGTTTGGGAATTGCCCTACGCGCTTATTCTTAATCACACCGTTGAAGAGATTTTATTAATGACGAAGTCGGCTAAAAAAATCATCAAAAAATTAAAATTGCTGGAAAAGCGTATACATACTCGTCTGGGTGTTTCGAAAAAAGATTTTTATGAACCGTTTTTTTTACCGCGCCGATATTCGCTTCAGCGGTTTATTAAAAAATCCCCCTTTATTTTTCTCGGCTTGCACGGCAGTCCCGGGGAAGACGGAACAATACAAGCTATGCTTGAGAAGGCCAATGTAAAATACAACGGTTCACCCCCGGATGTTTCTAAACTTTGTATGAATAAATTTGCAACCGGTCAAGTCGTGCGCCGACTCAATATTTTGGGCGTTCAGACCGCTTTTCAGAAAGTGCTTCATGTTTCTAAAATAAAAAACACGAAAGAAACTTGGCAAAAACTTGTTCATGACCTTGGCACTTCAAGTTTAATCGTAAAACCGTTAAGTGACGGATGTTCTTCGGGGATTATGCGCCTTTTTGATTATAAAGACTTGGCTAAATATATTTTCTTTGTGAAAAAAGAAATAGATTGCATTCCGGCCGGGAGTTTTCAAAACCAGAAAGAAATAGTGGAAATGCCGAGTAAGAAAATCCACGAACTGCTTTTTGAAAATTTTATAAAAACGGATGTTGTGGAAATAAGGGGAACTAAACTGCGTCATATTCATAAAACAGGATGGCTGGAAATTACTTGCGGGGTTATTGGAAATATGAAAAACAAAAAACTTCATGTTTTGAATCCCAGTATTACGATTTCGGAAGGCGAGGTACTTTCGGTTGAAGAAAAATTTCAAGGAGGAACAGGTGTGAATATTACGCCTCCGCCGGAGAATATTGTTTCTAAAAAAATTCTCCAAAAAACCAAAGGCCTAATTGGGCGGGTGGCTAAGGGTCTAAATATCTCCGGTTATGCTAGAATAGACGCATTTATGAATATAAAAACCAGCGAAATAAGTATAATTGAAGTGAATACTCTGCCCGGATTGACGCCTTCCACGGTGCTTTATCAACAAGCCCTAGCCGAACCAAAACCTATTTACCCCCGCCAATTTTTAGAAATGATAATCGCCAACAAGAATTATTAAATTGAAATATGGAAAAGAAGCACCAAAAATTAAAAACTTGGGTTGAGATAAGTAAAAAATCTGTAAAAAGTAATTTGCGTTTAATTCGGTCTCTTTTGGGCAAAAATTGCCGGTTAATGGCGGTGGTTAAATCCAATGCTTATGGACATGGCTTCCAAACGATGACCGAAGAAGTTCTTAAGGCGAAAGCTGATTGGCTGGGGGTGGATGATTTAGACGAGGCGTTATGCGCGCGGAAAATAAACCGGCATGTGCCAATATTGGTTTTTGGTTATATACCGCCCGCGCGGCTTCTGGAAGCCGCGCGGGCCGGCATCAGCGTTACGATTTCCAATTTTGAAGCGCTGGCAATTGCGCGCCGATTGTCTAGTTTGAAAATTCACATCAAGGTTGATACTGGTCTGGGACGGCAAGGTTTTTTACCGCGAGAAGCGATTAGAGTCGCGCGTGTTCTCAAAAAAAATCGTGTAATAATAGAAGGAGTGTATAGCCACTTTGCGTCTGTTGAAAATCCGCGGAATATAAAATATTCGTGCCGGCAAGCCAGCACTTTAATGCGTTTTGCTAAAGTGTTGAAAACAGACGGCTATAATCCTTTAGTTCATATTGCTTCATCGGCGGCTGTTTTACTTTATCCTGAATTTCATTTGGACATGGTGCGGTCTGGAATTTCTGTTTATGGTTTATGGCCGTCGGAAGAAATAAAAAAACTGGGGGAAAAAAGGGGTTTAAAATTAAAACCGGCACTAACTTGGAAAACTATTGTGAGTGAAGTGAAAACTTTACCCAAAGGTAGTGGTGTTGGTTATGATCTTTCAGTTCACCTCAAACGCAAAACAAGAATTGCCGTTTTGCCGGTGGGTTATTGGCACGGCTATCCGCGCTCTCTCTCTAATCGCGGGGTTGTTCTTGTGAGGGGACAAAAGGCGCGCGTCTTGGGTCGCGTGTGTATGGATATGGCGATGATCAATGTGAGCGATATATCGGGCGTTCGGCGCGGTGATGAGGTTGTGTTAATTGGCCGGCAGGGGAAACGGGAAATAAGCGTCGAAGAATTAGCCAAGCGCGCCGGCACGATAAATTATGAAATTGTCACCAGAATTAACCAAGATATTCAAAAGGTGTATAATTAAACTATGACTTCCAGAATGACAAGACTGTTTTTTCTGGCGATTGCATTGTGGGCAGGCATTTGGAATTTAGCCCGTGCGCAAGTGGTGATAAATGAGATTATGTATGATTTAGAAGGTACGGACACCGACCGTGAGTGGATAGAGGTTTTGAATTCCGGCAGTTCGGCGGTTGATTTATCATCTTGGAAATTTTTTGAAGCGAATGTCAACCACGGGCTTGCAATTTCACAAGGAGATGCGAGCATCCCAGCTGGCGGTTTCGCAATAATTGCCGACAATACGGCAAAGTTTTTAGAGAATCACGCGGGATTTTCCGGCGCTTTGTTTGACAGTTCTTTTTTGCTTTCCAACACTGGCGAAGATTTAGCTCTTAAAGATATTTCGCTGACAGTTGTTGATCAAACAACCTACAGTTCTACTTCCGGTGCGACCGGCGATGGTAACTCGCTTCAAAAAATAAACGGTAATTGGATTGTCGCCACGCCGACGCCCGGCGCGGCTAATTCTGCCGGCAGTGGGGGAAGTGGAAATGATGGTGGCGAATCTTCAAGCGGAGAAAATAGTGATAGCACGACAATCCCCATGGTCCAACCTCCGCCAACGCCCAAAATTACCGTCGATATTATTTCCAAAATTTCTGTTGTGGCCGGTGTCCCTCTTTATTTTAGCGCCAAAGCAACGGGTCTTTCCGGCGAACCGCTTACGCGCGGAAAATTTTTATGGAGCTTCGGTGACGGCGGAAGCCGGGAATCCCCGGATAATTACAAATTTACCCATACCTATTTCTATCCCGGTGAATATGTGGTGATTCTGGAATACTCGCAAAGTGTTTACGCGTCGGCACCGGACGCGACAGATCGTTTAACTATTAAAGTTTTACCGGCCGGCGTTTCCATAACTTCTTTTGGTTCCGCGCCGGATTTTCCGGTTGAACTTTCCAACTCCGCAACTTCCGAAATCGATATTTCGGGCTGGGTCCTGCAGTCGGTTACGAAATTATTCCGCCTACCACAGAATACTTTAATGTTGCCGTCCAAGAAGATAATTTTATCCGGCCGGCTGACCGGGTTTACGGTCGACGATGCGAAGACACTTAGACTTGTTTTGCCGAGTGGGGATTTGGTTTTTGATTATGGCGCGAGTTTATCGCCCTCGTCGCCCCCAGCTCTGCCGGCTGAAGAAATTTCCTCGGCCCTCTCGTCCGTCGCCTCCGGCGTCGCCCGGGCTGTCGGAAGTTCTTCAGCCGGCTCTGCCGATTCCGCCCCGCCTTCGGCGGAGCAAACGAATCTTACTCAACCAGACGCTCAAAAATTCTCTGGCGAAACTATCCCAGAAATTATTAATATAGAAGAAGGGGTTTTAGATCAACCCGCCGCCGTCGCGCAAGCATTGTCGGAAGAAAGCGGTAAATCGGTGTGGCCTTGGCTTTTGGGCGTGGCCGGTGTCGGTGTTCTAGGTGTTGCGGGGGTGTTTTTGTCGCGAAGCGCGGGAGCGCTTTCATCCGCCCAAAAACCCTCCGACGAATTTGAATTACTGGACGAATGAACTAATTTTAGCCAGAACCTTGGGAATTTTTTTGAAGTCTTCAATAAGAACTTCCCGCATTGAACCGTTATAAAGGGCGGCCGCCGGGTGGTAAAGGGCAAAAAAAGTATCTCCAATTTTTGTTTTCTTTTTTAAAATTTTGCCGTGAACTTCGGATATTTTTTCGTTGGGAAAAAAGTTTTGAAGAGAATGTCGCCCCAGAAAAACAATTAATTTTGGATTGATAATTTTAATTTCTTCTTCCAGCCATTTGGAACAAGCCTCTTTTTCTTCGGGCAGGGGATCGCGGTTATTGGGCGGGCGGTATTTGACCACGTTGGTAATATAAACATCTTCTCGTTTAAATTTAATAGATTCCAACATTTCATTTAAAAATTTCCCGGCCGCTCCGACAAAAGGTTTTCCTTCAAGATCTTCGGCTTTCCCTGGGGCTTCACCGATAAAAACCACCTTGGCATTAGCTGGACCGTCGCCGGGCACCGGTTGAGTGGCGCTTTCTTTCAATCGGCATTTGCACTCCTTAAACCATTTTTGATGCAGGGCTTTTAGTTCTTCTTGTTTAGACATGCTACAATTGTACAACAAAATTTAATTATGATCTCAACTTTTGGATTTATAATACTTGGCCTGATAACCGGCGTCGTAACCGGCGTTACGGGCGCGTCGGGCGTGCTGATTATCGTGCCGATTTTGACTTCTTTCGTGGATCTTCCGCTAAAAACAGTTTTGGGTACCAGTTTATTAGTGGATGTTATTGTTTCAATTTCCGTTTCTTATGCTTACGCTCGCCGCGGTTACGTGGACATAAAATCTTCGGCTTGGATTTTGGTCGGGGCACTGTTGGGCGCGCAAGCCGGTTCATTTGTCGTGGCTGGCGTTCCCAAAATTTTTATCACCGTGGTGCTTATGGTTTGTATGATTTTTTTCGGCGTGAATATGTGGCGTAGCGGTGTAAGCCGTCGTCCTTATACTATTATTACTCTACCCAAACATTTGGCTGAGCGCTTGCGCCGGCCTCTGGCTATGGTTTTAGTCGGGGTTTTAATCGGATTGGCTACCGGTGTTTTTGGGGCGGGCGGGGGATTGGCGATTTTTATAGCTCTTTTTTCGCTTTTGCGTTTGCCTGTAAAAACCGCCGTGGGCACTTCCACTTTTTTAATGCTTTTAACCGCGCTCTCGGGCGTAGCGGGTTATATTCGTTATGAAAGTTTAAATTGGGAAATTGGTTTAATTATCGGCATAGCCGCGGCCGTGGGGGGCGCGGCTAGTTCTTGGGTCGCCGATCGCGTGCCGGACGAGCTTCTTTCCCGCATTATCGGTGCGTTTTTTGTTTTTCTGGCCCTCATTATGCTCGCGCTGAAAGTAATTATGCCGTTAGTCTTTTAGTGATTTTTCTTGACACATAAAGAGGGTTTATGATATACTCATTTTGGGTTTGTTCGGGCTTTATGCCTGTCAAATTAAATAAATATTTTGTTAACCAAAAAAACATATATTATGGATCCGGAAAATGTAGAAACTAATAGTAGTCAAAATGGAAATGAAGTAAAATGCGATAATTGTGGAAATACCTTCAGGGGCGCAGAAACATTCCTCAATCATATTTGGAAAGGTAATTGCAGAAAAACAAAAAAACCGGGCGGGAAAAAGTTTCTCAATACATCGAGGAAGTTAAAGAAATTAAGAGAGGAAGATATCTTTTTTTTGTGAATTAATTTTCTTTAATTAATAACTTAATAACTTAATAACTTAAGAACTTAAGAACTTGAAAAGCCCGTGTCATATCTTATGATTATGACCTCCGGGCTTTTTTTATTTGACTTGTAAATAGGTTTATGATAGAGTTCATGTGTAATAGTAATTTAAAAACATTAAATAACGAAAATCTATAATTTTATGGAAAACACATTCACCCAAAAACAGTATGGTATTGATTGCGAATTTGAAAAGTTAACTTTTTCAAAAGATGAAATTGCCCACGAAAAAATTCGCAATTGGTATAGTGGCGGTGCGCTTAATGAATTCATTGAGGACAAAACTTCTTTATAGTTTTCTGGTTGAATAAAGCCCAAGACGATTTTAAAGAATTAGGAGCAGGTTTGGTATCTGCTCCTTTTTATTTGAAAATAACTATATTTCTGATATATTATCCAAATGCTCAAAATCGGAATTGTTGGGTTGCCGAATGTCGGCAAATCAACCCTGTTTAATGTTTTAACTAAAAAATCGGTCCCGGCCGAGAATTATCCTTTTTGCACCATTGATCCGTCGGTGGGGATTGTGCCGGTGCCGGATGAAAGAATCCAAAAACTTTCAGAATTTTCTAAATCGCGAAAAACAATTCCGGCGGTGATTGAATTTGTGGACATTGCCGGTCTGGTAACCGGTGCTTCAAAAGGCGAGGGTTTGGGAAATAAATTTTTATCAAATATCCGCGAAGCGGATGCCATTGCCCACGTGGTTCGCGCTTTCCGAGACAATTCCGTAATTCACGTGGCGAACCAAATTGATCCGTCGCGAGACATCGGAGTGATTAACCTTGAGCTTATTCTGGCGGATATGGAAATCGTTTCCAAAAGAATTACCAGTATTCAAAAGGATATAAAAAAAGGAGATAAAGAGATAATTAAGGAAAAAGCAATTTTAAAAAAGTTAGAAAAAGTTTTTGAGGAAGGAAAAATGGCGACGGAGGCCGGCTTAAACGAAGAGGAAAAATTTAAAATCAAATCTCTAAATTTACTCACCTTGAAACCAATACTCTATGTTCTGAATACTTCCGAAGCTAATGAAAATGTTGATGTTGAATTGCCGGGATTGTCGGTAAAAATTGATCCCGTCTTTGAAAGCGGTTTTGATGATTTAATCAAGAAAAACTACGAACTTTTAGGGCTGGAAACTTTTTTGACAACCGGAGAAGACGAAACGCGAGCCTGGACTATTAAAAAAGGAAGTACCGCGCCGATTGCCGGGATGGCTATTCACACTGACTTCCGCGACAAATTTATCCGTGCTGAAGTGATAAATTGGCAAGACCTGCTGGACGCTGGCTCCTATGCCAATGCTCGCGCTAAGGGCCTCGTGCGTACCGAAGGCAGGGATTATATCGTCCAAGACGGAGATGTGATTGAATTTAAAATATAAATGTTTATCCACAAGGCACAGCGGTTTAACCGCTGAAGGTATATAATACTATAT
>Ga0209211_10006676_pt1 | contig 16574 bp, 16 predicted proteins | sample RifGroA2_FD_183992 | JGI IMG/M metagenome (GOLD analysis project Ga0209211, IMG submission 183992) | Groundwater microbial communities from Rifle, Colorado, USA - Groundwater A2 (SPAdes) (version 2) | ecosystem: Environmental > Aquatic > Deep subsurface > Groundwater | place: Rifle, Colorado... | reverse complement strand
TTCCGCCAAACATTCATGACCGCATTGCTGTGGGCATTATTGTGGCCACTGGCTGCCCTTGCCGACAACGCCTGGATCAAGCCCGGCACGGACGGTGAGCCACAGGTGCAGTTGTATTTTTTCTGGTCGCTGACCTGCCCGCACTGTATCGAGGCGCATCCGCATGTGACCGCCATCCCGGCAGCGCGGCCATGGGTAACGCTGCATGAACTCGAGGTCTCGCGCAATGCGGACAACGCACGCCGGTTTCAGGAGATCGTCGAACAAGGCGGCATGGAAGAGGTCGCCGGCGTACCTGCTTTCCTGTTCTGCGGCGAGATGCATTTCGGCTGGGAAAGCGATGCCGTTACCGGCGCGCAATTGCGCGAGCGGCTCGATGCCTGCCGCGCACGACTGCTCTCCGGCCAACCAGTGACTGGGGCTTCCCTTCCGGCCGCCAGAACCGCGAGCGAAACCATCCATATTCCGTTTGTCGGCGGCATCGATACGGCCTCGCTGTCGCTGCCCGCGTTGACCATCGTGCTGGCCGGGCTTGATGCCTTCAATCCCTGCGCCTTTTTCGTGCTGCTGTTCCTGCTGTCGATGATGGCGCACCAGAAAAACCGCGTGCGCATGCTGATCATCGGCGGCATTTTTGTCGCGATATCAGGCCTGATGTATTTTGCCTTCATGGCTGCGTGGCTCAATGTCTTCCAGATATTCGGCCACCTCGGCTGGGTGACGCTGGCGGCGGGCGCACTGGCGGTGTTTGTCGGCGCGGTGAATGTGAAGGATTTTTTCTGGTTTGAAAAGGGCGTCACGCTGTCGATTCCCGAGGCGAAAAAACCGGACATCTTCCGCCGCACACGCGCCATCCTCGCCGCCGACCGGCTGCCGGCCATGCTTGCCGCCACGGCCTTGCTGGCCGTCGCCGCGAACTTCTATGAGCTGCTATGCACGGCCGGCTTTCCGATGGTCTATACCCGCATCCTGACGCTGGCTGATCTTTCACCTCTCGCGCGCTATGCCTGGCTCGCGGCCTACAACCTGATTTATGTTGTGCCGCTGGCCACCATCGTCGTCGTTTTCACTCGCACGCTGGGCACGCGCAAGCTCACCGAACGCGAAGGCCGGCTGCTGAAACTCATGTCCGGCACGATGATGCTGGAGCTGGGCGCGCTTCTGCTCGTCGTCCCCGAGCGCATCAGCCAGGTCGGCATCGCCTTTGGCCTGATGGCCGCCGCTGTTCTTGTCACTTTGATTGCCGCAAGACTGACCCGGGGAAACTGAATTGGCGTAACCGGGTGCGGCAAGAATTCACCCGCGAAAAGCTCAAATCCGCTCCAGCACTGCCGCGAAAAAACCATCCGTACCATGCAGGTGCGGGCGCAGTTCCAAATAGTCTCCCATCTCCAGCGCAATCTTTTGTTGCTGTAACACTTCACCGGCCGGGCGCAACGTGAAGTCGGAATGCGTGGCGAGAAAGGCTTGCACGATAAGCTGATTTTCTTCCGGCAGGATGCTGCAAGTCGCATATACCAGCCGACCGCCTTTCTTCAGCAGACGGCTGGCGGAGGCGAGGATGGCCGCCTGTTGTTGCGTGTATTTTTCGATGCTGGCGGGTGATTGGCGAAATTTCAGATCCGGGCTGCGGCGTAGCGTGCCCAAGCCGCTGCACGGCGCATCCACCAGCACACGGTCGATCTTGCCCGCCAGGCGCTTCACCTTGAGATCGTTTTCGTGTGCGATCAGCATCGGCTGGATATTGCTCGCGCCGGAGCGCTTGAGGCGCGGCTTGAGGTTGGCGAGGCGTTTTTCCGATGTGTCCATCGCATACAAGCGGCCCTGCGAATTCATCAGCGCGGACAGCATCAGCGTCTTGCCGCCTGCCCCGGCGCAAAAATCCACCACCATATCGTTGCGCTTCGGCGCGAGCAGGAAGCCGAGCAGCTGGCTGCCTTCGTCCTGCACCTCGATCTTGCCTTCAGTAAACAGCGCATCGCGATTGAGCGGGATTTTTTCCTTGAGGCGGATGCCGATGGGCGAATAAGGCGTGGCGACAGCCTCGATGTTTTTGTCATGCAGTTGCTGCAACACTTCGTCGCGCCTGGCGAGCAGGGTGTTGACGCGGATATCCAGCGGCGCGCCTTGCTGCATGGACAAACCGATGGTCAGGATGTCTGCATCAGAATAGGTAGCGCGCATCTTCTCCACCAGCCATTCAGGCAGTTCGGCCTGCACCGGTAACGGCAACTCCTCGACTTTCACGCCCTTGACCGTGGCGAGCCAATCCTTCTCGTCGCGCTTCAACACCGGCTCGATTTCGCGCAGGTTATAGCCGCCGAGCCTGATCAGCCAGGCCAGCGCCATGCGGCGTGGCGTAGCGTTTCCGGCACAGGCCTGCTCCAGCAGCAGGCGATAACGCAACACGCCGAACACCGCCTCGGCGACCAGCTCGCGCTCGTTGGAGCCGATACGTTCGTTCTTGAAAAAATAGCGCAGCGTGGTATCGGCAGGGTGCGCCAGCGGCAAAACGGCGCGCAGCGCCTGAATGGCAAGGTCTAAACGGTATTCGGTAATCAGCATGTAATAAACGTGGTTCAGGATTCAAGAGTGCAGTTTAGCAGGTGCGGCGCCTTGGGCGCAGGGGATTCGGCATGGTTGAGGGGCGGGGCGGCGCAGTATGGCTAGGCCGAAATATATAGGCATTTCGGCATATAGGCTTTTCATGGCAAAGGTGCTATGTTTCAGGCAAGTCGCTAGTTGGCTGCAACTCATTTATCAAAAAGCGAAGAAAAGGAAATATCGTGCAGGAGATCATTATGGAACTGGCATGGACAAAAGAACTGAGTATCGGAAATGCAACCATCGATTCCGACCACAAGAAGTTGATCGACATGACCAACCGTATAAGGCATGAAATCAGGGCAGCAAACGGTTCTGCCCTGTCACAGGCATTCGAACGCCTTGAAAGCTGGCTGCCCGTCCATTTTACAAATGAAGAACAGATTGTGCGGGCGGCCCACTTTCCTCTTGGTCAACACAAACAGGCGCACCAGTACAGCATGAGAGAGCTTCAGTATCTAAGAAACGAGCTGGTTTCCAAGGATGGCATCTGGTCTGAAGGCGCTGTGGAACATTTCTGCCGTTCCATGGAAAACTGGGCGATCGAGCATATCACCAAGATGGATATACAAATGAAACTGGCGCTACAAGCCTATTCTTACGATTTTCAACCTGGCTGACCTGGACATTCTCCTCCTCAAGTGACGGGCGGCTTGGCTTCATCGATGGCAATGGCCCTTTACCTCTTCTTCGCCTATTGTCGCGTTGCATAGCCGCAACTCGGCCACTCTGATGTTTCCACGACGATGATTTATACTCGCACGTCAAGAGTGCAATCAGGCCGTTGGATGGGTGAAATGAGCGACGAAATTTTCATGCGTGTAGCGCTGGAGCTGGCCGAAAAGGCAGAAAGCCTGGGCGAGGTGCCGGTGGGCGCAGTGGTGGTGAGAAATGACGAGATTGTCGGGCGCGGTTTCAATGCACCGATTTCGCGCCACGACCCTTCCGCCCATGCCGAAATGATGGCGTTGCGCGATGCGGCGCAGCGGCTCGGCAATTACCGGCTGGTGGGCTGCGAGCTGTTCGTCACACTGGAGCCGTGCCTGATGTGCGCCGGTGCGATTATGCACGCACGCATTGCGCGGCTGGTGTACGGGGCGAGCGATCCCAAAACGGGAGCTTGCGGCAGCGTGATTGATGTACTTGGGGAGGGGTTACGCCTGAACCATCACGCCGAAGTGACAGGCGGCGTGCTGGCGGAAGAATGCGGCGCCATGCTCAGCAACTTTTTTTTGCTGCGCCGCGCGCAACAAAAAGCTCAATGAAAATCAACGTCCACATCGCCACGCAGCAGCTCGACTTGCTCGACGACGCAAACCAATTGCTGCGTCGCTACAGCATTTCCACCGCCGCGAAGGGTGCCGGCGAAATGTACGGCAGCTATTGCACGCCGCGCGGCAAGCATATCATCCGCGCCAAAATCGGCACGGATCAACCGGAAAACACCGTGTTCGTGCGCCGCCGCCCAACCGGCGAAATTTACACGCCTGAGCTGGGCGCGCAATTCCCGGAACGCGACTGGATCCTGACGCGCATCCTGTGGCTGTCCGGCTGCGAGCCCGGCTTCAACCGGCTCGGCAAAAACGACACCATGCGCCGCTATATCTACATCCATGGCACGCCGGATTCGGCGCAGCTCGGCGCCCCCTGTTCGCATGGCTGCATCCGGATGCGTAATGCCGATCTGGTTGAGTTGTTTGATTTGGTGTCCGCAGGAACGGCGGTCGAGATCATTGCTTGAGGGGAGCCACAAAAATTCAGCGCTTGCCAAAATGCAAGACGCATAGCGGATGCCCGCGAATATGCATTTTTATTGGTTGGATACAAACCTGAACCGCCCGTTAGCAAACATTGGCGACAATCAGATAAATTAAGCGGTTAGCTGCGGTATTCCGGGCTTGATCGGGTTATGAATGATATGGCGCCAGCCACCGTTCAATCGGCTGGCGTAAAAAGTCTTCCACGGCGATACCATCGCCTCCCACCAGCAGCAATCTGTCCGGCTTGAACGCTTCATTAAAAGCTTGCATACCTGGCAATACCTCGCGGGCGCGGCCGCTTTTGACTTCGATGGCGATCAGGCGGCGTCCGGCGCGCACGACGAAATCGACTTCGCGGTTGCGGTCGCGCCAATAGAACACTTCGTATTTTCCGGCGGCAGCGGCATTGGCCAGATGCGCGCCCACCGCCGATTCGGTAAGCCGCCCCCAGTATTCACGGTCGGCTTGCGCTTCCTCAAAACGGTAGCCGGACAAGGCTGACAGCAACGCGGTATTGAACACTTGCAGCTTGGGGCTGGAGCCGCGACTGCGCACGACTTCGCCCGCGTATTTGGGAAAGCCGGTCAACATGCCCGCAGCGCCGAGCAATTCGAGATAGTGCGCCAGCGTGGTGGTGTTGCCGGCATCCTGCAACTGGCCAATCATCTTGGTGTAGGAAAGTATCTGCCCGGAATAACGGCATCCCAGCTCGAACATGCGCCGCAGCAAGGCGGGTTTGTCTACCCGCGACAGCAGCAATACATCGCGCGATAACGTGGTTTCGATGAGCGAATCGCGCACATAGCGCACCCAGCGGTCGTGATCGTAAATCAGCGATGCGGCACCGGGGTAGCCGCCGTAGAAGATGCTTTGCTGTACCGTCCAGCCAAAGGCCTGGTGCATCTCTTCCGCCGACCAGTGCGGCAGATGCAATACCTCGAAGCGACCTGCCAGACTTTCCGACAGCCCGCGCTGAATCAGCAGGGGCGCCGAGCCAAGCAATATGACCTTGATCGCACGTTTCTTACGGGTGTCTTCATCCCACAGGCGTTTGACGGTTTCAGACCATCCGGCGACTTTCTGGACTTCATCGAGCACCAGCACTGCGTCGCGCTCGCTCTGCATCAAACGGGCAATCTCCCATTGCTGGGCAATCCATTCTGGGCCGCGCAATGTGGGCTCGTCCGCACTGGCAAATTGCACGGGCAGGCCGCTGGCCTCGCACACTTGCTGGACCAAAGTGGTTTTGCCGACCTGGCGCGGGCCGGCGACCACTTGAATAAAGCGGCGCGGCTCGTCGAGGCGACTGGCAAGAATGGCGTATTGGGGACGTTGGTAGCTCATGTAGCAATTTACTCAATATGATGAGTAATTTTAACAGCGATGGTGCCGCCTTGTAAAATCGGTCTGGCCATTGGTATCTGATCGACCCGTTGCGGATATGGCTGGTTACACGATGCGGGCGGTCAATGATAAACCCGAACAACCACAAATGCAGCCTTAACACCCGATAAATTTATTTGCAAAGCATTTTCTGGCGAGCTCATGCGCTTTGGCAATTTGCTCAGCAGTCATGCGCCTTGCAATGGCATCACGTTGTTGAATACGTTGTTGAATGGCAATTTTTCGTCCTGGAGAAAAATCGTTGTTGATCGCAATATTGAGCCACATGTGTGCCAATACATCATCTTGAGGAACACCCTCTCCCAGGATGTACTTCCATCCAAGCTTTTCCTGTGCAAAAACATTACCCTGTTCCGCCGCCAGGCGATACCACTTTACCGCCTCTTTGAAATCCCGGGAAACACCTTTTCCGTGGTCATATATCTCTCCAAGGCAGAGTTGTGCAAAAGCCTCTCCCTGTTCTGCGGCCAATCGGCACCACTTTCCCCTTTCCTTGTAATCCTGAGGAACACCCAGTCCGATGTCATACATGGACCCGAGTTTTAATTGGGCTTTGGCATTACCCTGTTCCGCTGCCATGCGATACCACTTTACCGCTTCCTTATAATCCTGGGGAACACCCAGCCCGATGTCGTGCATCGAACCAAGAATAATCTGCGCTTCATCATCACCCTTTTCCGCCATGGACCTGTATAACTTTGCAGCCTTTATATAATCGCCCTCGGCGTAGGCACGCTTCGCTCCAGATAGCGGGCCGGCCGTTGGCTCGGCTGTAATGGCAGGCAATTTGACTATTGCATGCCCGGGTACCGCAAACAAGCATGTGCAAATCAACAAGGCCTGTTTTAGCAATTGATTCATTTCACCCTCATATTGTGCAGCATTTTGAAAGTGGCCTAAGAAAGTCCGCCGGGGATGCCAGATGGGAGCAGCCATCCCACTCGCCCAATCGTGTCCACTTGGGTACCACCATGAGCAAACGCTGGGGAGTTGCGGAGACGGGGTGGTGGAACGTGGAGATGTTTGATCCGCTGCCTGTTATTCCCTGAAATGACTATCAGACATTTAATGTCGTTTCTTTGAAAGGAAATTTATTACTTCCTTCCTGTCAGCATTGCTCATCTCTTCTCTGCCTTGTTTATTTCTATAACTGTTCATCCGATCGACGATCTTATTCCATTCATTTGCAGGAAACTGGTCTGGGTCAGGTACGGCATGGCACACTGAGCAGAACCAGATAACATTGAATATCTGGGGTTCTCCGCGTAATGGAGAATTTGCTGGAAGCTCTCTGAATCCATTCTTTTTCAGATAGGAAACGATCTCTTTTTTCTCTTTATCGGCAGGTAGTTTGACATTAGGCAAAGTCCCTGCCATAAGCAGGGCGTGACCCATCATTTTTTCGAACATCATGGGCCAATCGCCTGTTGAATGCATCTTGGGACTTGGGATGTTGTGGCACTGAGTGCAATACGATGCCAAGAGCGTTGCCCCTTTACTTTGAGGATCGGGCAACCGGTCTGCCGTCATGCCAAATGGGATTACAATTCGTTTAATATCCTTTCCCCATTCGCCCGCCGTGCTGCAGTTGAAATAAAAAAGCATAGCCAAGGCCGTTATCAAACGCGAAAATTTTGGATTCATGATCCCTCCCCCCATTAACTTTGCGATAGCGAATAGGGCAGCGGCAGAAATTGCAATGCTTCACCCTGCATGGATTTCCAATGCACCGTTTGCGCTTCGCGGCTGGAAGTCTGTACCACCGCCAGCAGGTCGTAGCCTCCGCCCGGCACGGGCGCGACGTTGACGATCATGCCGCTGGCCTGTTCTTCCATATCTGCGCTGAATAATTCGTCGCCCGGCTGGGGCGCTGCACTGCTGTCGAGGTGCGCCAGGTACATGCGCCGCTTCGCTTTGCCGAGGTATTGCATACGCGCCACAATTTCCTGGCCGGGATAGCAGCCCTTCTTGAAATTCACGCCACCAATAAGCTCGAAATTCGCCATCTGCGGCACGAATTGTTCCTGTGTCTGCGGCAGAATGACGGGAATGCCGGCGTGAATATTGAGCCAATCCCAGCATGCGCTGCCGACCGGCTGCGCGTGCTGACTGAGCGCTTGCCATAGGGTTGGCGCATGTTGTGCGCTGGCACTGATCTGGAAGCGTGTATCGCTGAATTTCAGCACGCCCGCCTGCCCGGTAACTGCAAAGCCGAACGGCTGCTGCGGCGGTTCGCCGAATAGTTTTTTCAGGATTTCCTGCGCGTTTTCGCCCGACAAACCAAGCATAACGATTTCATCGCTTGCGTCGGTGATTTTCACCTTGGCGCGCAGCACGTACATGCCGAGTTTCTTGCGCAGCGGCTCGCACAGCGCGTGCGGCAGTTGCAGCAGATAGTCGCCGCCGTCGCGCCAGATCAGCATGGTCGCCAGCATGCGCCCTTTCGGGGTGTTAAGGCTGCTGAGTTGCGCGCGGCTGGCGTCAACTTCGCGGGTGTCATTGCTCAGCATATTTTGCAGAAAGGTTTGCGCTTCCTCGCCGGAAACGCGCAACGTGCCGAACTGGCTCAGGTCGCACAGCACCGTGCCTTGCCGGGTTGATAGAAGTTCGGCGGCGGCATCGCCGAAATGTTGCACCATGCCCGCATCAATAGTTGCGCCTTGTTGCGTAAGGAATTGTTGCCAATCTGGATTCATAACGTAGCAATTTACTTGACGCGCCGTCCCGGCCATTTACCGGGGCGGCGCAATTGATTGAATTACCTTGAATTTCAGGCGAAGGTGTTGACGTTCCCGCCCTTGCTTTCGCCTTCCATGAACTTGATGCCAGGCGGTTCGGCAACCTCCTGCGGGCTGGTTTCGGCACGCTCGGTGTTGTTGTTCCGGTTTTCGGCACGGTTCATCTGCTGCGCTTGGGCAGACAATTTCACCACGGCAGATTCCTGCTGTTCCGGCTGTTTCTCCGGTGGTTTTTCATTTGCCGGCGCGGGCTGCTGCGGCTGCGGGCTGTTGACCAGCGCGCTGACGGAAGTGGCAGGGGCGTTACTGACATCCATGATCGCTCCTCAATAGAAGATTTATGGCGCTAACCCTACCTGTTTTCATGGACGGCAGCAAGCAAAATATGCCTGCCAAACAACTTTATTGCCTGCTTGCAAACACCAGTCAACCGTGGCTATTCGTCAGGCCGGCCGGCAACACCAGCCTGGCCGACAACCCGCCTCCAGCTCGGTCTTCCAGATGAAACTCGCCATTGTGCAACCGTGCGGTGCGCTCGACGATCGCCAGCCCCAAGCCGGATCCGGTCGTGTCGCTGCCAGCCGCACGAATGGCCGCTTTGCGGCATCGCGTTGTGCGGCGGGAATGCCCGCGCCGCGATCTTCCACCGCCAGGACGACGCGGTTTCCGTCTTGCTTCAGCCGCACGGTGATTTCGCCGCCACCATGTTTGACGGCGTTATCGAGCAGGTTGGCAAGTGCGCGTTTCAATAGCAACGGGCGCACGGCAAGCGGCGGCAACGGCCGCAAATCGAGTCTGAGCTTGGCCTGTGCCGCGAATGGCTGCGCCGTTTCCTGCACCAGGGCTTGCAGGTCGGTCGGGACAGCGGCCTCTTTCTCATCGAGGCGCGCATAGTCGAGGAATTGCCGGATTACCGCATCCATTTGCTCCACATCGGCAACCAACCCGTCGCGCAGCGATTCGTCCGTGCTCAATTCGGCAGAGAGGCGCACGCGCGCCAGCGGGGTGCGCAAGTCATGCGAGATGCCAGCCAGCACCAGCGCACGCTCACGCTCGTCGGCGGCGAGGTCGGCGGACATCTGGTTGAAGGCGCGCGATACCGCGACGATTTCCTGCGCGCCGCACTCCGGCAACGGCTGCGGCGTTGCGCCCCGGCCGACCTGTTGCGCCGCCTGCGCGAGCCGCTTCAAGGGATGCGCCACCTGACGTGCGACGAAATAGGCGCCGAGCATGGCCAATGCCAGCACCACGCCACCCCATATCAGCAGCACCTGCGACACAGGATGTTCGATACGCTCTATGGGCAATGCCACCCAGAATTCTTCAGCGCCGATGAAAAAGCTCACCCACAGTGCTTCCACGCCGTTGCGTTGCGCCGCGAAGCGGGTATTGCTGCCCAGGCTGTCGCGCACCTTCTCCGCCATCATCCGCAGTTCCGGCGGATGATCGGGCAAGGCCTCGAGCGTATCGCCAGGCTCAGCCATCTGCACGCGCAACCCTTCAGATTCCGCCAATTCGGACAGCAGCGCACTGCGCCATTCCGGCGCGGCGGACAGCACTGCGGCGCGCGTAAGATTCACCACCGACACCACCAGTTGCGCCGTCTGCCGGGTGCGCGGCTGTTGTTCGACATGGCGAAAAATCGCCACGGAGGCGGCGAGCGACAGCACGATCAGGATGACCATCAGCATGAAAGAACGCGCCAGCAGGGTTCTCGGCAGGTTAATCAAGGTTTGATTCCATCAGGCACGAACACATAGCCATGCCCCCACACCGTCTGGATGAAGCGCGGCCTGGCAGGATCGGCTTCGATCAGCTTGCGCAGCCGCGACACCTGTACGTCGATGGCGCGGTCGAACGGCTCGTGGTCGCGGCCGCGCGCCAGCTCCATCAGCTTGTCGCGCGACAGCGGATGGCGCGGGTGAGTCACCAGCGCCTTGAACAGCGCAAACTCCCCGGTGGTCAGGGAAACCGGCGCGCCGGACTTGGTCAGCACGCGCGTGGCGAGGTTCAACTCGCAATCGCCGAAGGCAATAGTCTTTTCTTCGGCATCGGGCGCGCCGACCGGTTGCGACCCCTTGCGCCGCAGCACCGCGTTGATGCGCGCGACCAGTTCACGCGGATTGAACGGTTTGGGCAGGTAATCGTCCGCGCCCATTTCCAGCCCGACGATACGGTCGACCTCGTCGCCCTTGGCGGTGAGCAGGATTACCGGCACGTTCTCGCCCGCGCCACGCAGCCGCCGCAGAATCGCCAGCCCATCCTCGCCGGGCAGCATCAGATCTAGCACCAGCAGATGGTAGTGATTCAACGTCAATGCTCTGTCCATCGCGCTGCCGTCTGCTGCCGCCTTGGCCGCAAACCCCTGCTCGCCGAGATAGCGCAGCAGCAACTCGCGCAGGCGCGCGTCGTCGTCGATGATGAGAATGCGGTGTGAACTGCTCATGGCGGAATGATACATCAGAGGACAGATGACAGATCGTTGTGTGCCGTTGCGCGGCACGTTTTATAAAAATTCGGCGTAGCCGACAACAATTCTGTCTTCTGTCCTCTGATGTGAAACAAACTTTTACATCTTCGCCTCTGGCGGAAACACTTCACTTACGATTCAATCCTACCATGCGCTTACCCGAAAAACCCTACGGAGAAATACCATGGAAGCCATACTCAAAACCCTGATCGCCGCCGGTATCGCCGCCTCGTTCAGCCTGAATGCACTGGCTGCCGACACACCGCCCGCCATGTCCGCCAGGGAGCACCTGGAACGCATGAAGACCATGACCCCGGAGCAGCGTGCTGTGGAGCGCGAGGCGATGCGCAAGGAGATGGATAGCCTGACGCCGGAGCAACGCGCCGAACGCCGCAAGCAGATGCACGAACATTGGCAGCAGATGTCGCCTGAAGAGCGCAAAAAGATGCGCGAGCAAATGAAGAAACATCGTGGGAAGATGCCACCGGAAGAGCGCGCAGAGCATCGCAAGGAGATGCGTGAACGCTTCAGCAAGATGTCACCCGAGGAGCGCCGTGACTTCAAGCGCGGCATGGGCGGCAACTGCGACATGCCGCCGGAGGACTGCCCCTACGACAAACCCGTCAAGGACTGAACGCCTGCCTCCGCCCGCATGACGGGCGGAGGTTTTTTCACATACTACCCCGATTTTCCGGTCTGTTCGCTACGACGTTTCCACTCCGCATAGCACTCAAGCCCACAGAAATACGCCACATAGTCGGCCGCCTCGGAAACCTTGGCCTCGGATAGAGGCACCTCTTTGTTGCAAACCTGGCAAGGAATTTTTTCGACTTCGGCTGATTCAGGTTGATCGGACATGATGCACCCTCTCCTATAGTGATAAAAACACGTTCAGTATGAACTCGTGCCGCAGCAAGAACAAGCCTATTGACCGTCAACCATGCCCCACAGGTCGTGCGTATCGGAATCGGTAATTTCTACTTCGACGAAATCGCCCACGCGTAACTGCTGGCCGTCTTCGATGTACACCAGGCCGTCGATTTCCGGCGCATCGGCGGAACTGCGCGCGATTGCGCCCTCCTCGCCGACCTCGTCGACCAGCACGGTGAGGGTCATGCCGACCTTGCGCCTGAGGCGCTCCTCGCTGATTTCCTCCTGCAGCAGCATCAGCCGCGCGAGGCGTTCCTGCTGCACTTCGGGCGGGATGTGATCCGGCAGCTCGTTGGCCGCCGCGCCTTGCACCGGCGAGTAGGCGAACGCGCCGACACGGTCGAGTTGCGCCTCCTCGATGAATTCGAGCAGCTCCTCGAATTCCGCTTCGGTCTCGCCGGGGAAGCCGACGATGAAGGTGCTGCGCAGCGTCAGTTCCGGGCAGGTCTCGCGCCATCGCATGATGCGCGCCAGCACGTTCCCGCTGTCGCCGGGGCGCTTCATCAGCCTGAGGATGCGCTGGCTGGCGTGCTGGAACGGCACATCGAGGTAGGGCAGGATGATGCCCTCGGCCATCAACGGAATCACCTCGTCCACATGCGGGTACGGGTAGACATAATGCAGCCGCACCCATACACCGAGATCGCCGAGCGCGGCGGCCAGTTCGGTCAGGCGCGTCCTGAGCGGCCTGCCATTCCAGAAGCCGGTACGGTATTTCACATCCACACCATAGGCGCTGGTGTCCTGTGAGATCACCAGCAGTTCCTTCACGCCCGCGTTGACCAGACTCTGCGCTTCCTGCATCACCTCGCCGACCGGGCGGCTGACCAGCGGCCCGCGCAGGCTGGGGATGATGCAGAAGGTGCAGCTGTGGTTGCAGCCCTCGGAAATTTTCACGTAGGCGTAATGTTTCGGCGTCAGGCGGATGCCCTGTGCGGGCACCAGATCGGAGAGCGAATCGTGCGGTCTGGGCAGGTGCTGATGCACCACGGCCATCACCTCGTCGGTGGCATGCGGCCCGGTCACCGCGAGCACCCTCGGATGCGCCTGCCGCACCACATCGCCCTTCGCGCCGAGGCAGCCGGTGACGATCACCTTGCCGTTTTCGCTCAGCGCTTCGCCGATCGCGTCCAGCGATTCTTCCACCGCGCTGTCGATGAAGCCGCAGGTGTTCACGATCACCAGGTCGGAATCCTGATAGCTGGCGGAAATCAGATAGCCTTCGGCGCGCAGGCGCGTGAGGATGTGCTCGGAGTCCACGGTCGCCTTCGGGCAGCCGAGCGAGACGAAGCCGACTTTCGGGATGGCATTGGTTTTACTCATTGCAATGTGCCGCCTATTCCGGAACCAACATGCCAATCAGGAAGATAGAGCCCACTCCCAGCACAATCAGCACCACCTGCTGGAGGGTGTCGCTCAGTTTCACACGCCGGTGCAAACCGGGGATCAAGTCGGCCACCGCGACGTAAATCATGCTCGCCGCAGCCAGCGCCAGCAGGGTCGGCACGATACTCTGCACCGACTGCAAGGCAAAATAGGCCAGCACGCCGCCCGCCAGCATCGCCAGACTGGACAGCACGTTGACAAAAAAGGCCTTGGCCTTGCTGTATCCGGAATGCAGCAGGATCAGGAAATCGCCGACCTCCTGCGGGATCTCGTGCGCGATGATCGCCAGCGCGGTAACGATGCCGAGCTGGGTGTCGGCAAGGAACGCCGCCGCGATAATCACGCCGTCGACGAAATTGTGAAAGGTATCGCCAACCATAATCATCGTGCCGCTGCGGCCATGCGTGTCGTGCTCATGCACCTCGCAATCGTCATGGTGGCAGTGCCGCCATAGCAGCAGCTTTTCCAGCGTGAAGAATAGCAGGATGCCGATCAACACCGTGCCGCTCACCGCCGCCGCGCTGCTGCCGGTCTCCATCGCCTCGGGCAGGATGTCGAGGAACACCGCGCCGAGCAACGCGCCGATGGCATAGCTGACCAGCGAGCCGATCCAGTGTTGGCGGGCGCTCAGCGCGAACAGCGCGGCGCATGATACGCTCAGCACGCCGCCTGCCAGGCTGGCCGCGATGATCCACCATAAGGCGGTCATGGAATGTACCCTGGAAATTCTGACATGCAGGTATGGCGGTTCACGCCGGAACCCTCGCCGCAATATATGCCTTCAACTGCTCCACATCCGGCGGCAGGGTATCGAAGCGCTGCGGCAGGCCTTCGATGTTCTCTTGGCCCGCCGGGCGTTGCGGGTCCTGCCCCAGCGCCTCGCGGATGGTTTCCTCGAACTTGGCGGGCAGCGCGGTTTCCAGGCATACCAGCGGGATGCCCGTCTCGCGGTGCTCCAGCCCGGCCTTCATGCCGTCGGCGGTATGCGGGTCAATCACCACGCCGTACTGCTGATGCACGCGGCGGATCGTGGCGATGCGATTGGCATGGCTGCTGGTACCCGAGGCCACGCCGAATTCCTGTACGCGGGCGAAATACGGCGTCTGGCTGAGATCGAAATAGCCGTCCTTTTCCAGTTGCTGCCACAAACCCTTGAGGACTTGCGCATCGCGCCCGACCAGGTCGTAGGCGAAACGCTCAAAGTTGGAGGCCTTGGTGATGTCCATCGACGGGCTGCTGGTATGCATGGTCTCGGGGCGCGGGCGGTACACGCCGGTCCTGAAGAACTCATCCAGCACATCGTTTTCATTGGTCGCGACGATCAGATTCGCGATCGGCAAGCCCATCTGGCGCGCGATGTGCCCGGCGCAGACATTGCCGAAATTGCCGGACGGCACGGCGAAGGAAACCTGCTCATCGTTGCTTTGGGTCAGCGCAAAATAAGTCTGGAAATAGTAGACCGCTTGCGCGACGACCCGCGCCCAGTTGATCGAGTTGACCGTGCCGATCCGGTATTTTTCCTTGAAGGCGAGGTCGTTCGACACCGCCTTGACCATGTCCTGGCAGGCGTCAAACGGCGCGGTGACGGCGATGTTGAAGATGTTCGGATCTTGCAGCGAATACATCTGCGCAGTCTGGAACGGGCTCATCTTGCCGAGCGGCGACAGCATGAACACACGAATGCCGCGCTTGCCGCGCATCGCGTATTCCGCCGCCGAACCGGTGTCGCCTGAGGTTCCGCCGAGGATGTTCAGTTCCGCGTGATCCCTGGCCAATGCGTACTCGAACAGGTTGCCGAGCAACTGCATCGCGACGTCCTTGAACGCCAGCGTCGGGCCATAGGACAGGCCGAGGATATGCAGGCCGGGCTCCAATGTCCTGAGCGGCGTGATCTCGTCGCTGCCGAAAGTTTTGGCGGTGTAGGTCTTGGCGATGATGGCCTTCAGGTCATCCGCCGGAATGTCGGTGGCAAAACGACTGATCACCTCGAACGCCAGCTCGCGGTAACTCATGCCGCGCATCGCCGCAAGGTTGGCCTGGCTCAGTTTCGGGTAATGGTCGGGAACCGCCAGACCGCCGTCGTCGGCGAGGCCGCCGAGCAGGATTTCGGTGAAGGGTTTGGCGGCCATGCCGCCGCGAGTGCTGGTGTATTTCATTCGTATTGCCTCAACATCAGGAAGGTTGGGTGGAGCGCAGCGATACCCAACATTGAAATCCCAAGCGATGGGTATCGCGTTGCTCAACCCATCCTACGTTTTTGGTGGGAAAGGAAGTCGTCAACCGAGTTGCTCCAGCCGCAACCTTGTCACCTTGCCCGCCACTACCGGCAGCGCTTCCACTTTGGCAATCGCCGCGTTGATGCGCTTCTCGCGCGTCTGGTGGGTAAGCAGGATCAGATCGGTCTGGTCTTCGCCTTCGGCGGGCTCCTTCTGGATCACCGCGTCGATGGAAATCTGCTCGTCGGCGAGGATGCGCGTGATGTCGGCCAGCACGCCCGGCTTGTCCTGCACGCGCAGGCGCAGGTAGTAGCTGGTGGTGACTTCGTCCATCGCCAGGATCGGCAGATCGGACAATTGATCCGGTTGGAACGCCAGATGCGGTACGCGGTGTTCCGGATCGGCGGTGTGCATGCGCGTCACATCCACGAGGTCGGCGATCACCGCGCTGGCGGTCGGCTCCGCGCCCGCGCCCTTGCCGTAATACAGCGTCGAGCCAACCGCATCGCCTTGCACCAGCACCGCGTTCATCGCGCCTTCGACATTGGCGATCAGGCGCTTGCTTGGGATCAGTGTGGGGTGTACGCGCAGCTCCACGCCTTCCTCGGTACGCTTGGTGATGCCAAGCAGCTTGATGCGATAGCCAAGCTGTTCGGCATAGCGGATGTCGGTCGCATCCAGTTTTGAGATCCCCTCAATGTACGCTTTGTCGAACTGCATCGGGATGCCAAACGCCAAGGCAGAAAGGATGGTGATCTTGTGCGCCGCATCCACGCCTTCGATGTCGAAGGTCGGATCGGCTTCGGCATAACCCAGACGCTGCGCTTCTTTCAGCACGGTGTCGAAGCTCAGCCCCTTGTCACGCATCTCGGACAGGATAAAATTGGTGGTGCCGTTGATGATGCCGGCGATCCACTGGATGCGGTTTGCAGTGAGGCCCTCGCGCACTGCCTTGATAATCGGGATGCCGCCCGCGACCGCCGCCTCGAACGCGACCATCACGCCCTTGTCCTGCGCCGCCTTGAATATCTCGTTGCCGTGCGTCGCCAGCAAGGCCTTGTTGGCG
>Ga0209211_10006671_pt1 | contig 16595 bp, 20 predicted proteins | sample RifGroA2_FD_183992 | JGI IMG/M metagenome (GOLD analysis project Ga0209211, IMG submission 183992) | Groundwater microbial communities from Rifle, Colorado, USA - Groundwater A2 (SPAdes) (version 2) | ecosystem: Environmental > Aquatic > Deep subsurface > Groundwater | place: Rifle, Colorado... | reverse complement strand
ACAGAAAAACAGACAAAATAATAATTGCATAGATTACCTGACCATAAATAGACAATCGGAATCTTACATACTTTTTAAGTAATGTATTTTCTGTATTTTTTTTCTTTGTTTTTTTAAAGAAAATCATTGTGGCAGATTTTTTTAATATTAATTAATTGCTAAAGCACTTAAGTTATACTTTAAATGGTCATAATTTGAGTTTTTGTTTGGAGTATTGTGGTTACCTACCCATAACCCCTCCGTTGAAAGGGAATTAAAAAGAGGGGGTCAAAAAAGGTGAAACTCAAATTATTCCATTTTGAAGTATAAATTTCAATGTAAAAGTAAAAAAAAACTGGTGGTTTAACACCAGTTTTTTAATAAATTAATCTTTTTGTTAAGTATGGTTTAAAAATTCTTTCTGAAAATCCTGCCATACTTCATTGGGTAATTCTGAAAGTGTATTATTACGCAATTCGCCACCATCCTGCAATGTGAGCATTGAAGGTTCGTGTGAATGTTTTCCCATTGACATAATTAGAAAATCTTTTACTTTTTCTAATTCCTTTGTTGCCCAATTTGTAGCATCTTCAGCAAAAAAACATGAATTTGTTTCAGCAATCCAGTTCGATGGTTTAATTTTATAAATCCAACCTTTCCCGTACGGATCCTCATTTAGCATTTCAGGGCTCTCATTGAGCATTGAGTTTGTTTTCAGGATTTTTCCGGAAATGGGAGAAAATATCTTAAGCAGTTTACTGTTATGCTCAATTTTGGCAAGTAAATCTCCTTTGTTGATAATTTCGCCAGGATTAATAAGATTGCTGAATTTCACTTCTCCTGTAAGGTGTTGTAGCAAATCATCCAATCCTAAATTGGCGACACCGGATTTTTCTAAATGAATCCATGTGTGGTTTTTACTGTAAAATAACCCCTGAGGAATTCTTAATATATTTGCTGTAAGAATTCCTAAAGCATTTTGAATTTGCTTTGTTATTTTTACCTGTTTGTTTAATACAACCCAGAAAGGAATAAGTATAGCCAAGAAAGCTATAATTACTAAATATTCAATTCCTTTTGTTGCAAAAATGTCGTTAATACTGAAATTTTCCATTTTATTTTCCTCCTTTTTTATAATTGTTAATAATAATTTCTATTTTTCCTCATCTTCGGGTACCCAGTCTGGAGATTTTCTAAGAATAGGCATTCTGTAAATAATCCATCTGAATATCCAAATTTGTGCTAATATTACTGAAACCGACACTACAATTTCCATCCATGTAGGGTAATGTGCTAATGGGTCATTCCAAAGATATGCAATCATCGAAACATTGAGTCTGTTTAATATAATTCCTATTATTGTCATAATTGAAGCAATATGTATTAAAAGCATACTTCTATGTTTAAATCCATAAATAAAAAAGATAAAAGGAACTAATACAAATCCTAATATTTCTAACAGAAACCAATAACCAATATGGGTGTTGATTAATGCCCATTGTTGACTATGGATTAATACCAGCAATCTCAGGAATAAATAAACAAACATTGCAACTGCACAAATCTTAGCAAACCCAAAAACAATATTTTTATATGAATCCCCATAGTCAGATTTCAATTGATTTTTAAACACTTTCTGGCAAATACTTCCAACAACTATTATTATTGACAGTCCTGCAAAAATACTTGATATTAAGAAAAGTATGGGGAGGAACTCGGAATACCATAATGGATGTATTTTCGCCTTAGCCATCATAAAAAGTGCTCCGAGACCTGATTGATGAAGAACCGAAAGAGTAATTCCAAAAATAACTGTTCCAATGGTAAGTGAAACCAAGATTTTTCTAAGTCGTTTTGCCTCAAGCCACTCGGCAATAGCAGGAGAGAATTCAATAAATTGTGCAATAATATATAAAATAAAGTGCCATGCAACAAGAAAAAGTACAGAACTTAATCCAAATGAGTTGCCAATTATTGGGTTTATAATATTCCATGGACGGCCAAGGTCAAGAATAAGTGCACCTGCATAAAAAGAATATGCAAGAAAACCCCAAAGTACAGTCATTCTCACAATTGAATGGTATTTTTTCATATTGAGGATATATACCATAAATGTTAGAACATAAGCCCCTCCGGCAAAAGCAACTCCCGTTATTACATTAAAACTAATCCATAATCCCCATGGATGCAATTGGGAAGCATCAGCAACAGAACCCAAACCTTTAGCAAAGCGAATGACAAGAATAACCAGACTTAATAAAATAATTAATCCGGAAATAATATTGAAAGGAGTGAAAATTTTCCCTCTGGGTTTAAGTTCACTTATTACAAATCTAATAAGACTTTTACTCCCTCTATCAGATATATTCACATTATTATTCATAAGATTCCTCCTTTTCAATTTTATTATTTTCAGATTTTGAAGCTGAGTGCATTCCAAGCAATAAAGCAGGTAGAACGGTAAAAATTACAGGAACTGCATATAGAAATTCCTTAGAATATTCGGGATATGGTGTTGCTCCAAGATTCGTTTTAAATCCTAATTTTTCAAATGGAACGGAAGCAAGGTAAAGAACTCCTGTCCCTCCAACTTCATTTTCTCCATAAATATGGTGATAATATTTATCAGGTTCAGCATATATCCGTGCTTTTGCAATCTCAATAAGATCTCTTCTTTTTCCGAAAATAGCAGCTTCTGCCGGACAGTTCTCAACACAAGCAGGTTTTTTCCCTTCCTTAAGGCGTTCAAAACACATTTTACATTTTTGAATTTTAGGATTTGGGCTGTGATATTCAAATTTCGGAATATCAAACGGACAATTAATCATACAAAATCTGCAACCCATACATTTATTAGCAGTCCAAATTACAGGTCCTTCGTCAGTTTTTTTCATTGCTTTTGTAAGACATCCCGTTGCACATGCAGGCTGATTACAATGCATACATTGCTTTTTTACAAAAATCTCATTGCCATCAACATTAAATGTATTAATTACACATAATTGTTTTTCAGTAGGTTGTCTATTACTTCCCGTTTCCTCATCACTTGTGTCGGGCAAACCATTTGTTTCTGCACAAACGTGTTCGCAAGTTCTACAACCTATACACAAGGTTGTATCAATTAGAATTCCTGAAAATTCTATTTCTTTTTCTTCTTTTTTTGGAGCTGCCAGAAGTTCATTTCCAACTGTAAGAGTAACTCCTGCAATCCCAATTGTCTTAATGAAATCTCTTCGATTAATACTCATAATATCAGCATTTTTAATAATTTAATAATAAAACACATTTATATATTGTTGTTATTTGAATTTATCAATAAAATTGGTTTGAAAATCTTCCCAAACTTCTGACCTAAAATCCATGAGAATACCTCCTTTAATTTTTCCTCCATCCTGAAGAACAATATTAGCATACTTGGTTTCATTTGTCTTTTGCATAATTGCAATAAAATCTTTTAAGCGGTTAAATTCAGTTATTAGCCAAGTGATGAATTTTTCAGCCATGAAAAAAAACTGAATTTCTCCAATCCAATTTGTCGGTTCTATCATATATACCCAGCCGTCGGAATAAGGAGAAGAATTTATTAATGATGTATTTGTCAGAAGTGCTTTATTTTGTGTTTTAATGATTCCCGAAACCGGAGCTTTGATGTTTAATTGTTTGTCATTTTGAATGAGGGATAGGAATACTTCATTCTTTTTTATCACATCCCCCGAGTTTTTCATTTTGATACCAGTAAGTAAGCCAGTTACATGAGGGAAAAAATCATCAATTCCAATTTTAACCATTCCGTCTTTTTCCATAAATGCCCAAGTATGTGTTTTGTCAAAATACAGTCCTTTAGGTATTAAAGCAGTATCTTCATCAAAAGTTCTTGTAAAAGCAGAAATGGTGCTTAAAGATGTTCCTTTTTGATATTTAATAAATTTAACTATAACTTCTGTTACCAGCCAAACAAGTATGAAAGCCATTAAAAAGCAGATAATTATAAATTCAGTAAAAATTAATATTGTCATTTTATTCTCCTTTCTTTTTAGTTTTTAAACTAGTTACTTCAAAAGTGTTTTCATTAAAAACACCCGTGAAAGCTGAAGTTGCTCTCATATATAATCCTTTTTGATATTTAGTAAATTGAACTATTGCTTCTGTTACTATCCAAATAAGCATGAAAGCCATTAATAAGCAGATAATCACGAATTCAGTAAAAATTAATATTGTCATTTTATTCTCCTTTCTTTTTAGTTTTAAAAATTATTTATTTAACTGTATCAATAAAATGTGTTTGAAAATCTTCCCAAGCTTCCGACCTAAGATCCATAAGAATACCTTCTTTAAGTTCCCCTCCATCCTGAAGTACAACTTGAGCATATCTGGTTTCATTTGTTTTTTGCATAACCGAGAAAAAATCCTTCAAACGGGTAAATTCAGTATTTAGCCAGATACTGAATTTTTCAGCTATAAATAAAAACTGAATTTCTCTTACCCAATTAGTCGGTTCTATCATATATACCCAGCCATCAGAATATGGGAAAGAATTTATTAAAGATGTATTGGTTAGAAGTGCTTTATTTTGTGTTTTAATGATACCCGAAACCGGAGCTTTGATGTTTAATTGTTTGCCATTTCGTATGATAGATACGAATACTTCATTCTTTTTTATTGTTTCCCCGGAATTTTTCATTTTAATTCCAGTAAGTAAGCCGGTTACATGGGGAAAAAAATCATCAATTCCAATTTTAACCATTCCGTCTTTATCCATAAATGCCCATGTATGTGTTTTGTCAAAATACAGTCCTTTTGGGACTACAATTGTATTTTCACTAAAAAAATCAGGGAATGTATAAGCGACTTCCTGAACAATTCCTTTTTTTTGTTTCCTAAACTGAACTATTGCATCTACCCCCAAACAAAGAAGTATGAATGCGACAAAGATTAATAATACCATTTTATTCTCCTTTCTGATTTGTTTCTAAACTTATGTGTTGATTTAATGCATGTACTCCCAAACTGAGAAGTATGAATGCTAAAAAGATTAATGCTGCCATTTTATTCTCCTTTCTGATTTGTTTTTAAACTTATGTGTTGATTTAATGCATGTACTCCCAAACTGAGAAGTATGAATGCTAAAAAGATTAATGCTGCCATTTTATTCTCCTTTCTGATTTGTTTTTAAACTTATGTGTTGATTTAATACATCTACTCCCAAACTGAGAAGTATGAATGTTAAAAAAATTAATGCTGTCATTTTATTCTCCTTTCTTTTTTGATTTTAACTTGGGATTCCAATTACAATGCCAAACGTTATAACGTGCACACATACAATAACATATAACGATAAGTGTTGAAATTTATATCACTTAAAGTGTTTATATATTCAACACCTTGAAATGAAAATTAAGGTAAGTAATTGTATAGCACGTAATTATCTATGGTGTTGAATAATTATACGCCTGTATAATTATTCAACAACGTTCATTATATGCTTGCTGAATTTGTTATTATAAATTGGTAATATTACAGGAAACATCCACCACTATTTAAAGATACACAAGGGAATGATTATATTTGAGGTTGAGGAATGAGGTTAAGGTTAAGAAAGATTGAAAAGATTGATAAGACAGATTGATAAGATTGAGAAAACAAGATTGAAAAGATTGATAAGACAGATTGATAAGATTGAGAAAACAAAATTGAGAAGAAAGATTGAAAGGATTGAATAAACAAGATTGAATAGATTGAGAAGACAAGATTGAAGAACGTCTTCATCAATCCTATCAATCTTCTTAAATCTACATCAATCTGAAAAATATAATAAATTGAGTATCAATAAACTAAAAAATATAAACACATGAAAATAATTTTATAAGTATCTAATATTCATGGATTTCGCAAATTAATTAAACCTATAAAGAATCAAAATATTTTATATTTCTATTTTTTTATAGAAAAACAAAACAGTTTAGTGGTATACTTTTGATGAATATTGGTGGTATACTTTTCGTGAATATTAACACCCTTAGCCCAACATTTGTGGGTGAGAATTATGTTACGGTTTTAAACCGTAAGAACTTGTGAAAATATAAATTGAACATTTATAAAAAGCGAAAAAATATAATGTATATATTGTTATATTATAATAAACGCTATAAGTTTAATTTCTTTAAGAAATATGATGTCCGTAGGACATCCATTATGGTAAACAAAACCCTCATCTCTCAAGTAATGCCTGTAGGGCATTCATTCACGAATATTAATCTGTCTTAATTCCAACTTTTTATGCAAACTCTACAAGCTTGATATAATTATATTTGGTTTATTACAATAATTCAAGTCCTACAGACTTGGATAAAGAAAAAAAATAAAGATGTTCAATTTATTTTTACACAAAGACTAACATAGTTTTGTGGGTAAAGAATTTGACGCTTTTAGTGAAAATCCTTTGCAATTAAAAAAGCATTTATACTCATTCTTAATAGGTTCCGTTTACGGAAGCTGTTTAGAATAGCTTGTTCCGATTCATCGGAAAGTTATGCCGATAGGAATTTTTCTTTTTTTATATTCCGTATCGGGATATTCCATAATATTCTATATTACTGACTGATGTTACGTAAGTAAAAAATTTGTCTCGCAAAGCCGCCAAGTTCACAAAGTAATATAGTGGCTAAAAAAATAATAGGCATTTTTCATTTCAAGGTTTACACTTTTTCTTTGTGAATAAATCCCGTAGGGATGAACTGTTTATAGATAAAGAATGCACATCATGTATTAAGTTCCGTAGGAACGTCCTGTAAAACAATGATATTTTAACAGGTCGCTACTACGTAGCTAAATGTTATTTTTTTAATTTTTGCTATAAACAGTAAGCACCTACGGTGTTTTTTATAAAAAAAGTGTAAACTACTTTTTAATGTTTATGAAAAATACCAAATAATAAATTATTTTTTTCTTGGCGTACTTAGCGCCTTTGCGAGAAATAATCATTGTGAGAAACTTTTTACGTAACATGAGTTACTGAGATAATATTTATTCAGTAAGCCCTTTGGTTATCACGTAAATCGCATTGGCATTAAGTTAAGTAGATGCTTTTTTAATGTTTCGCACTTTCGGAGCGATGAAAATTGCTGATGTGGAATTCTAAATCTGTGATTCGTAACTCTCAACATCCGTGGTTTGTGTCTTCACGAACCACTATGGGTTGTACAAAAAAAAATAAAAAACAATTAAATTCCAGTTGGTCAGTATTGTTATTTTATAATATCAGGGTCAATAATAATTCTACCACAATATTCGCAAACAATAATTTTTTTACGAGTTTTAATTTCGAGCTGGCGTTGTGGTGGTACTTTATTAAAACAACCTCCACAAGCATCGCGTTCAACACCCACAACAGCAAGTCCATTACGTGCGTTGCTTCGTATTCTTTTGTATGCAAAAAGCAAACGAGGTTCAATAACTTTCTCGAGGTGCGACGATTTTTTTAAAAGCTCGTCTTCTTCTTTCTGAGTTTCTTCAGTAATTTCCTTAAGTTCACTTAATTTAACTTCCAAATCTTTTTTACGTTCTTCGAACCCAACTCTTGCTTTCGAAATTTGTTCTTTCTTTTCGTTCATTTGCAAAGTAAATTCTTTTATACGTTTTTCGCATAATTGAATTTCTAACTGCTGAAACTCTATTTCTTTTGTTAATGAATCGTATTCGCGGTTATTACGAACATTATTTTGTTGGTCGGTATATTTTTTTATTTGATTTTCGGCTTGTTTTATCTCTGCTTTTTTAGTAGAAATAGTTTTCTCAAATTCTTTACTTTCTTCTTCAAATTTTTTTATTCTTGTTTCAAGCCCTTCAATTTCATCTTCAAGGTCTTGCACTTCAAGCGGAAGTTCGCCACGAAGTGTTTTAATACGGTCAACTTTTGAATCAACTGTCTGAAGATTGTACAATGCGAGTAATTTATCTTCAATTTGTATTTCGAATGCGTCCTTTGTTTTCTGTTTTACTTTTATTTCTTCTCTGTCTTCTTCTTTGGCTTTTACTTTAACTTCTTCTTTAGCTTTTACTTTAACATCTTTTTTAACATTAGTTTCTTCCTTAGCTTTTACTTTAACATCTTTTTTAGCTTTAACTTCTTCTTTAGCTTTTACTTTAACATCTTTTTTGGGTTTAACTTCTTTTTTTAGCTTTAGTTTAGCATCTTTTTTTGTCTTAACTTTTTCTTTTGGCTTAACTTTAGCAATTTTTTTTACTTTAGCTTTGGTTTCTTCTTTAGCTTTTATTTTTGTCATATACTATATATAATTAACAGGATTAATATTTTCTTTTGAAAAGTAGGTCGCAAAGTTAGGGAATTTTTTATTAATAATTTCATAAAAAATTTCAAGCGCATGATTTTCTGTTTCAAAATGACCTGCATCAATTAATAACATTCGACTTTCAGGTTCTTGAAATTGATGATATTTAATATCTGATGTAATAAACGCATCGGCTTTTTGCGAAATCGCATCTGACATTAAAAAACTTCCGCTCCCACCGCAAACTGCAACTTTTTTTATTTGTTTATTAGTTAAAGCAGAGTATTTTAAGTGCTTGCAATTGAGTTTACTTTTTACAAATTCCAGAAAATCAATTTCTTTTATAGGTTTGTTAAGTATCCCTGTGGCTCCAATACCTTGTTGAGCGTTACGATTATCTAATGAATATATGTCGTAAGCGATTTCTTCATAAGGGTGAGATTTAAAAAGTGCCTCTAATATGTTATTAGTTAGATGTTTTGGAAAAATTGTTTCGATTCTGATTTCTGGCTCAAAATGAATTTCTCCAATTTTCCCAACAAATGGATTTGCGTTTTTACCAGCTCTAAAAGTTCCATTTCCATTTGAGTTGTAGCTACACGAATCGTAATTACCAATATTCCCCGCTCCTGCATTAAAAAGTGATGTTCTTACTTTATCTGCATTCTCTATTGGAACGTAAGTAACTAATTTTTTTAATGTTCCGCTAACATTCTTTAATATTTTAATATTTTTTAAACCAAGTTTTTCGGCTAACCTAATATTTACTCCGTTCCATGCTGAATCCAGGTTTGTATGACAGGAGTATATTGTAATGTCATTTTTAATAGCTTTTATTATTGCTCGTTCAGTTGAACTTTTTCCTGTTAATTTTTTTATTACATTAAATATCAATGGATGATGACTTATTATTAAAGATGATTTTAAATTTATCGCTTCGTCAACTACATATTCGGTAACGTCTAATGTTATAAGTACAGAATTTGTTTCGGTATCAATATTGCCTACCTGAATTCCGGAATTATCGTACGTTTCCTGAAACGAGAGTGGAGCAATCTTTTCAATTTCAGTAATAATTTCTTTAATCTTCATATATAATTAATTTATACAAACATAAAAGATTTATTAATAAAAATAAAAAAAATAATAAATAATTTATTTTTCAGCCAACCTTTTTAAAATAATACAGTCTTATAATAAAAAAGATGTTTAAAATGGAATTAGCTTGCCCTGAATTAATAGAATTTTTAAATATGCCATTTTCAGATTTAGAACCTGTAAATTGCAAGATAAATAAATTACGGGCAATGAGTAACGATGAACGTGAACAAACATTAATGTCAATGTCGTTTGCCGACCAATTAAAACTTGCCCGAACTCATAAGGTTTGTACCGAAATTCTTAATAAATCGCATTGTATTATAGCTGATTAATAAAAATAATAAAGACGTTCCGAAGCTTCGGGACGTTTTTTTTATCAACTTAATCAGCATTTATACCTGTCGGACAGGAAAAAACTACAATTTGCCAAATCATTATTAGAATAATTCAGCGATGCGTTATAATAAGCATTTAATATTATTCTATGATTGATATCGGATAAGTCAATTTTTTTTAAATCTTCTTTTTTCAATTCCACTCTGTTCAAAAGATTTGCACAAACGCCGATATTCCCATTTCTTAATATTACAGCGGAATATTTTTTTCCAGTAACAATTCTTTTAATATTTGAAATGTCAAAACCGAATTTCTTAATAAAATAACTTAATGGTTCATCCATATATTTTATTTACTGATGTTACGCAAATAAATTTTTTATGTAAAAAAGTCCCAAGCCCTTGGAATTTGGGACTTGGGGCTTGAGTCTTGTGGCTTGGAACTCGGAATATTAGTTATCACATACGTGCTCATTCCCTTGCCCTTTATGTTGTTCGTGTTGCAAGCAACTTTCTCCACTGTCGTTAATTTTACCTTCAACAAAGAGTTTTACTATTTCAGCGGCATTCCCGGAACAACCCCGAACAACTTCTATTCCGGAATTATTCAGGACATTTATTGCGCCGCCGCCAATACCACCTGCAAGCATTACAGTTACGCCTTGTTCGGCTAATACGCTTGCAATATTAGAATGGCAGCCGCAACCTTGCTCTGATTTGATTGTTTGCACATCAACTATTTCGTTTTTTTCGGAAATAGTGTAAACTCCGTAAAATTCACAATGACCAAAATGGTCGTCCACTTGGTTACTTTTTGTAACCGGAATTGCTATTTTTTTCATTTTATTAAAAATTAAGTGTTAAACATTTATATTATATTTTAATCTTTTTCCTTTACCTTTTCCACCGCCAGAATTTCTGCGTGCTCCTTGTCCTTTTCCAAATTTTCCAATTTCTTTTTGCTCGGTTTCATTTTTAAAACATTTACCGAGTTTTCTTCCAGTTTTTGGTCCTTTACCTTCGGGTCCTGTATGGTCTAATTGTGGCATAATATTATTTTTAAATTTGTTGAAGTTATTTTATTCCAAATGGTATTTTTAAATTCAAATAAATATTTCTTCCGGGATTATAGAAACCTAACTCTTTTAATGTTGAAAGATGGTCAACATACTTTTTATCAAAAATATTATTTACACCAATTGCAATAGACAACAGTTGATTACTTATTTTTATGCTTGCTCCAACACATATATCAAACAATAAATATCCCTGTGTTGTTTCTTCTTCGGGTGCCGGAGAATTTTGTTTTAAAGCTGTTAATGAATTTACTTTTACAAATGCATCATGCAGAAAATTGATTTTTTCTTTTTCAGCCATAACCTCAAAATGCAATTTGTTTGCAGGAATAAACGGTAAATAATTACCATTTTGTTGCATACCGATAACTGTTGAAAAAGTTGATTCAAAATGCAGCCACTTCATTTGTTTTGGATGTAAATGTATTCCTGTTTCACCACCAAATAATACAGCATTTGACTGCATATATTTAAAAATTTTGTTGCCTGCAGGAGTTGTGTCATTTGTTGGCGTAATGAAAATGTAATGTTGAATGATATTATAAAACCCGGCAATATCGAAAGTAAAATTATCGGTATGAAAATGAGAGCTTATATCAGTTTCATAAGCATTTTGCGGAATAAGCGATTTATTTCCTAATTCATAACGGAGTTCATGTTTGCCATTTGATGTTAATTCTGCCAAATTCGGGGTTCTGTATGCAGCTGCAAAATTTGCGCGGAACAAAAGTTTTTCGGTATAATTATAGGTTGCTCCAAATGAACTGCTAAAACTACCATAGTATTTGTTTAATGGTTCTCGATAATTATAATCTGAGGGTAAACCAACTGCTTGTGTTGAAATCATTTTGTAGTCATAACGGATGCCTGTTTGCAGTTTAAGTTTTTTAAAAAAGGTATATTTAAGTAACCCAAATGCAGAATAATTATCAATGCTGGCATCGGGCAAAAGAACAACTTCTGCATTATTAAAATTTTTATTTGTTTGATTGAATCCCTGAACACCGATAATATATTCTGATTTTTCAGACGATGGCAGATATAGTTTGGTTTCATAAGTGAGCGTAGAAAGATTCATTGCAATTTCAGTTGTATCAATACCTGCAAAATGGATTAAATCGTTTGTTTGATATGCAGTATTAAATTCAAGTTTATATTTATTGATAAATATTTTGTTTTGCGATGATAATAAGTGATTGTTAAATTGCTGATACCATATTTCGTTTTTTCTGTCCCTTGATGTTATTTCTTCTACGGCTTCGTCTTCGGTCAATCCGAGTTTTTGTCGGTAGTAGTCGTAAAATAATTTAAAAACCCCTGTTTTGTTTGTATAACCGCTAAATGCTTTTAATGACATTTCATTAAATCGTGAATTGGGAACAAAAACACCTTCGCTTTGCAAAAAGTCGGAATTAGATTTTTGACCAAAGCGAACTCCTCCGAAAAAGTTTTTTGATGTACCCTTAACTCCCAAATTATTTGTTACTCCCAACGAATTTGAAAATAGCTGCAAATTGTAATCGCCTATTATTTTACCGATTGGAGCCGGTTTTTCTTTAATAAAATTTACCACACCCCCAATAGCATCAGAACCGTACAAAAGAGAAGCGGGTCCTTTTATAATTTCAACATTTTCAATACCAAACTCATTAATACCTAATGGATGATGGTCGGAATACTGATAATTTTCATTTCTGACACCATTGTTTAAGGTTAAAACATTGTCCATCGAGAGACCTCTGATGACGGGCTTTGAAACACCGCTGCCTTTTGAAATCATGTCAACACCTGGAACTTTTGTAATGACTTCCATAAAATTCGGAGTTGAAAGATTTATATGTTTATCTAATTTCAGAACATCTATTTTAACTGCATTATCGTGTTGCGTTGAATTATATCCTCCTGATACTACTATTTCTTCCGTTTCAATAGGAGTTTCTTTTAAAGAGATATTCAGCACTATTTGCGAATCATCAAGAAAAACGGTTTCTATAACATTATTGTACCCGATAAAAGAAAACAGGATTTTTAGTTTTCCATTTGGCAAATTTTTTAAAACATATTCACCATCTTGATTGGTGACAGTTCCTTTGTTCAATTCGGGCAAAAATATTGTTGTTCCTGCCAATGGTTCATTATTTTGGTCGGTAATGTTGCCCTTCATAACATTTTGGGCGTATGATATTTGATAAAAAATTACCATTAATACTAAAAATATTATTTTTTTCATTTTATTACGATTTTTTAATGTAAAACAATTATTGATTCTAAATTTTAATTGTTTACAGGTGGTGCTCGTAATAAATTATTATTAAAAAATTGTTTTAAATAATAAACCGTATGTAATGCATTAACATAAAAGTCAATACAATAATTAATTTCTGAATTATTTTGCTCTGATTTTGAATTAAATAACGAAATTGTAAAATCACAAATATTACATTTTGTTTCATAATTATGAAAATATTTTTCAGTCTTTGCAGTACAAATAAAATGATGTTCATGTGTATGCGAAATTTTAACTGCTATCGGCGTTAAAAACAACGATAGCAAAAACCAAACTGTAATATTTTTTAATGTGATTTTCAATTTATAAATCTATTATCTGATTTTTTTGTTTCGAACTGTTCTATTTTGTCATTAAGCCATCCTATACGAATATCTTTCATATCATCAATCATAGGCAGGTATGGTTTTATATCAAGCAAAGGAGTTTCATATAAAATATCTAAGTTTTCTATGGTTATCAGATTATTTTTTATTTCAATTAGTTTAACAACTGTCAAACCAATTGGATTGGGACGAACAGGTGAGCGAGTTGCAAAAATTCCATGCTCTACAGTATCTAAAAAAGGTTTTACCAACAAAGAATCATGAATTACTTTATGTAAATGGTAAATCAATATAAGATGTGAAAAACCATCCAAATCTTTTAAACCTGTAACAAATTCCTTAAATATTTCAATTGTTCCTTTTACTCCTTTAGCACCTATATTTTGTATCGGAATATTTTCAATCGTTTTAAAAGGCGAATAGATTATGCCAATTGGTTTAAAGGTGATTTCGTTCATTTTAATGCTTTTTTACATGTTAATAAGAATAAAGGATAAGACTTTCCTGCATTGGGACCTTCTGCTTTTGTGATTTCAAAACATGGTTTATATGAAATTTCTTTAAAACCAGATTTTTTAAGAACCTCTTCTAACTCTTCGGGATTAAACCCAAAATGCTCCGAAAAATCTCTTTCGTGAAAAGTGCCATCTTCTTTATACAAATCAATAAATGCCATTAAGGCTCCAGGATTTAACAAATTGTAAAATTTTGTTATTATTTTATCAATATTTAAAACATGGTGAAGCGACATTTGAGAATAAATACAGTCAAAAGTTTTAGCAGTGTAATCTTCTTTTTCTAAATCAAATAAAATGGGAGTTAAATGATGAATGTCTTTTTCTGCAAGATTTTCGATTGTAACACGCATCATTTCTAAAGAGCTATCCATTAAGGTTATTTCATAAAACAAGTCTTTTAGAGCGATACTTAATAAACCCGTACCGGCTCCAAATTCCAATGCCGTTTGCCCATCTTTAAAGTCTATTACTTTACGTAATTCTATAGCTATATCATTAGTTCTTTTAATCGTTCTTTGATTTTTATCCCAATTTTGTGCTGCTGAATCAAAAAAGTTTTCCATAATTTTGTTTTATCAAACTTTTTCTAAACCTTGTTTTAAATCTTCAATAATATCTTTTGCATCTTCAATTCCTACAGAAAACCGAATTAAATCATCAGTAATTCCTGCTTTTTGTTTATCATCTTTTGAGACTTTTGCGTGTGTCATTGATGCAGGATGCTGAATAAGTGTTTCAATTCCGCCAAGCGAAACTGCTAAAAGTGCTAAATGCACATTGTTCATTAATTTTTTTGCACCTTCGAAACCTGTTTTTAATCCAAAACTTATCATTGAGCCATTGCCTTTCATTTGTTGTTTTCCCAACTTGTATTGAGGATGTGATTTTAGTCCAGGGTATTTTAACCAAGCAACTTTCGGATGTTTTTCTAAAAATTCAGCAATTTTTAATGCGTTTTCCTGTGCTCTGTCAATACGAACTGATAAAGTTTTTAGTCCACGTAGAACTAAAAAAGCTTGATGTGGGTCCATATTACATCCTAAATGAATCATCATAGTTCTGAGTTGACTGTAAACAGTTTTATCTTTTGTAATTATAATTCCTGCAACAACATCAGCATGACCATTAATAAATTTAGTCATAGAATGGAAAACAATATCAGCACCTAAGTCCAATGGATTTTGTAAATATGGACTGCAAAAAGTATTGTCAACAACTAATAAACAGCCGTGTTTGCTTGCTATTTCTGCAACTGCTTTAAGGTCGGTAATCTCCATTGTGGGATTAGCAGGCGTTTCGATATAAATTACTTTGGTGTTACGACGAATAGCTTTTTCGATAGTTTCAATATTAGTTGTATTGATATAAGTAGATTGAAAACCAAACCTTATAAATTGTTTTTCCATTACTCCGCGAGCGGGTCCATAAATGGCATCGGTGCTTACAATATGGTCGCCAGTGCTTAATAAAGATAAATAAATAGTTGTTGCGGCTGCCATGCCCGAACTTACCGCAATTGCTCCAAATCCGTTTTCCAGTGCAGCAATTTGTCTTTCTAATGCGTTAATTGTTGGGTTTCCTATGCGTGTATAAATATAACCATCGCTTTCACCCGCAAAACATTTTGCACCTTCTTCGGAGCTTTCAAACGAAAAAGTTGATGTTTGATAAATCGGAACTATTGCAGAACCGAATTGGTCGTGAATGTTACCTGCATGAATTAATTTGGTATTAAAACCGGATTTTTTAATATTCATTTTTATTTTGTTAAATATTTATAGAATTCTATTTATTTTTTATTTAAATTAATTAATGCTTCTTTTCCAAAGCGATTACAATCCGAACATTTTACGTGATTACCCAACCCTTCTATCAGCTTAAAACATTTTTTACATTTATACCAATCTTTTTCAAATTCGAAATGTCCACCCTTAATAATAATTGACTTACCCTCTACAAATGCTTTCGCAATTTTTTTTAACGCACTATTATAAATCCTTGTAAGGGTGGGGCGGGAAATTCCCATAAGGACTGCTGCCTCATCTTGTGGAAGAAAATTATAATTTACCGATTTAATAGCCTCGTATTCATCATATTGCATTATAATATGTTTGGTTTCACAAAATGCTAAACCAAATGGTTTAAACCCTTGCATTTTAGGCGGTTTGCATATTTTTCTATTTTTCTGAGGCCTTGCCATTAATTACTCATTTAGAAAACCAAAAATTAATTTTTGACAAAAGTAATGAACCTGCGTTCATAATCCAAATTTTTTGATATGTATTTGTAAATTATTAACAAATTTATCAACATTCTTGTAAAACTTAGCGTTTTTTATACTATGTTGTCCAATTAAAATTTAAAATAATATTCTAAATTATTAATTTTATGAAACATCTACAATGTTTATAAAATAAAGGGTTAATTATCTTTTACAATAATTTATGTCTTACGGGCAAATCCTTGTAGATGATTAATTAGTGTCTGTCCATAATGTCCGATTTTTTCGTTATACTCGTTTTGAAAACAGTCATTTACTACAGTAAACTCCTTGGTTTTCAAAACTTCGTATGCCTCAAACTCGAACATTATGTCTCGTCCTGAAATAGCTTTACAGTAAATTTGTAGACAAATGGACAGACAAAACATCAAAAAAGAGGCAATAATAGCCGAGTATCTGGCAGG
>Ga0209211_10006668_pt1 | contig 16603 bp, 10 predicted proteins | sample RifGroA2_FD_183992 | JGI IMG/M metagenome (GOLD analysis project Ga0209211, IMG submission 183992) | Groundwater microbial communities from Rifle, Colorado, USA - Groundwater A2 (SPAdes) (version 2) | ecosystem: Environmental > Aquatic > Deep subsurface > Groundwater | place: Rifle, Colorado... | reverse complement strand
GTGCCGGGGAAGGGATGAACGATTGGGCGGCGTCAAAGCGGATGAAAGAGATATCTTCCCTCCCTCCAACATCCTCCTTGGCTGTCTTTCCACCATCCCAGCTCTTCAAGCACCCCCTTTTCCCGGCACCTCTCCCAGACGGGAAGATGAACTCGCGACCCCTCGACAACCTTGAAAAGCACTAAAGTTCGCTCGTGAGCCAGTCCCTGTAAGGCAAAGAGAGTTTTCAACAGCAGCCGAAAATCTCCATTCAGATCCACGAGCATCAGATCCTGCCTCTTATTGGGAAACTCCTTGGCATACTCTGAGATCTTCTCCAAGAGCACCTGACCCGTCGGCTTCTCTTCCGCGCGGTTCTCCAGAAAAAAGAGCGGTTCGACCTCTTCAAAAAATGAGACGAAGAGCGCGCACTCCTCTTCTGAAAAGGAGCCCACGAACAGTAGGGATTCCAGCTCCGGCAGCCTGGCAGAAAGAATCGCTGCATCCTCCCATGACGCCTCCACTGAAAAAACAGAGAGAAAAAAGAAAAAAAGAATAGAAAGAAAATTCCTATTCACTTTTCCTCGAGTTTATATAAAAGAAAATTGCAGAATCGGCGCTTAAGAAATTCATGATTAACACGTTGCATGTCAAGCTAAATTTTTATCAATCCTTTTTTTTCATTCACGGACGGCAGGTATTAATCCGCGCCTAAAAACAGGCCGCAATCTGTTTGTTGCGGCTTTCCCATACAGTATGTCGAGTTTAAATGAGAGCATGCATTCAAAAAAAAGAATCCCTCTTGCGTTATTACATAGAAGTGTTATACTGCTGGTGATTAAGATTGATGTATAATTAGTAACAAAAAAAATAACAAAAATATGTCCATAGAAAGAGTAAAAGATTTTATTGACGAGGCAGTCGGCTTCATCACGCCAACAAAGGATAAAGATAAGGCAGAATCGCTGCGCCTGATAGGCCTTGTTGGAACTGTCATCTCCGTTGCAGTCTGTCTCTTTGCCCTGATCTCCCTAGCTGCAGGCAGTCTAACTTTAGGAATTGCGCCCTTAATAATCGGCATCCTCGGAACAAGCATCTTAACCGATGTCTTCCGTATCGGAGACAAAATCAGCAATCCCAAATGGACAGGAAAACTGAGAGAGAGCTTTTCCTCCTTCGAGAGCAAGGTCTTGGAAGCTTCAAAAGACAACTGGATCCTGAGACCCTGGATCCTTTCAAAAATCATTTAGCAACTTGTTCTCTTACGAAGTGTGCGAAAGAGGGGACTCGAACCCCTACAGGATTTCTCCCACTACCACCTCAAAGTAGCGCGTCTACCAGTTCCGCCACTTTCGCAATCATGAAAATAGTTCATGACTATAACTGCTGGGGCCTTATCCAAGCAAGAAAAAGAGGAGGAGGAGAAGATGACAAAATCTCTCTTCTCATCTATAAAGACCCTAAACTCGACTGTGTGCAATTTGCGAGGTCGAGTTAAAAATATCTTATTTATATGCGTTGCACCAGCTACAGTACCGCAGCTAGATACAACATCAGCCGGCTCTTGCAGTCGTTGAAAACGAGCGTCAAAGCGCAAAGCTTTCGCGATACTGTCTACGCTCAATACAAAGAGGAGAAGCAAGCTCCTAAAGAGGCCTTTTACTTCCCTTACGGAGCTGCTGTCTTTTGGGGGTTTTCCGAAGAAGAGGAAAAAAATCTCGTCGCCTCTCTTAAAGAGTATGAAGTCGAATCTCTTCCCAAATTAGAATTCGACGAGTTCACCTTCACCTATGGCAGGAATATGGCCATCGCAGAGGATGAGATCATCCTGCAGAACAAAAATCCGCTCACCAAGCTCGCCGTCTCCCATGGGCTTGCACAATCCGTCAAACTCAGCATTTTTGAAGAGACGGTTCAAAAAACAATTGACCATACGCAGATCCTCCCACAAAATCTCGCCCGTCGAGGAAAGATCTTTCTTTCACGCAAAGAGATCTCTCAAAAGATGGGAGAGCTCTTTATGGAACGCAATTTCATTAACCTTCATGCAGATATCTTGGACATCCCCGAATTCTTCTGGGACCATCCCGATTTGGAACCCTTCTATCGTCGCACCGCTCACTACCTGGACGTCTCCAAACGCGCCGACCTCCTCAATAAACGCCTCACCGTCATCCACGAACTCTTCGAAATCTTAAGCTCGGAGCTCAACCATCAGCACTCCTCGCGTCTGGAATGGACAATTATCGTGCTCATCGTCATCGAGGTCTTCATCGCCCTTCTCCGCGACCTCTTTCATGTCATCTAAGAGGAGAGTGCGTCTTTTGCGAAAGAACGGAAAAAGACTCCGCCAGGCGGCGTCCTAAAGCAGGACTGTAGTAGCCCGCCCTCCCGTAGACAAAGCCTGTTTCGAAATCGGTGCGCCCCATGCAAAAACCCCAGGGCGCTCGTAGAGTTGAGAGGGAAAAGCGGTATTCTTCCCCGCTTGGACTAAAAAGGGAGCCCGTCACAGGCGCTTTAGTCTCAAGCGAGATAAGGGAAATGAGATTGCCGCACAGGTCCTGGATAGGAGCATAGGGGATATTTTCCAGTTCGACCGCTAGGGCAGAGGGGAATGAAGAATGAGAAGAGGGCGCAAAAAGGCACAGATCCCTGATGGCACCTTCTGCATTGCAGGAGCCGATCTCTGTGAGATCGTCATAAAAAAAGGCTTGGCAGGAAAAGAGCTCCCATCTCTTTTCCTTCCAGGCAAAGCATCTCTTGCTCAGACGACGGCTCAGAGCGTCGTATGTGAAGACAAGTCTGAAGTTCTCCGGATGCGTCGCTTCGATCAGTCTGTTTAGAGCATCATAAGAAAGAGAAAGAGCATCCAGCCGAATGACCTTTCCGCAAGGATCGCAAGAGTAGCGCTCATTGGCCTCTTTGTGTGGAAATTGACGTGAGAGAAGATCCTCGTTGTCGCAGGTCATCGATTCGCAAAAAGGGGTGGTCAAAGAAGATCGGACGGGGTTGCTCATGCTGTCATAGACAACTCTTTGTATCAAAAAAGAGCCCAGGCGTTGGGATAGGATCCTTCCACATAGATCATAGTTGTAAATCGCCTCTCCGAGAGTGCCGATGAGCTGCTCGGAGAGCAGGTTTCCCGAAAGATCGAAGGCTGTAAAGGAATGCGTGTAGAGCGGCTGAGACTCTTTTCCGTAGCGCGTCACCTTGCTCAGATGGAGCGGATCGGCGTAGTGATAAGAGATGCTGGAGTGATCGGGTAAAACGAGCTTCGTGCGATGACCGAAGGAGTCGTAGCAATTTTTCACGGTAGTTCCATTCGGAAGGCTCTCTTCGATAAGGTTTCCCATCAGATCATAGCTCCGAACAACGCACTGCTCCGTTAAAAGATCGCATGCCAAAAGAAGCCTTCCCAGCCGGTCATAGAGAAAGGTATAGCAGATCGTGCCATCGGAAGAGGCGAGATGGGTGAGTTGATCTAAGGCATTGTAAGTATAGGTGAGAACAACTCCATCCGGCTTGAAGAGTTGATGCAAGCGCCCCTTGGGAGTGTAAAAATAGCGGACGGCCTTTTGTTCCGGCGTGCGAGGAGATTCGACAACGGCCGCCAAGCGCCCCAAAACGTCCCAGGTGAATGTTCTCTCTTGAGTCCGGCTCCCTTGCGGCGTGTAAAGCGTAGTGCGCTGGCAAGAGAGCCTCTCCTTTCCCTGATAGAAAAACTCTTCAACCGAAAGAAGCGTTCCTTGAGCATCGACTTTTTGCAATGAGGCGAGACGTCCGAGCGCATCGCCTCTTTTGATTATTTTACACCCCGAGGGATCGGTGATGGTCTCTTGCAGGACCTTTTGCCCCGATGCGTTGTAATAAGATTCCTCGTACGTGATGCGCGTCAAGCCCCCTTCGGGATCAATCTTTTCAGTTAAACGCCCCAAGCTGTCATAGAAGAAACGCTCCGTGGCAGCTCTTCCATCAATGAAACGAGTGATAGCGTTTCGGTTGCCCGAAGCGTCGTAGGCATAACAAGTCTTGTTTAAAACTCTTCCCTTTCCCTCTTCGGTTCTCTCTTCCATGAGACGATCCAGCAGGTCATATTGTTTGAAGACAACAAGAGTATGCTCGCCGGCGCTTGTCCGAACAGAAGTCATCCTCCCCAGCTCATCGTAGGAAAACTCCACCCGTCTCTTCCCCTCTTCTTCTGCACTTTTTCTTCCGGCGCCATCATATTCATAGGTTATAACCCCGCCTTCAGCATCGGTTTTGGAAAGGAGATGAAAAGCGTTGTAATGAAAGAGCTCCTCGGAGAGCTTTTCTCCGGAGGAAGCGTAGAGCTCCTTTACCGTTATGCGCTCCTGTTCATCGTTGATATAGAGAAAATATGAACCGTCTTGGAAAACCTTTTTTTTCAAATTCCCTCTTTTGTCATAGATGCATCTCCCTTCCGTTCCATCATCCTCGCGCCTCTTCATAAGGACCTCAGGTTCCCCCGAGGGGGAGAAAACAGGTGATAACCGGCTTTCCGCCTGATCGCCGAAGCAGTCGCGCACTAAGGAGAACTCATTGCCAAAGGAATCGCTCGTCCCCGTTTTATTGTGCAAGAAATCATAAAAGTGCAGCGTCTCATGCAAGAGGCCGTCATCTCCGCTCTTTTCCTCACGCACCAGGCGATTGGAGGAGTCATAGATTCTTTTCGTCGTTAGGCGTCCGCTAAAGTCTTTTTCTTTGATGAGATTGCCAAAAATATCCCATTCATAACACGCCTCCTGCCCAAGAGCGTTCGTCTCTTTTGTCAACCGCCCCCAACTGTCATACTCTTTATGCAGAGTGTAGCGCCGGATTCCGTTCGCATCATAGACCTCTTCGCAACCCACCTTCCCCCGGTCGGAGTAGGTAAGGCGCCTTTTTTGAAGCATGACCTCTTCTTTTGTCTTCAGGTCGAGATAGCTCTCAGTGATCGTTTCAGGAAGATGAAGGAAAGGCTGCTCTTGTCTAGGAGTGAAAGTGCGAACGGTGCGCTGCGTCACCCCTAACAACTCCTCTTTATCCAAAGAACGCCCGTCGTCGACGATCTCCCGGATAAGGATGTGATCCGCATCATACTCATAAAAATGGCGGATTTTGATCGTGTTTTGAAAAGAAAAAAACTTTGCGAGCAAACGATCTGTTCCCGGAAGATAGAGATAAGAAAAAGAGCGCCCTTCTTCATCCCTCTCTTCTTTCAAGAAAGAGGTGCTTTCTTCAAAACTAAAGAGAGTGGAAAAGGTTTCGAAAACAAAGCCCTCTTTTTCTCCTGAGAGCCTTCCACTGACTCTCTCTTCAATCCTATTTCCCCTCTCATCATAAAAAAATTGCCACGAGAAGATCTCTCTGCCTTCATTGTCACTTAGGATCTTGCCCAAAAGAGGCAAGCTCGAATGTGTACAATTTGCGACAGCCGAATTTCGAGAAGGCAGCTGCAAGGCCGGAAGTAATTTTGAAGGAAGGGTTAAATTTACCCTTCCTGACAAATTCATTCCGATTTGGCAGCCGCACTTTCGAAAGGCGGCCTCGCAAAGTCTCTTAAGTCGAGGCGAGCTCTCTTCTTCCTTTCCAAAGATAAATTTCTCAGTATAACAGAGCCTCTGCACTCCTTCTCTATTCTGATAATATTCGACACTCTGAAGGAGCCGGCGGGGAGTGTAGAAATACTTAGTCAAGTTTCCATAGGCATCGCGCACTTCGGTGATTGCACCGTTCTCATTGCTCTCATAGGAAAAACGCTTCGTGGCAATCCATGAGCCGTCATTCCCCACAGGTTCTTGCAGAGCTATGACGCGATGATAGAAAGGATTTTTTTTGAGTTCTCTTTTTTCATAAGCAAGGTAGCGCTTATGATCATATGCCACCCTCCTCCCTCTTCCTCCTGTGAGGTCATAGGAGCTTAAGAGCGGGCTTCTCTTTTCTTGCAGAGGATCGTAAAAGATCTTCTCTTTTACGCTCTCTTTAGCTCCTATCTCACTTAAAAGAAAATCACCCTCTCTTGTCTTCTCAGATCGGTATGCCAACACTCTATTATCGCTTGTTTCAACGTCAAAAGAGCCTTCCTCTCCATCGAGATAGTGAAAGAGGGCAACAGCATAGATTTTGCCAGGATCGGGAGCCGTCGTATAGAGGCGCACAAGACGATCGGCCTCATCATATTCACAGAAGAGGCGATTGCCGTTTAAGAGCCTCTTTTCTTTAAGATGGGGATCGCTCTGCGGTCGCTTCAAGGGAGGAAAAAAGCTCCATCCTCCACTCTGCCCGCTCCGATAGCAGCGTTTTAAAAAAAGAGGTTCCGCCCCGACAATTTCAATATCGGTCTTGGAAAGACAATACTCTCCCGATAGGGGATCGACGCTCTCGAAGGCAAGCGGGAAGAGACTATCCTTTCGAAAAGAGCTGGAACAAGGATCTTCAGCACCGTCGGAAGAGAGGGGGGTGAAAAGAGCCGTCATAGAGAAAAAGAGAATCGAAAAAGCGCTCACCGTCACCTCTGAGTTTTAGATTTTTGAAGTTGTTTTGGTATAAATCTCGACTTTGTACATTTTTTGACAGCCGCTCTCCCGAAAGACGGCGTCAAAAAATGTACAAGTCGAGATAAATGTCAAGGATGGTATGCTTGCTACTGCCATGATGCGCTCTTTTCTTCTCTTTTTGATGAAGCTCTATCAATGGATTGTCAGTCCTCTTCTCGGAAACCGTTGCCGCTTCTATCCAAGCTGTTCCGAGTACGGCATCGAAGCCGTACAAAAACATGGCCCAGCTAAAGGCCTATGGCTCACCTCGAAACGCCTCCTCAAGTGTGGCCCATGGCATAGAGGCGGAGTAGATGAAGTCCCTTAGCCGATCAAGAGCGCGGAGGCGTGAGCTTAAGAATCATGTTGGGACGGAGGCGATCGCTCTCGAGATGGTTGCTTTCCTTGAGGGCATCGACGGTAGTGCGGCACTTGCGGGCGATCTTCCAAAGCGAGTCGCCCTCCTGAACCGTGTAGGTGTCGTCCGCCTTGAGAATTTCTTCCGGCTGCTCCGAGGAAGGAAGAGCTTTGCCGAGCGTGGAAGAGGCCCTCTTCCAGACGCTATCCGACCTTGGACTTATGAGGATCTGTTTGGCAAAGGCTTCAAGAAAAGAGGTCTGCGCAGGGTAGAGGTCGAAGAGAAGAAGAATCTGCTCATCGGAGAGTCTCTTAGAGGCAAAGTCAGCATCCGCTTCAATGAAGATGCGCGCAGCTAAAGGGGAGCGCTCTTTCAGATATTCCAGGATAAGGGTGCGGCGGCGCTGCGGGGTCAGATCGGGAAGGAGGCGCTGCTGGGAGTAAAAGTTCTGAAGGATCTCCCAGTCTCCCTGCGTGATCATTTGAACCAAAGGGCCGAGGGCAATCTGCATCCCCGACTCCTTAAAGAGTGTGATGAGCGATTGCAACTCCGCAGAATGGGAAAAGGCTTCGATCAGCGTAGGATCGGGAAAGGGTTGGCTGCGCTTGATGAGCTGGAAAAGACCAAATGGAGTAAAGGGCCACTTTTCTGTCTGCAGAAAGTGGAGAAGCGCCTGATAGTGACACTCTTCCAGACCGGGGAAGAGATCAAAGGGAATCTTTTCCTCTCTTTGGGGATGTGCAATCAAAATCCTCCTCTTTTGAAGAGAGAGGTTGCCCAGAGCTCGTTCCAGATGCAGGTGATAAAAGGTGACAAGCGCTCCTAAAGCCAGATCTCTTTTGGCATACCCTTCTTCCACAAGTTCATCATCGGTTAAGAGAGTGAGGAGCTGGAAGTAGGAAGCTTGCATGTACTGCTCGAGCAGCTGGTGGTTGGTCAAAGGCCGCGCGGTCTCGCGCATGGCGGGAGACGGAGGAGCGGGAAGATCGCTTCCTCTCGAAGCAACAAGGAGAAGGGCAACAAAGAGTCCTATGTTGAGCGCCAGACTTAAAATGAGCGATTGCAAGAGCCATCGCGGAGGATTGGGAGCCATAAAAACCTTTGGAGCGAACCTTGCCTCTATGCTATAAAGTCGAGTAAATATGTATAACATACCGGATTTTGTTTTTTATGAAAGTCCCCCTTTCAGCCTTAAAAGAACTTTTACCCTTAACTCTCTCCGAAAATAAGGTAGCGGAAGTTTTGACACTTGCCGGCCTGGAAGTGGAAGGAATCGAACACGCTTTTAAAGAGACGGTCTTTGACATCAGTTTAACTCCCAATCTGGGACATTGCATGAGCTTCTTGGGCATTGCTCGGGAATTGGGAGCCCTGCTCGATCTTCCCGTCAAATTTCCGAAGCTCCTTTTCCAAGAAGAGGGCCGCCCGATCGAGGAGCTGATCGACGTCGAGGTTTACGATAACGAGAACTGTCCCCTCTACACCTGTCGCATCCTCGAGGGCATTACTGTTGGACCCTCCCCTTCCTCTCTTGCCGAGCTTTGTGAAAAGTGCGGCCTTCGTTCCGTCAATAATGTGGTCGATGTGACGAACTTTGTCATGCTCCTTCTGGGCCAGCCGCTTCACGCCTTTGATCTGGACAAGATCGACAAAAAGAAAATCCTCGTCTCTTCGAAAACACCTTACCGTCAGCTCTTCACGCTCGACGGAAAAGAACGAGATCTTCCCGAAGAGGCCCTGTTGATCTGCGATTCCCGCCAGCCCTTAGCCATCGCAGGAATCATGGGCGGCGAAAAGAGTTCTGTCTCTTCGGCAACGACGCGCATCCTCATCGAATCTGCCGCCTTCCACCCCGCGGCAATCCGAAAGGTGAGCAAGTGGCTCTCTTTACGCACCGACTCCTCCATCCGCTTTGAAAAGGGGATCGATCCTCAAGCGGTCCCGCAGGCTTTAGATCTCGCCGCGGCCCATATTCAACAACTTGCAGGCGGAAAGATTGCACGGGGAAAGATCGTGCGCGCTTCTCGAGAATTTCTTCCTAAAGAGTTGAGCGTGCGCAAAGAGCGCATCAACTCCTTATTGGGAACAACACTCTCTTTAGGCGAGCTCCTCTCTTTATTCAAGAGGCTGAACTTCGATCTCCTCCAAGAAGAAGACGAAGTGATCCGCCTCCGCATCCCGACCTACCGCAACGACATTCGGAAAGAGATCGATCTGATTGAGGAGATCGCCCGCCTCTTCGGTTTTAATCACATTCCCTTAAGGGCGGAGCGCTACCTCACTTCCAGAATCCCTCACGACGCTGCCTACCTGCTCGAAAAAAACACCCGCGACACGTTGCTGAAAGAGGGCCTGCAGGAGTGGATAACCTGCGATCTGATCAGCCCTTCCGTGACAGAACTGTTGCATGAGCACAAAGAGCGGCTCATCCCCGTCTTAAAACCCGCCTCAATGGATCAATCGATCCTTCGCCCCTCCCTTCTTCCCTCCCTACTTCTTTGCGTCAAACACAACTTCGATCACCAAAACAGCGACCTCTACTCCTTTGAGATTGGGAGAGTGCATTTTAAAGAAAAGGAGGACTACAAAGAGGAATCCGCCGTTGGCATCGTCCTTGCAGGAAAATCCTCTCCCTACCATTTTGATCCCAAGCCGCGCGAGTTTGACTTCCTGGACCTGAAGGGGATTGTCGAAAATCTTCTGGAGGGCCTCTTATTCGATGACCCCTGCTTTAAAACCTCCCATCTTCCTTCCTTCCATCCCAAAAGACAAGCCTCTATCCATGTGGGAACCGAACGCGCAGGAGTTATAGGACAGCTCCATCCTGCGCTGCTGCAGCATATGGAGATCGAAAAGCCCGTATACTTTGCGGAACTCTCTCTTTTTGCCCTCTCTCTCTGCTTTAAGAAAAGAGTCTTTTTTTCAGGTCTTCCCCTCTTTCCTTCTTCCCAACGCGACTGGACGCTCACTGTCTCAGATAGAGTCACCATCCGGGAACTCACGCAAGCAATCCTCTCTGCCTCTTCCCCTCTTCTTGAAAGAATTACTCTTTTGGATCTTTACAAAAGTGATCAAATCGGGAAAGATAGGAAGAACGTTACTTTCCGTTTTATTTATCGAGATCCTGATAAAACCCTCTCGATGGATAGGGTCGAACAGGAACATGCAGCAATAACCGGAAAGGTAGCAGAACAATTTATCATTTAATCGATCGCGAGGTGTGGGATGAAAGCTAAGCAATGGTTGGTTCTTGGAACTTTAGGAATGTTAGCCTGTGGCTGTAACCAAAACAAAAAAGAAGAACCGGTTGTATCAGAGCGGTATATCCACAAATATGGCTATGCACTTACAAAAGAGGATTGGGATAACGGCAACTATCCCGGACAGGTGATTACTACGCTCCGCAATGGGGTGACGATCACTTCAACCTACGAAAACGGCGTTCTGCATGGAGCCTCGACTCATACCTTTTCGAATAGTCATACCGTCCAGACCTATTTTCTCTACAATCAAGGGGAGAAGGTGAAAGAGATACAGTATGATCTCCAGGGCATGCCTCTTTGCGAAACGCTGCAAGTCTCTCCCACCCGCGTAACAAAGACTCTCTGGTATGCCGACGGTACGCCCTTGAGCATTGAAGAATACAGCCAGGATGAACTTCTGGACGGCCAATATTTTACAAAAAACAATGAGACCGAGTCTCGCGTAGAAAAGGGAAATGGAATCCGCATCTGCTACGATCGCGAAGGAATCCTGCTTTCCAAGGATGAGTTCAAGGGCGGCTACATGGTCAAGCGCGAGTCCTTCTATCCCAATAACATACCTGAAAGCATCGTGCATTTCAAAAGAGGCGGCCTGCATGGAGAACGAAAGACCTTTACTGCAAGCGGCGAGCCTCTGGCTACGGAAGATTGGATTGACGGCCAGCTCCATGGAAAATGCACTTACTTTAAAAACGGGACCAAAGATTACGAGATCTCTTATCTAAAAGGGAAAAAACAGGGATCCGAAATCCACTATCTCGATGGGACAGCTGTCTTAAAAGAGGTCATCTGGGAAAATGACAAGCAACACGGACCCTCGACTTATTTCATCGACGGCATCGCTCAAACCACGTGGTACTATGATGGAAAAGAGGTCAGCTACAAGGAATATCAGGACCAGATCAAACTCGATGAGATGGTCTCTCAGATCTCCACCGAATACCATTGGAACAACAATTAACTCGGGCCTTAAGGCCCCTAGAATTTTTGCGGTTTTGGGCCGAGTTTCGAACTCGGCCCAACTCGTCTTTTGAAAATACCCGGCCCTTAAGGGCCTCTTTTCCCAACGGGGGAGGGATTAACTTCTCTTTGGGAGAGAAGAGCTTTGATCTTTTGGAGCTTGCACCATCGTTTTGAGGTCGGAAATATCTTCCTCCTCTTCTTGCTTTTCACAAGAAGAGAACGTTAAAAAAAGAAAACCGATTAAAAGGGCTTTTTTCATCTCGTCCTCGAGGATTGTGCAGTTTTTCAAAAACGCTCGACTGTACATTTTTTTGGATGCATCCGACAAGTTGTGCAGTCGAGATAGGGTTCATCTTCTCATTTCATTGTATACCGACCGCGGGCGAAAAAAAATATTTTTTCCTTTTGTCTTGTCTATGAAAACTCACGCCATCCCTTCAAAACGCACTCTCAAGTCCTTGGGACTCAGTTTTTTATCTTTCTTCCCTAGCGTTTAAAGCGGAAGTTTCCAAAAATCAGGCACACCTCTTGCTTGTTATACAAATGAACTCAAAAGCTGGTTTTGGGCAACGAGAAAGCTCCCGCGATTTGATGGTGGGTGACCTGCGGTCGTCAAAGCCCGGAGCTTTGGCGCAGCTGAAAATCCAACTTTTGAGTTCAAATAAGCTTGGGGAGGTCTTCTATGACAAAAGAAGAGATGCTAAAAAGGATATCCGAATTGGAAACCATCAATGATCAGCTGCTGAGCGAAGTGCACCATCTGGACCGGATATTAAGACAAATTGGCTTTGAAGAGGGCCTAAAAACCCTTAAGGCAGCGGCACATGAGCTGATGGAAGATCAGGGAGATCCTCCAGAAGATTGATAAGATCCCGGGTCGTCAGCTCTTTGAGCTCCTCGTGTTGCTCCACAAGGTCTTGAACTATTCGAGCTTTAGCCGCCTTTTGCTCGTCTATCCTCTCTTCAATTGACGAGGAAGTAAGGTAGCGTTTTGCATGGAGCACTCCCTTCCTCCCCAGGCGGTGGGCGCGGTCAATTGCCTGATTTTCAACTGCGGCATTCCACCAGGGATCATAAAGAAAGACATAGTCGGCGGCCTGGAGATTCAAACCCACGCCTCCCGCCTTTAAGCTGCAGAGAAAAAAGAGTGTCCCGGGATCCTCCTGAAACCGTCTGACAGCCCCTTGCCGATCTTTCGTGCCGCCGTCTAGATAGGCGTAAGGAAAAGAGCGGACCCGCACCTCCTCTTCGATCAGACGGAGCATTTGAGTGAATTGACTGAAGATAAGGGCCTTCTGAGAGTTTTCCGCCACCTGCTGCATGTCTTCAAAAAGCTGATCGAACTTGGCGCATCCACCCTCCCAGGAAGGATCCATCAGTTTCGGATGGCAGCAGATCTGCCGCAGGCGCAGGATCACTTCCAAGATCTCCAGGCGGTGCTTGGCTGCCCCATCCCTTGCGATCTTTGAAAGCAGCCCCTCGCGCTGGGCTTGGAGAAACTTTTGGTAAAATTCCCTCTGATCCTCTTCCATCTCCACATAGACCGTCTGCTGGATTTTTTCAGGGAGTTCGCTGGCAACAAGCGCCTTGGTGCGGCGGAGCAAAAAGGGCTGCAGCTTTTTCTTCACTTCTCCTTGGGCCACTTGGCCCCCAAGACTCTTGCGCTCTCCCAGAAGGTCTGGGATAAGAAAGTGAAAGAGAGACCAAAGATCTTCATGCCGGTTTTCAACAGGAGTTCCCGTCAACGCCAGGCGGAAATCCGCCGTAAGGGCACAGGCGGCGCGGCTCACTTGGGCATCGGGATTCTTAATCGCTTGCGCCTCATCGAGGACAAGAGTCCCCCACTCAACAGAAGAGAGGAGCGCAAGATCCTGTCTAAGAAGAGCATAGGAGGTCAAAACCAGACGCTCTCTTTCAAAAGATTCTCTCTTTGTCAGGCGTTCTTTTCCCGCATGGAGATAGGGGACGAAGGAGGGAAGAAAAGAGGCGCATTCCCTTGTCCAATTGAAGAGAAGAGAGCTCGGCATGACAAGCAGATGCGGTTTGTTTGAAGGAAGGAGGGAAAAAAATGCCATCACCTGTACGGTCTTGCCGAGTCCCATCTCATCGGCTAGAAGCCCATGAAAGCCCGCCTCCCAAAGGAAACGGAGCCAGCCCAGCCCGATGCGCTGATAGGGATGAAGCCTTCCCTGGAAGAGAGGCCCCGGGTCAAGGGGGATGTACGCTGCCTCCTTGGGACATAGTTCCTTCGGAGCTTCCGGAAAAGAACTCAAAAGACCAAAGTGAGACCGCTTGATCCTGAGGCGATTGCCTACAATCTCTTGTCCTGCAAGAGAGCCCCATCTCTTTTCAATCTGAACGCGATCAATCAGGCCCGCTCCCTTATCAAAGAGGGGAAGGAAGCGCTCGCGGCGCCGATACGCCTCAAGCAGATCGGTCCACTCACATTTCATTTCCCCAAAATTGCAAGCGCCCCCAACGGAAATGAGCTCCCCTTCTTGAGAAAAAGAGAGCGCACTGCCCGTCTCAAGAAAGACCTCTCTTCCCTCTCTCTCTTGCACTCGCCAGCCCACCTCCAAAAGAAGTTTAAGGGCTTCTTCCACCTTGGAGGGAGGACAAAAGTAATGGGCATCCTCGACAGATTTGGCAAGATCCCCCGCCTCGAGAAGATCGGCTTGCAACGCTCTCTCTTCCTCTCTTTCTCTCCAGGGAGCGATAAGGGGATCATGAAAAGAGACCCGCCCTTTCTCTTCATAGTCGAAAAAAAGATCGGCGCACGAGCCCATCGGATCCTTTAAGAGAAGAGACGGAGAAGGCGCCGTTCTCTTCCCCTCCTGATTTTCCCACCGGACAAAGGCAAGAGTCTCTGCCCGCTCAATAAAGCGCTCTTTGCTCTCATCTTTAAGAGCGGTCGCATAAGGAAAGACGAGCCTCCAAAAAAAGGGATCGACAGCCCCCTTTACCGGAGCCAGCACTCCTTTTCTCACAAACCATGCTGAAGGGGCGGGAAAAATCCAGGAGCATGCCGTCACATCCTCTCCTCCAAGCTCCCCTCGGATGAAAAGCTCATCTGCTTTCTGCAAGACCTTCAAAACAAGAGAGTCCTTGGCACCGCTTTGAAAATGGAGCCTCTCATTTTGAAAGTAAAGGCCGGATCGGGAAGCGAGAAGGGAGAGCACATGAAAAACCCTCTGAAAAGGGATGTGAACCTCATTGAAAGGCGTTGTCTCCGCTGCGCTTCCCCAAAAAGAGATGCCTCGAGCGGCAAGCTCCTCTTTCATCAACAGCTCAAGCTCTTCTTTCTGCTTGGAAAAAGTCAAAAGATACTCTCTGTAGAGGATGCGGCGGATTTTTTCGCCGGCGACAGAAAGGACAATTCTCAAGCGCTCTTCTTGAGACGAAACGAGTTGCCGGCCTTGAAAATTTTTAAAAACGGGGACTAGTGAAAAAAGAATCTGAGTCATTATCCTCTCTGGCATGAAACGGTTCTGGAACGCATACCCCTCGCGGGAAGCGGCTGAAGCGGCTTGGGAAGAAGGCGCCAAAAAACATGCGTCCTCCCATCCCCTCAAAAAACTCCCCTCTCAGCCAAATATCGTCGGCATCACACGAATGACACGAAGATTTCTCAAACTCAAATCGATCGCCTACTTACTCACCCATGATAAAGAGCATCTCTTTCTTAGAGCCTTCTTGAAACGCCCGCTAAGATACGCCTTTTCCTATATAAAATCCGTTCTAAAACGGAAGGTCACTCTTAGGCAAGGCTCCTTCTATCTCTATGGACTTAAAGAGCTTTCCGACTTTAAAGAGAGCATCGCACGGAAGGACTCGCTATTGATTGTCGGCTTCTCCTTTTGCCACAAGCCCCGAGAATGCCCGACAGAGCGCTTCCACTCCGCCTGTCTCTTCGACCCTGGCCATGCCGTCTGCAGGCAGTGCTTTATCGCCAAGGTAAAAAACTTCCTTCCCGAAGAGCGCGTCCTCTCTTTTATGATTCCCACGGTCTATGATATTGGAAAAAAGATCCTTGACACTCTTAAAGAGAACCCTCATCGAAAGATCCTCTTTCTCATTACCGCCTGCGAACTCTCTCTTGAGATGTTTGGAGACTTTGCCCACGCGCTCGACATCCAGGGCATCGGCATACGCTTAGACGGCCGCATCTGCAACACATTCAAGGCCTTTACCTTGGCGGAGCGCGGGATCAAGCCAGGTTTTACCTCTCTCTCCGAAGAGGCGAAGTCGGCTATATTGGATTTAATTAAATAAACACGCGAGAAAACCAAAAATTAAAAGGATTTATGACATCAAGAATGAGCGGACCCTCTTCTTTAATGTGCCAAGCGGCTTGTAAATGGGTTGAAACAAAAGAGTTCGATGCACGCCAAGCAGATTCTTTAGGCACTCTTCCCGATGCTGTCACCGAATGCATTCGGCCCTTTCTTTTGACAACGCATGGAAATGGAATCTTTGATCCACACACCATTTTGTCAAGAAATCTTTACACCTTAGCTTCTTTCCTTTTACGACATCGAGAAGCGCCTCTCTCCATGGAAGCCTTCTTTTATGCAGCTTTAATAGGCGATCAAATCATGGTGGAACGAATCTTGAACTACGGCAGCCTTCTCGATCTCAAACAAGAGGAAGTCAACGAGTCACTCAAAGCTGCGGCGTGTGGTGGACAAAAAAAACTAGTCGAGCACCTCTTGAGCCGCGCCTATCCCTTAGGCGGAGTGCCGCATCCCTCTCAACAGGGAATCAATGAAGCATTGGAAGATGCCGCCGTTGACGGCAACGTCGATCTGATCGAGCTCTTTTTGAACCGCCCGTATTCTCCCCAAGGAGTTCCCAGTCCCAACCAAAACGGAATAAATAACCTCCTGATGGCGGTTACACAACGCGGCGATATCCATCTTGTCGAGCACCTCTTGAGCCGCGCCTATCCCTTAGGCGGAGTGCCGCATCCCTCTCAACAGGGAATCAATGAAGCATTGGGAGCTGCCGCCGTTGAAAGCAACGTCGATCTGATCGAGCATTTTTTGAACCGCCCGTATCCTCCCGAAGGAGTTCCCAGTCCCAACCAAAACGGAATAAATAACCTCCTGATGGCGGTTACACAACGCGGCAATATCCATCTTGTCGAGCACCTCTTGAGCCGCGCCTATCTTCCCGGAGGAACACCGGTTCTCGGTCAATCAGGGGTCAATATCGCTCTTGTGTGTGCGGCCAGAAGCGGACAGAGCCTGATTGTCGAACACCTTTTAAGACGCTCCTATCCTTTAAATAAAGAGTTATTGCCTCCGGATCCGTGGGCAATCGATACAGCTCTTTCCGCTGCCGCTTCCTCCAACCATCAGAACCTCGTCGAGAACTTCTTGAGTTTCCCCTATCCTGCAAGTGTTCCCAAGCCTTCCCAACATGGAGTCAATGAAGCACTTTCTATTGCCTCAATGTTGGGCTATGTGGAGCTTGTCGAGTATCTCTTGAGAGGAAAATACCCA
>Ga0209211_10006667_pt1 | contig 16603 bp, 18 predicted proteins | sample RifGroA2_FD_183992 | JGI IMG/M metagenome (GOLD analysis project Ga0209211, IMG submission 183992) | Groundwater microbial communities from Rifle, Colorado, USA - Groundwater A2 (SPAdes) (version 2) | ecosystem: Environmental > Aquatic > Deep subsurface > Groundwater | place: Rifle, Colorado... | reverse complement strand
CTGAATAGAGGTGATTGAGCCTTTATCGGTTGAGGTGATGCGCTCCTGCAGTTCACCCATTTCCGTGGCCAGGGTCGGCTGATAGCCCACGGCCGAAGGCATGCGGCCTAAGAGGGCCGAAACTTCCGAGCCGGCTTGGGTAAACCTAAAGATGTTATCTATAAATAATAAAACATCTTTATTTTTTTCATCGCGGAAATATTCGGCGATAGCCAAACCGGATAGAGCTACGCGCGCGCGCGCTCCCGGCGGTTCGTTCATCTGGCCGAAAACCATGGCCAGCTTATCAATAACTTTGGCTCCCTTCATTTCATTATATAGGTCATTGCCCTCGCGCGTTCTCTCGCCCACGCCGGCGAAGACGGACACGCCGCCATGCGCTTTAGCAATATTATTGATCAACTCCTGAATAATCACGGTCTTGCCCACTCCGGCGCCGCCGAACAAACCGACCTTGCCGCCTTTTAAAATCGGACAGATCAGGTCAATAACCTTAATGCCGGTTTCTAAAATTTCCGTCTTGGTAGATTGGGAAACGAATTCCGGCGCCGGCCGATGAATCGGATATCTCTTTTGCGTTTTAGCCGCCGCCAGACCGTCCACGGGTTCACCTAAGACATTAAAAATCCTGCCCAAGGTTTCGTCACCGACCGGCACGGTGATATTAGCTCCGGTGTTCACAACTTCGTCGCCGCGCTTCAATCCATCGGTTGTACCCATGGCGATGGCTCTAACCACATTGCCGCCCAAGTGCTGCTGGGTTTCTAAAACCAGCTTCTTACCATGATTATCAATTTCCAGGGCTGTATAAATCTCCGGTAAATCGCCCGGAAAACCAACATCAACCACCGCGCCGATGATTTGTTTTACTACTCCTAGACTTCTGTCATTCCCGCGACCTGTGGTGAGATTAGTCGAACCAAGGCGGCCTGCCTGTCCGGTAGGCAGGGAATCCAAAAATTCCGCGGACTTCTTTTGTGTTTTTTCGCTCATACTATGACAAATTATTTATTATGTAATATACTATTATGTTAAGTAAGTTTAAACCGCACCTTCCAATCGATAAACCATTTAAGCTATGAAACAAGGAATTAAACTCCTAGTTCTCTCTCGGGACTGGAGCGATGGCAAAGCAATAGTTAGGGTCGGAACGCTGTTCCCCGCCAAAGAAGTATTTGGTGAAGCAGTCTATTCCGGGGATACAGTTTCTGCTGATTCTTTTGAGGTACTGCTCAGAAGAGCTGAAAAGTTGGCAGGACATCGGGCTCGCCGAACTTTGGCCAAGAGGCTATCAGAGCAGAAACACAAGCGCCCTTTCAACAACCAACCGGTGGTGACCCAGTAAGAACCCACCATCGCGCCCACCATTCCTCGCGGTCTGGTGGGCTTTTTTTATTTAAAGAACATTTTTCTCCGTCATCCCTGCGCAGGCAGGGATCCAGACAAAATTATTTCTGGATTCCCGCTTTCGCGGGAATAACGGTTAAACCAGTTTATTGGATAAATCATTCCATCCGGGATTATTTTTCTCAATCAATTTTATTTTCCAGTCTCTTTTCCATTTCTTTAATTGTTTTTCTCTGGTAAATGCTTCTTGAATATCACCAAATACTTCATAATAAACCAAATTTTTTATATTATATTTTTTTGTAAACCCATCAAACAACCCTTGTTTATGTTTAGAAACTCTATCCTGTAAATTTGATGTAACGCCTATATATAATGTCCCGTTCTTACTACTCGCCATTATATATATGTATGATAATTTTTCCTCCATTTTTTTCTGGATCCCTGCCTGCGCAGGGATGACGCAAATAGATTATTCCGCTAGGGCATTCGCTCCGGCGCTAATTTCCGCGATTTCCGAGGTGATGCCGGCCTGCCTGGCTTTATTAAACGACAAGGTCAATTCGCCGACCATATCTCCGGCCGCTTCGGTCGCCTGATGCATGGCGGCCATGCGCGCCGAATGCTCGGCGGCGTTGGATTCTAACAGCGCCTGATAAAGCTGAACTTCAATTAAACGCGGCAACATCTGATCTAAAACTTCCGCCGGACTGGGCTCAAAGGTGTATTCATAATTTAATTTCCCGCTAGACGAATATTTTTTCTCTTTATTTTCAATAAATTCTTTGTCCGAACCGACGCTTGAATCTTCACCCACCACACCTAAATATTTATCAGTTTTGTCAATCTCAATTGGTAAGAGCCGCTTAACTCTGGGAATCTGCTTACTTGAGCTGATAAAGTCCGTATAAGCCACCATAACCTTATCGTATTTCCCGCTTAAATATTCACTAATAATTAATTTCGCCACCGGCATAATCTCTTCTACCTCGCTGGCTAAATCTAGTTTGGGGAAATCGGCCGCCACGGTCTGGCCGCGATTGATCACGGCCGCGCCCTTCTTACCGATTAAAATAAATTCCGTGGTGGCTGGCGCGGCTTGGCCGCTAGTTTGCTGTTTTTTAATTGACTCATACGCTTTTCCCATAATCGCCGCGTTAAACCCGCCGCACAGTCCGCGATTAGAAGTAATTAAAACTACGCCAACTTTTTTAACTTCTTTCTTCGGCGCCAGAAGCTGATGTAATGGTTCATTATTCCCTTTCATGGATTCTGACAAATTTAAAACCGTGGCCCAGCTTAAATTAGCGTAAGTTCTAGTGCGTAAAACCGCCTCAACCGCTTTGCGCATTTTTGCGGCCGCCACCATTTCCATGGCCTTGGTAATCTTCTTGGTATTGCCAATGGACTTTATGCGATTTTTTATGTCTCGTGAACTCGCCATATTGAATAAATCAAAAAGTTTGTGGGCTTAAAAGAAATATAGGATAAACAAAATAACCAATAAACACTATAACACAAGCCAACATAAAAATAATAACGATCATTTGCATTGTTGTTGGAGTTCTCTTTTTTATGTCTCTTGAACTTGACATAATTTACAATTGTCATTGCGAGGAGCTTCAGCGACGAAGCAATCTCACGCATGCCTATACTTAATTAATCCCGCCACTATTAAATTATTGCTATTTTTAACATTCGTGAGATTGCTTCGCTCCCTGCGGTCGCTCGCAATGACACGATGTACTATTTTATTAAATATTCCAATGTCCCTTTATAATCATTAATTAAATTCCTCATCTCCACTTCCAGCTTGTCATTTAGTTCCTTCTTCACGGCGATTTCTTTTAGAATCTTCGCGCCCGAAGTAGCCGCATACTTATAGAGACCGGCTTCAAAATTAGAAATCTTTTCTACAGGCACATCATCAGCCAAGCCGTTAACCAGGGCGAAAAAGACCAGAACTTGATTGGCGACCGGTACCGGCGAATACTGGCCTTGCTTAAATATTTCTTGCAATCTCTTACCGCGCTCCAATTTTTGCTTAGTATCTTTATCTAAGTCAGAGCCGAATTGAGCGAAGGCGGCCAATTCCCTGAATTGAGCGGCTTCCAACTTCATTTTACCGGCCACCTTCTTCATGGCTTTAATCTGGGCCGCGCTGCCCACGCGCGAAACGGAAAGACCCGCATCCACGGCCGGACGATTGCCTTGATAGAATAATTCTGGCATTAAATAAATCTGACCGTCGGTAATGGAAATGACATTAGTCGGAATATAGGCCGACATATCGCCGGACTGGGTTTCAATAATCGGCAAGGCCGTAATTGAACCGCCAGCAAATTTCTTGCTTAACTTACAGGCGCGTTCCAACAAACGGGAATGTAAGTAAAAGACATCGCCCGGATAAGCTTCACGACCCGGCGGACGCCTAAGTAATAAGGATATTTCGCGATAAGCTACCGCGTGCTTTGATAAGTCATCATATACTATTAAAACATCTTCACCTTTATCTAAAAAGTATTCGGCCATGGCGCAGCCGGCGTAAGGCGCGATATACAATAATGAAGCCGGATCAGAAGCGCCGGCTAAAACTACGGTGGTATATTCCATGGCGCCAGCTTGTTCAAGTTTAGCCACCATGCCGGCTACTTTGGATTCTTTTTGCCCGATCGCCACATAAACACATTTCATGTTCTGGCCTTTTTGATTGATGATAGTATCAATAGCAATGGCGCTCTTGCCAATCTGGCGGTCGCCGATAATCAGTTCTCTTTGGCCGCGGCCGATCGGAATAATCGCGTCAATGGCTTTAATGCCGGTCTGCACCGGTTGTTTTACCATTTCGCGGGTAATAACGCCCGGAGCGATTTTTTCCACCGGATAAAATTTATCCGCTTGGATTTCGCCCTTGCCGTCTAAAGGCGCGCCTAATGGGTCAAGCACGCGGCCGATTATGCCCTCGCCGGCCGGCACTTCCAAAATTTTATTTAAACATTTAACTTCGTCGCCTTCTTTAATGCCCAGGTAATCGCCTAAGATTATCGCGCCTACTCTATCTTCTTCCAAATTCAAAGCTACGCCGTAAACCGGACCTCGGGCCGTTTTAAATTCCAACATTTCCGACATCATGGCTCCGGACAGGCCCTCAATCCTGGCGATGCCGTCGCCAATTTCCATAACTCGACCCACGGTTTCATGCTTAACCGCCGGCTTAAAACCCGCGATCCGCTCTTTTAATTGCTCAATGATAAAGTCTTTGGTCATGCTCATATTATTATAATTTCTTTATGTCCTTGCGAGGAGCGCCTTTAGCCCCGGGCTTGACCCGGGGGACGAAGCAATCTCTGGTTAGAACCGCTTTATCGATCCAAACAATAAACCTCTTTAAGTCAAATTAATTTTTCTAATCAAGAGTATTTTATTTTTTGGTCTTTCTTTCTCCCCAGAGATTGCTTCCCCCGGCTCAAGGCCAGGGTCGCAATGACAAAATTGAAAATTACTTTATTAATTGATTTTTTAATTCTGATAGACTTGTCCTGATACTCCCGTCAAGTATTTTATCACCATATTTTATAATCACTCCGCCTAAAATATTCTTATCATTTTTCTCGCTTAATAAAACTTCTTTGGCGCCGGACAGACCGGCAACATAATCTTTTAATAATTTAGTCTCTGTTTTATTTAAACCATTAGCGCTCGTAGCCAGCGCTTCCACGATGCCATGCTTAGTATGCCAAATTTTAATGAATTCAGTCACAATCTTATCCGCCTTAGTCAGCTGATTTGTTTCGGCCAATAGTTCAACAAACTTTTCCAGCGCGACCTTAACCCGGCTCGGCGTTTTCCCGTCCAGCGATTCATATAAACTTAGTGCCAGTTGTTTAGTAGTTATTTTCATAATAATCTGTCATTGCGAGGAGCTTCTGCGACGAAGCAATCTCATGTATGTTTATATTTCGTAAAACTTCGCCACCATTACATTATAACTATTCTTTGCCGTTCGTGAGATTGTCATGGCTACGCCAGATCTCGCGTAGCGACGACCGCGCTTCCTTCGGTCGCTCGCAATGACATGCTAATTTATTTTATCATCTTTTTAATAATTTCCCGATCTTTCTTTTCATCAATTTTTTCGCCCAAGACTTTTTCTACCGCGCTAATAACCAAGCCGGCCACCTCTTTTTTAATTTCTTTCAGCGTGGCCGCCTTTTCGGTCTGCATTTTCTGCTTTTCCTGATTGATAATCTGCCCGATTTCTTCTTTGGCGCGAACCACTGTTTCTTGCTTTTTAGCATCGGCTTGAACCGCGGCCTTTTCCAATATCGCATTAGCTTCTTTTTTAGCTTCGGCCACAATTTTATTAAATTCCGCTTTAGTCTGGCTTAATTTTTCTTCAATTAATTTAGCTTCAGCCAAACTTTTAGCAATTTTACCTGATCTTTCCGCCATAATTTTAACTAAGGGCTTAAAAGCGAACCAATACAAAACTAAAAAAACAACGGTAAAATTGATAACTTGCGTAATAAAAATCCGCCAATCAATATGAAAAGTTTCAATTAGGTTTTCCATACATTATTTTCAGAACTTACGTAGCTAGTTAGCAGTTAGTTGGAATTAGTAATTTTTGAAGTGAGGACTGTTTGAGGCCGGTACTCCGAGCCGAGTTCCGCAACGAAAAAATTACTAATTCCAACTAACTGCCATGACAAATAACTTTTAATCACGTAAGCGTTTTTTTATTAATAATTTTACCCCTGCTCCAGTAACTAGACTGGAACAGTTCGTAAAACTACCAATTTAGTTTAATTAATGCTGAAGGCGATAACCAGCGCGTAAATGGCGATAGCTTCGGCAAAAGCGGCCGCGATCAACATGGTGATTAAAATTTTGCCGGAAGCTTCGGGATTGCGGCCAATGGCTTCCATGGCTTTAGCGCCGATTAAACCCACGCCGATGCCCGGACCGATAGCTCCCAAACCGATGGCTAAGGCCTTAGCTAACATAACTGTGTCCATAAATTAGAAATTAGAAATTAGAAATTAGAAATTTGGGAAGGCGAAATTTAATCCCAAACTCCAAAAATAACTCCTAATTAATTAAAATATTATAAATTTATTAAACTCTCTAGCGTTCTTCTGCTGTGGCCATCATCGTCAGATAAGTCAAAATCAACATGGCAAAAATTAAGGCCTGAATCGCTCCCACCATAATTTCTAAAAACAGGAAAGGAATGGGTAGGCCGAAAGCCATAATCGCCGCCATGGAGGCGATTAAAACTTCGCCGGCGAAAATATTGCCGAAAAGACGGAAGGACAGGCTGGCAATCTTGGCAAATTCGCTGATAATCTCCAATAAACCGACAAAAACTTTAATCGGATTAACTATTAAAACCGTGGGGTCTTTAAATATTTTCCCGGGAATTTCCAGCAAAGCTTCCAAATTAATGAATTTATTTAAATAATTCCAAACGCCAATAGTCATAACGCCAAAAATATGGCTGGCTGCTACGCCGATAACGGCTAAGGCCAAAGTAGTGTTCAAGTCGGCGGTACCGCCGCGGAAAAAAGGAATAAATAATTTTTCGCCATGTTCAGAAATAACTTGGCCGATAGAGCCGATGCCGGGCAGTAACCCGAGCCAGTTATTGATCAAGATAAAAACAAAAAAACTGAAAACGAACGGAAAAAATTTTAAAGTTTTAGCCCGCGATCCGGTCACTGAATCAAATACCTCAAACAGCATTTCCAGCCCCGCTTCTATAAAATTCTGAACGCCCGAGGGTATTAATTTAATTCTTCGCCTGAAATATAAACCAAAAATAACGACCGCTAGAACCGCCAGCCAGGTATTAAGCACGGAATTGGTTATGGGAAAATTGCCGATTTTATAAATTTGCTCGGCGAATAAAGTATGTTCCTGCTTCACCCCGTTAAATTGCTCACTACTGCGAGCACCGGCTTCGCCGGATTTAACGGGGTTAATTTCGGTCTGGGCCGTTAAACCCTGAACTTCGGTATTTTCTTGAACTGCTGATATCATAATATGTTAAAAACAATTATGGATTAAGCCTGGGCTGAATATATTTATTTTTGAAGCGAGGGCTGACCTTTCGGCCGACTTTTTCTCCGTTCACATCCCTGCCTACCGGCAGGCAGGCGTAGCGAAAAAATAAATATATTCAGCCCAGGCTACTTATCTTTGTTTGTCTTTTCTAATTTTTTAAATTCTTTAGCCGCGTTTCTGATAAGCCCAAACAGGGAAATTAGGAAGGCCAGGCCGACGCTAGCTAGAAATAACCACGGTTCGGTGGCGTATCTCTTATCCAGCCATTTACCTAAGTATAGAGCAATAATGACCGGAGCCGCGATCCAAACCGATAATTTTAAAAACATGGTTATAGCCGGTTGCCACCAAACAACCTGCTTGTTCTGCTCTTGATTATGGTTTTTCAAATTACCTGAAACCGCCATATTTTTTAAAAAAATAATCAAGGGCGGTATTGTCCTTGAATATTTAGTATTTATTCACACCTACCCGCCAGCAGGCAGGGCTACCCACTTATTTTATACAGTAAAATTGAACAATAGTCAATCTATGAAACTCATAACCCGTAACTCGCAGCTCGTGACCGCTTTAAGCGGCATTCTTGAGTTGCGAGTTATGAGTTGCGGGAAATTTATATCTTGAACAGCTTTCTGGCATTAGCCGTACTGACTTCAGCAATCCTGGCATAGCTTAAATTCTTGATTTCCGCGATTCTCTCGGCTACCCTTTTAACGAGCATTGGTTCGTTTCTCTGCCCGCGGAACGGCTCTGGCGTCATATAGGGACAATCGGTTTCAATCATAAATTTATCGTTAGGCAAGCGGCGGATTAAGTCGTCCCATTTAGCGGAAAAGGTAATTAAGCCGGTAAACGATACCAGCAAACCCAAAGAAAAATATTGCCAGGCCAACTCCTCGTCGCCGGAAAAACAATGCATTACTCCCCAAACCTGATCTTTAGCTATGGCGTCTTTATGCTTCTTTCTAAAATCTCTTAAAACTGCCAGCAGATCATCATGCGCCTGCCGGCAGTGGATAATAACCGGCAATTTTAAGTTTCTGGCCAATCGTAATTGTTCGCTAAAAACTTTTTTCTGCTTCTCTTTAATCTCCGTCATGTCAGCGGTTATATCCAGTTGATAATAATCTAGGCCGACCTCGCCGATGGCTACGACTTTTTTGAACTTGGCCAATTTTTCATAAACATCATAGCTAAATTCTTCTTCGCGCGTGTTAAGATCATAATCGTCGCCCGAAACTTCTTGGGCATGAGTATGCATCGGGTGCAAGCCGACCGCGGCATAAACTCCCTTTTCATATTTATTGGCGTATTCTAAAGCCCGCTTAGAAGTCTTAGCTTCCGAACCAACTAAAATCATCCAAGTCTCGCCCGCGAGAGAACGGCGGATCACCTCGTCGGCGTCATCTTTAAAAGCGCTAAAGTTTACATGGGCGTGGGTATCTATTAACATAAATTAAAAATGTAAAAATCAAAATGTAAAATGACAATGTAAAATTAAAAATTTTTCTGTCATTGCGAGGAGACCGTACTCGGGCGACGAAGCAATCTCACGGATGTCTATATCTCATTAAATCTCGCCACTATTGTATTATGATTATTCTTTGCCGTTGGTGAGATTGCCGCGTCGCTCGTTGCGCTTCGCTTCACTCGCTCCTCGCAATGACAACAAAAAAATTTTGCATTTTAAACTGTCATTTTACATTTTGAGATTTACATTTTGCATTATTATTTACTCTCTTATCACCTTAATATTCTTTACATCTCTTAAATCCACTAACTTAGACGGTTTGGCGCCGGCGATAGTGCCAACGCTAAGCGCTAAGTCCGGCAATATCTCAAAATAATCTCCCAAATTATTTAAGTTGCTAAGCGGCGGCTGGCCGGCTTTGTTTAAGCTGGTGGAAACAAGAGGAAAACCGACTTTACTAATCATTTTAATCAAAAACTCATTTTTTGGCAATCTAACGGCTAAACTATCTAAGCCGCCGGTCAATTCAGCGGGTAAATTCTGCCTGTTTTCTAAAATAACCGTCACTGGCCGTTGATCTGCCCCCCTGACAAGGGGGGTGAGGGGGGTTGCATGATGTTCTCCCCAACCTTTCTTTAAATATTCCATCTGCTCTGCATTAATCACGCAATATTGCTTTAGCATTGCAAAATCACTGATTAAGACCAGCAATGGCTTATCGTCTTTTTGCCCTTTCATCTTTTTTATTGCTTTTATGGCTTCTTCATTGCGCGCGTCGCAGCCCAAGCCATAAATTGTGTCGGTCGGATAAGCGATGACTTGCCCGCGCTTTAAATAATCAACGATCAAGTCAATCTGCTCTTCGGTAATTCTATTTATATCTATTTTTATGGTTTGCATGTTATCAGTTATTATAACAATTATAATCAATCTTGATAACGGCGCCCTCAAGCAAAGAACGCTGAGTAAAAATTTTACCTATAATAAAACTGCCACCTTAAATATACGGGGCAGTAAAATTATTTTAATAACATTTTAATTTCTTTTTTTAAAACCGGTAGGTCTTCTTTTATCGTCTGCCACACTTCGTCATAATCAATGCCAAAATATTCATGAACCAGATTGTCCCTCATGCCGGTCATCTGTTTCCACGGGATATGAATATTGGCCGCCCTAAAATTAGCCGGCAGATTTTTTGTCGCTTCGCCGATTATTTCAATCCTTCTGGTAACAGCGTCAACCTTCTGCCTTGATCCGGAAAATTCATCCTGACTGATGCCGGCCGTATATTCTTCAATGGCCTCAATGCTTTCTAAAATATGGCTTAAAAATATTTTAGGATCTTTCTCCATATATTTTAATCTCGTCTTTGTAAACATATTTTTCCAAACGAGGATTTATAGCTTTATAAGTGAGCAAATCAACCTTTCTCTCCAGAACATCTTCCAACTCAAATTTCAGTCCGGCTAAAAATAAAAGTCCTCTAGTTTCTCTAAGTTCAACTAGAATATCTATATCGCTCCCTTTCTTTTCTTCGCCACGGGCGAAAGAACCGAAAATAGACGCTCTAACTACATCGTTTTTTTTCAGTATGGGCAATATTTTTTCTTTAATTTCCGTTATTTTCTTCGTCATAAAATTATCTTATGTCTTGATATTAACATGAAGTTCGCGAAAAATCAATTAAAACTGCTCCCCCTATTTGTCATTCCCGCGCCGGCGGGAATCCAGAATTTAATTCTTCCCGCCCTTTCTCTCTAATATTTTAACTACCCCTTTATCCGCGTCCACTTCTGATAAATCATCTCCTACCTCCCCATATTCACATTTACCACCTTAGCCGGCGGAAAACCGTTAAAATAGGTTGAAGAAACTGCAAAATAAACCATCTTTAATAATTCAGTTCTTTCAAATTCTAAGAGGCGGTTGCTGGTTTTTATCTCGAATGTGATTATAAATAACACCGATAAATTCCCTGGCGGTCTTTATTGCGTCGGCCGCTTCTTTCTCGCCGATATTGCCGAACGGTTCATAAATCGCTTTGTTCCTCTTTTTTCTCATCGTGTCAAAATTGCTAATTAAACCAACATACTTTTCGCCAAATTTTTTGCCAACAAACTCTATAATTACTTTATGGTGGCCGACCGTGCTTCGTGGCCGTTGGCCGAAACTTAACATAAAACCGAGCGATGCCCTAATCATAGCTTCGTAGGCCGCTTGAAAGCCGGATTGCTCATCAACTTTTAAAATTTGTTCGGCTTTTTTCAATCTTCTTTCAGCGCTTTCTAAAAAACTCCGAATCTGCAAAAAATTTATTTCTTGCTGTTTGGTAGTTTTCATAATTTTCCGGCGATAATCTCATGTTTATTTTTTAAGATATCCATTAAAAACGGATCTTTCGCCCGATATTTCTTTTTATATTCATTTTTTGAATAAATAGTTAAATTTATCTCCCGACCAAGCTTTTTCTCAAGATTGGAAACAAGCTCATAAAATATCTTTTGTTTTAAATCGCTGACGATAAAAATGTCAATGTCGCTTAGCTGATCCTCGTCGCCATGAGCGAATGAACCGAAGAGCAGAGCCAACTCAAGGCCGGGCAATTTTTCTAAAGCCTCTCTTAAGACGCCGACCACCCCGACCGTTTTTTTAATTATTATTTTTAATTCTTTAAAAGTCGGAAAGGATTTATTCAATTTATAAAATTTCAGCTTGCCTCGGCTCTCGGAGATAAACAATCCTTGCGCTTTAAGCTGACGAAGTTCTCGGGAAAGATTGGTCGGATCAACGCTTAACCTGCCAGCCAATTCGCGCACATAAAACGAAGCATCTATATTAAAAAAATACAGGCCTAAAAGTTTTTCTCTAAGTTTTGACTTACCAAAATCCAGCATATTTTTGTAGTAGTTATATACTACAATTGTAGTAATATTATACTACGATGTCAAGCTTTCTTCAAAATTTTCACCACCCCCTTATCCGCGTCCACTTCCACCAAATCGCCGGTTTTAAAAATATCAGTCGCATACCTTTTTTAAATATGATACAACAATATAACGAGTCATCGAACAAACTAGAACAGAATTCTTCGGCATTTTTTTAAAATCTTTTTCGCTCAAGGCGACAAATACCTTGCCTTTGACATAGCCCTTAAAAGCCACATTCCCTTTAACGAAATTTTTCTGTTCGCTATCAGCAAATTTCAAATATTCATTTTGAAAAATTTTATCCGCTTGCTTATTCCAATAAACCCTAATTCTGCCATTTCTAATAATAATTACGTTTCTTTTCCTCTCTCCCCAGCTGGCTGGCAAACGACCTCTTTCCAAAAAACTTTCAACTTCGTTAGGCAATAAAAACAACGCTTGTTTTCCGGGCAAACCGAGAATCTTTCCTAAACGAGAACGATATATGACCTCTGATTTCGCTAACTGTTTAGCCGCGTAATCTCGAGATAACCCAAATTTAATGAGTACTTTCTTATTTTTGTCTCTAACAAGCAGTTGAGCCAAGGCCGGTGTTTGAAAAATCGCCACAAACGAGCCGTAAACTCTTTTAAACTCCTTAAAGTTATTAATTAAACTTTGCTTATCTTTAAAAGTTTTTTTGGTTACATTAAGCAATTTATCCGCGCCTAATCGTATTGCCTTGCCAACTCTATCCGCAAACTTTATACTCAAATTCCTTTCTAAAAATATCTTCGCTTTCAACAAATCTTTCTTTCCACGGAAAGAATATTCATATCCATGCAGATGGTAAAAAAACACATTTTGAAACCGCCATTTAAAAACTGAATTTTTTCCTTTAGTATAACCATCTGCTACTAAAAAAATATCAAACGGATAAAAATCCACAACTTTCATAAATAAATACCATGAACATTTTTTCATAAATTTTTCGCCACCCCCCCCTCCCTACCTCCCCCTATTCACCTGCACCACCTTAGCCGGAGGAAAACCGTTGAAGTAAGTTGAGGAAGCAATGGAATAAGCGCCGATATTCTCGGCATAGAGCAAGTCGTGAATTTCTAGGTCTTCGGGCAGTTCATCGGCTAAAGAAATCGTATCAAAAGCGTCGCAGGTGGGGCCGAAAGTGGCGCAAATTTTGGTTTCGCCCTCTTTAAAGGCATGAAGCGGATAATGCTGATGGTCAAACACCTGGCCGGAAAAAGTATGATAGACGCCGTCGTTTAAATAATAGCAGGTCTTGCCGTCGCGCACGGCTTTACCGATAATTTTCACCACCAAGGTGCAAGCCGTGGCCACCATGAATCTCCCCGGCTCGGCAATCACTTGAATATTGTTATGTTTAAATAGCCGTTTGATTTCCGAATTTATTTTCTTGGCCAACGCGGCAAAAGACTTAACTTCAGCAGTGTACTTAGCCGGAAAACCGCCGCCGATGTCCAGCACTTTTTTTCGCTGGCCCAACTTATCCACGAAGCCAATTGGGTATTGCCGCAATTCTGCTTCCTTAAAAATGGCTGAAGCAAAACCCAGCGCCTGAATATAATTATCAAAATTGCAGCATTGGCTGCCCACATGAAAGCTAATGCCTTCCACGCCTAAGCCAGATTCCACGGCTCGAGCGATTAAATCCACGGCTTCGCCCGGATGAGCGCCGAACTTGGACGACAATTCCACCATGGAGCCGGTATTGGGCACGCGGATGCGCAAAACCAGGCCGGCGTCAGGCGCGTGCTCCTTAATTTTTTTCAATTCCTCGGCATTATCAAATGTCACTAAGGGCTTATAAGGATTTAATTCTTTTAAGGTTTCCACCGGCTTAATCGTATTGGCGTAAATTATTTTATCCCAGATAAAATCCTGCCGCTCTTTAGCCGGCAGGTGTTTTATATTTTCGTGCACCACCATGAATTCCGGGAAAGACGCCACGTCAAAGCTGGCGCCCAAATCATACATGGTCTTAACGATTTCCGGGTGCGAATTGGCTTTAACCGCGAAGTATGGTTGCACTTCGGGCAGCTTCTCCCTGAACTCGCGGAAATTGGCCCTGATCTTATCATGATCAATAATAAAGACCGGCGTGCCCTCTTCGGCCGCGATTTTTTGTAAAAATTTTTTTTGCGTTGAATTCATTGCTTTATGGTTAAATAAATAATTAATCGTAACCGGCGCCTCAATTCCCGTTTTGTCATTGCGGCCTCCGAGCCGTAATCCAAATTTTTTTACATTAACCGTTTTCGTGCCAATGGATGCCGGATCAGGTCCGGCATGACAGATTACGGTATAAACAAAAAATTCTCAAATTGCCAAGGATCTTTATCTGCTCGGCTGGCCGGGTTCTCTTTAAAATAAACTACCCGATTTTTAAGCGGCGTCCAATCCGAGGCAGTGGAAATAAACTCCCCTAAATATGGCTTGGCAATATTTAAAACAAAATCGTGCGGCAGATCGTCCGGCAAGTTAATCCCCTGTCTCGGGTTGTCCAGCATCCACAAAACCGCACTCACTACGCCTAAAGCCACCTGCAAAGTCGTGGCGTTCTGCCCGGGCGCCAACCGCCTGGCTTCTTCAATAGTCAGGGCCGAACCAGTCCACCAGGAATTATAATCATGGCCCATTATGAGCGCGCCTAGAATATCCGCTCCGCTGGTAATTTCATCTTGCATAATTCTCAACTTCGGCGGCAAAACATAATTGCGCCCGCGCAGTTCATGAAGCGATGACAGAGTTTCATGGCAAGGCGTATAAGCGTAATGTACGGTCGGCCGATAGATGGCTTTATCACCGTCCCAAACCGTTAAACGATCGGACAAGCCAAAGGCCTCGCCATGGCGAATGACCATGCCCACAATCTCTTGGCTCGGAATCCAGCTTCTGACCCAAGTATTGATGCCCATCTGCGCTAAAAAAATCTGATTCTTCGGCCCGCGGGGCGGCAGATGAGCCAAGGCCGGCAAGGTTTTTTCGTGCGTACCCCAGCCCATTTCGGCCGGCGCCGTGCCTTCCTCTCTTAAGCCCTCAATGCTCCAGGTGCCCACGAATTCATCCACTTCTTTTGGCCGATTGGTAATTTGCGTATCGCGCTCGCTGCAATGGATGACTTTCACGCCCAGCTTCATAGCCAGCCGGGAAAAATTTTTGTCTTTTAAATATTGACCCAGCTCTTCTTTATCTTGCCCTATGACTTTTTTATCAGCGATTGATTTTTTAGCTATGTCAATTAAGCCTTGTTTGACAAAATGTGAAATCAACCCAGGATTGGCGCCATGATCAACCACGGCCGTGGGCGCATTGTGCCAGTCGCGCGACAGCTCGCGAAGCTTCATCTGCCTAAAATAAAGCGACTTTTCATAAGGGGTTTCTTTAAAAACTCCGGCCAAAGAATCCCAAACTTCCACCGAAGTATTGCTGTATAAAACATTATGGTCATGGCACCAGCCGATAATGTCGTTGGCGCCGATATTCCAGGCCAAATCTATGAGCAGGCCGCCATTGTCAACATGCTTGGATAAAACATGGCCCAAATTTTCCTTGGTAATTTTTTCCTGAATATAGCTTAAGCCCTTGTGAACATACTTTTTTAAAATCTCGGCCTTGTCTGCAAAATCAATAATCGTAATGTTGGCTAACGGCGCGTCAATTTTTTCCAACAAAATCGGCAGAGTGCATTGCGCCACCGAACCATAGCCGATCATGAGAATTTTTTTGTTAAATTGTTTTTTTCGGCCCAAGGCCGATCCGCCTTGGGCGGACATACTCTTCTCCATACTTTTCTACTTAGATGAATTAAAGAAGCCGTCAAACTGCGATGAGATGATTGTGTATAATTTCACAATCATCTCACCCTTAAATTATAAATACATTTGACAAAATACGCAAGGGTTTGCTAAAATCTACTATTGCTTAAAAACAAAATTTGCGGGATTTAGCCGGATTAACCCCGGCTATAAACCCGCGCCACGGTAACAACGACAACAAAACAAAAAGCCAAACCGAAAAACTAAAAATGAAAACACTATATCTAATTGCACCTTCCATTTTGGACGGCCCAATGAAAACTATCGGGCCCAAGGGTCGCGCACTTGCCTTGAGGCGAGCCAAAACTCTAAACCTCGGCCGAATCGAACCAGAGCCCGGGGCCGTTGCTCCAGATGACCTGGTCGCGGACATCGGCCAAGAACATCGATTCAGCCGATTATTCTACGCTCCACTGGTTTCATGTTTACAAACCGCCATGATGTTCTGCGACGGCCTGGGCTACCTGCCGCAGGTTATGCCGACCATCTTCGGACTGGGCGACGAGGAAATGCTCAAAGAAATTTTTACCGAAGAATTCAAAACGGCCGTGGCCAACGACCTGTCCGAATTATCCGCCTCCTTGAAAGTTCATTCCATCGAGCAAAGCGCAATCTGGGCTAATAGCAGCCAAGTAGCCCTGATTAGCATGTTCAATGCCATGGCGGATGGTGAAATCGCCGTTGGTTTTTTCCCTGCTATCGCCCTCGTTCTGGCCGCCTGGAGCTATGGCACGAACGAAAGGACCAGGGGCGTCTGGTCAAAACTCGGGCCCATGGAGGGGCTGATCTTCGTCAGCCATGATGACAGAGATTGTCTGCCTTATGTGGCCGGCAAAATTGAAGTGGTCGGCTCCGCTAAATAGCATAGCTGTCCAAAATCCCACAAATCCCCTGAAAACATTAACCAGAATTAAGATTGGCTGGGTTGAAAGCGGCAGCTAACTCATAGCGCCAAG
>Ga0209211_10006663_pt1 | contig 16608 bp, 17 predicted proteins | sample RifGroA2_FD_183992 | JGI IMG/M metagenome (GOLD analysis project Ga0209211, IMG submission 183992) | Groundwater microbial communities from Rifle, Colorado, USA - Groundwater A2 (SPAdes) (version 2) | ecosystem: Environmental > Aquatic > Deep subsurface > Groundwater | place: Rifle, Colorado... | reverse complement strand
CCCATTTGATCCAAGGCTCAATACCCACAAGTTACACGGTCGTCTCAAAGAGTATTGGGTTTTTTCAATCAACGATAAGCATAGGATCGTTTTTGAATTCGCAGAGAAAGAAATTGTTTGGTTTCATTCCGTCGGCGAAAGGATTAAATTAGAATAGAATTTTTTGACGCCGATAGGTTTTTATTGTAGTATTTAAAATTATTGTTTTTTGACAAATTAACGACTGGGGGCGCAAAGCGTGGGAAAGATCGCGATTTTAGGAAGCAATTCTTTTTCCGGTGGCCATTTGGTTGATTATTTTTTGAAAAATACCGATCAAGAAGTTATCGGTATCAGCCGGTCGCCCGAATATCCGCCCTTGTTTTTACCCTATCTTTACCGGAAAGAACGGTCGCCGCGCTTCAGATTTTTCCAGTTGAATATTAATACAGATCTTTCGGAAATAATCCGGCTGCTTGACCGGGAAAAGCCGGAAATAATTGTTAACTTTGCGGCGCAGGGCAATGTTGAACACAGCTGGACTAACCCGATGCATTGGCTAGCGACTAATGCTATTGGAATTCCCAATCTTGCTTTTAACCTTAAAGATAAGAATTATCTTAAAAGGTATATACAGATTTCAACTCCGGAAGTTTACGGACTTTGCCGCAATTATCGGGAGGATTCCAATTGCTACAATCCATCAACGCCCTACGCGGTTTCTAAGGTGGCCGGCGATTTATTTCTGATGGCAATGTTTAAGAAATTCGGATTTCCGGTTTCTTTTATCAGGTCGGTTAACGTGTACGGCATTCACCAGCAATTGTACAGAATCATTTCGAGAACGATTATTTTTTTGAAAAATGGCACAAAGATTCCGCTTCATGGAGGAGGAAGGGCGCACAGAAGCTTTATTCACATATCGGATGTTTGTGATGGAATCCATCGCGTTATTTTAGACGGCAAAACGGGAGAAGCGTATCACTTTTCCAGCGAAAATACGATGGAAATAAGAGATTTGGTAAAATTGATTTGCCAAAAAATGAATTGTAACTTCGAAGTATCAACAGAAGTGACCGGAGATCGAGCAGATCAGGATCCTATGATTGATTTGGATTGTTCCCGGGCGAAGGAAGAGCTCTTTTGGCAGCCCCGAGTTGAGCTGTCTGATGGCATAAACGAAGTAATACAATGGATTAACGAAAATTGGGAAGAAATTATAAGATATCCGTTTGAATATGTTCACCAGGAATAACCCCGTTGGAAGATGGTATTAACGATTACGTCCCATAAAACTTTATGGGATTTTAATTTGTTTATATAATATTCGTAATATTCCAACGATCGTTGCTGATTTCCGAAATTTGAAAAATTAAAATCATTTTATTTACAATTGTTTTTTAGCAATTCGCTCGTTGCGTTCGCCTTCCGCCATAGCGAGAAATAGCTCCATCTGCCGCACTCCGACGAGAGTTTTTGCCATTTTGTCATAAAAAACCGTTTTAAAATCCTCTCCGTATTGGAGAACTCCATATTGGAGAAGCAAAACGCCCAGACGCTCGCGCTCGGCCAAAAGGCGGCTATTTATCACATCCATTATTTCTCTATAATCCCGAGTGGTTTCTCGGCCGGTTTCAAAACGCTCAATAGCCGGGACGTCGGTAAGTAATTTTGACCGGAACGGACGTTTGCCAATGCCCTCACCTTCTTCGGCGCCGCCTTCCGGGTCTTTTATGCCTGGGCGTCCAATTTTTTCCGTTTTTGACATATAATGTTAGTGTATCATACTATATCAAGATATGAACGGCAATAAAAGTAAAAGCAAAAAACTCTGGCTGTCGCATTCGGGGATTGAGGGAATGTACCGCTGTTCGCGCTGTTTTTGGTTGCAATATAATAAAGGATTGCGACAGCCGGAAGGCATTGTCTCAAGATTAGCCAATAGATTTGATATTATTTTAAAGCGTTATTTTGACTTGTATCGGCCGCTTGGCGAACTTCCGCCAATGGTTGAAGGAAAAATTGAAGGAAAGTTGGAAAATCCTTTTCAAGAAAAATATTTTTGGGACTATGATGAAAAATATGGGCTGACGGGTCGGCTTGATGATTGTTTAATCAGGAGCGACGGAACTTATACGCCCGTTGACCATAAAACTTCCAGTTCGGACCCGCGTAATAAAGAAGAAGTGCTCGGCGCTTACCAGCATCAGCTTAATTTTTACGCCCTGCTTTTAGAAAAAAATAACAAACCAACTTCCGGTTTCGGCCATCTGATTTATTATTATCCGGAGCATGGAGAAGAACTTCATAATGGCGTGCCGGTTCATGTTCATGTACAGACCCTCAAAACAAACCCAAAACAGGCGGAAGGGGAATTTCTTAAAGCCATTGATGTTTTAGAGGGCGAAATGCCAAAACCATCTTCCGATTGCCCGTTTTGTTCATGGCATGAACAAATGAAAGAATTGTCCGCCAAAGGCGGATCCGCCTCGGGCGGAAAATTATGAAATCGGGCGCAAAATATTTCTTACGGCCTGTCGCCGCAGAGAATCAAAAGAATAATCAGATACCCTGCAAGAATTGAAGAAGCTATTGTGCCAAATTTGATTGCCGTAATGGTTCCAAATAAAAAACAAGAAATTTGGACGATGTATAAGCTAACCAAAACTCAAATTAAAATAATAACCGCTTGGCGATATCCGGGGAAAAGTCCGGTCCGAAACCCAATCCCCAAAGAAATTTTAGATGAAATAAAATCAATAATCTGATTGGCAAATGTTGACAAAAAAGTTTAAAGATTTTACAGTTTAGTTTGTTATTATGACTGGATACTCTCCCGATAAATTATTTAAACTAGATGCAAGCAATAAAATAAGATTTACCGTTATCGCTATTTTTGTCATTGCCATTTTAGCGGCGTTTTTTGTTTATCCGGCATGGTGGGATAAGGCGGTTGACAGGATAAATGTTGTTTCACCGGTAAAAATTCCCGGTTTTTTTAATATGCCGTTTAAACTCGGTCTTGATTTGGCCGGCGGCACGCGATTAACTTACTTAGCCGACGTGTCGGAGATAACGGGTCAGGACGCAAATTCAGCCATGTCGGGACTTCGCGATGTTGTTGAGCGGCGCGTTAACCTTTTTGGCGTTAGCGAGCCGGTGGTTGAAGTTGAGCACGCGGCCGACGAGTGGCGTTTAATAGTTGAACTTGCCGGAATTAAAGATATATCTTCCGCCATTGATTTAATCGGCGAGACGCCATTTTTGGAATTTAAAGAGCCGAGAGACGAAGCCGAAACCCAAAAAATCTTAAGCGAACAAAAAGCCGAAAATAAAGATTATTTGGCGATGGATCCATATTTTAAACCGACAAATTTAAACGGCAAATATATAAAAAGCGCCAAAGTAGAATTTGATCAAACGACTTATCAGCCGACAGTGAGCGTCCAGTTTGACAGCGATGGGGCTAAAATATTTGAAGAATTGACAACTAAAAATGTTGGGAAGCCGCTCGGTATTTATCTTGATGGCTTGCCGATTTCAGCTCCGGTTGTGAGAGAACCGATCGCCGGCGGTTCGGCGGTTATTTCCGGTAAATTTACTCTTGCGGAGGCAAAAAAATTAGCGCAGCGTCTTAACGCCGGCGCTCTGCCGGTGCCGATTAGATTGATTTCGCAGGATTCGGTTGGCGCTTCTTTGGGCCGTGATTCGCTTGATAAAAGCTTGTTTGCCGGAATGCTCGGTTTTTTGATGGTGTCGGTATTTATGATTTTATACTATCGTTTTTTTGGAATCGCGGCGGTACTGGCGCTACTAATTTACACCGTCCTGGTTTTGGCTTTATTTAAATTAATACCGGTAACCATGACTTTGGCCGGAGTTGCCGGATTTATTTTATCAATCGGCATGGCGGTTGACGCCAATATTCTTATTTTTGAAAGATTTAAAGAGGAAGCTCGCTCCGGCAAGAGTTTTGGGATGGCTATTGACGGCGGATTTGCCCGCGCCTGGCCGTCAATCCGCGATTCTAATATTTCAACTTTAATTACCACGGCGGTTTTGTACTACTTCACCACCAGCATAATAAAAGGATTCGCATTAACTCTAGGTATCGGTGTTATTGTAAGCATGTTTTCGGCAATATTTGTGACCCGTTCATTATTAAAGTTATTTCCGGAAACCGCTCTTTCAAAATGGCCCTTGCTCACGGGAGTAAAGATTAAAAATATCTAAATATTTCTTAATTCTTAATTCATGTTAAATATTGTTGAAAATAGGAAAGTTTTTTACGCCATTTCCGTAATTTTTATTGCCATAAGTTTTATCGCGTTAGCACTTTGGGGCCTTCAGTTTGGCATTGATTTTAAGGGTGGCTCGATTTTGGAAATTAATTATTCCGCTTTGCCCGATTTAAATTTAGTTTCCGATGCTTTAAAGTCCCTTAAGTTAAATGATTTAAAAATTTCACCGCTTGGATCAAACGGCGCGGTTTTGCGATTTGGTGAAACCGATGAAGTGACCCATCAAAATATTGTAAAAATTCTTGCCGCCGAGGCGGAAAAAAATAAAATTCAATTTGAAGAAAGAAGATTTTCGTCCATTGGGCCGACTATCGGGGCCGAACTGAAACAGAAGTCGATAAAAGCCATAATCATCGTTCTTTTTGGGATTTCACTTTATATCGCCTGGGCTTTTAGAAAAGTGTCGCAACCGATAAGTTCGTGGCGCTATGGTGTTGTTACTTTGGCGGCGCTTTTTCACGATTTAATTATTCCCATCGGCCTATTCGCTTATTTGGGGCGTTTTTACGGCGTTGAGGTTGGCGCTAATTTTATCGTCGCGCTTCTCGTGATTCTTGGTTTTTCGGTTCATGATACTATCGTAGTGTTTGATAGAATTCGGGAAAATCTTAAACGCTATAGTCAGTTGAGTTTTATGCCGCTGGTCAACCAAAGCATCCGTGAAACCTTTATTCGTTCGCTTAGCACTTCGTTCACCGTCTTGCTGACTTTGGTGGCTTTATATGTTTTTGGAGGAGAAAGTTTGAAATATTTTGTGCTGGCGCTCATGGTCGGTATTTTTTCCGGGACTTATTCGTCTATATTTATCGCGGCTCCGCTTTTAGTAACTTGGTTTAATGTTTTAAAGAAAAGTTGACCCAAAAAGTTGACAGCATTACAATACCATTATATGATAAGTTAATTAAAATTTTAATTAATTAGAATATGGCAGAAGAAAATTTAAAAAATATTTTAGATGAAATAGTTAAAACTATCAATCCAAGGGTTCGGGAAGTTATTGAAAAACGTTTCGGCCTTCGCACTATATCTTACCAAACTTTGGAAGCTATCGGCCAGAATATGGGCATTACCAGGGAACGGGTAAGGCAAATTGAAGCCCTGGGTCTTAAACAACTAACCAATAAAAACGCTTTAGAGCCGATAAGGCCGGTTTTTGAACTGATAGAGCGGCATTTAACGGCCCATGGCGGCGTTAGAAGCGAGGGTTATTTTTTAAAAGAATTAGCGGAATTACTTTCTTTAAAAGAAAAAAATAGAGAAAATTTGATTAATTTTACATTATCTTTAGGCAACGGAAGATTCGTTTATTTCAAAGAAACTCCAGCTTGGCGGTCGGCTTGGGCGCTCGGCGCCGCGCATTATAATCAAGCGATCGCTTTAGCCGGCGCTTTAAAAGAAAAGTTAGCCAGCCAAAATTTACTGCTCCAAAATGAAGCCCTGTTTAAAACCGCCGCCGGATTAGGCCATGCCTATCGGCAGGCAGGCGATAAAAATTTAACCGAACAAACTTTAAAATCTTATATTGGGCTTTGCCGGCATATTTCTCAAAATCCTTTCGGCGAATGGGGGCTAATAAGTTCGCCCGAGGTCTCGCCGCGGGGCGTTAAAGATAAGGCCTATCTTGTTTTTAAAAAAGAAAAAAAACCGCTCCACTTTACCGAAGTCGCGAGCTTAATAAACAAAACGGTTTTTTCGGATCGCAAAGCTCATCCCCAAACGGTTCACAATGAACTTATTAAAGACGCGAGGTTTGTTTTGGTTGGGCGGGGGACATATGCTTTAAGCGACTGGGGCTACGAGCCGGGCACGGTGCGCGATGTTTTGATTTCGGTATTAAAAAATTCTAAAATCGGATTAACCAAGGAAGAAATTGTTAAAACCGTCCAGGCAAAACGGCTGGTTAAAGAAAACACCATTCTCTTGAATCTTCAAAACCGAAAGGTTTTCAAAAAAACCGCTGACCAACGATTTACTTTAGCATAATAAAATTAATAATAAAATTATGAACATTGGAGAACCAAAATTTGATAAGCCGGAAGAACAAGAGCCGGAAACGGAATCAGAAGCAGAATTAATGTCGCCGGAAGCGGCAAAACAGAGATTAGCGGACGCGGATGAATATATTGAAGAACTAAAAGCCGCTATTGTGGAAAAAAGAAAAAAGCTTGAGGCATTAAAACAAGATCCGGATGCTATTAGCTATACTATTGCAGAATTAGTACTTGAAATATCTGATTTCGAAGAACAATTAGACGAATTAGAAATTTTTAGCGAGGAAGGAAAAGAAGTCCTCGAACAAGGCGGCGAATTTTTTGATAGGGAATTGTAATAGCATATAGCATAGAAATTTCTTATTTTGCAACCTATGTATTCTATAAAAACGATCGTTCGGATAGGATACCGAACGCATATCTATCCTATAGGCAGTTAGTGCGTTCGTAGAATAAAGGGAATAAAAATAACTCGTTAAAATGTAAAATAATTGTTATTATAAAAACACATAGGAATAGGTTTTTTTGGTTTAATAGTATTATATAAAATATGCTTAGCGAATTTATATCCAAAAAATTAAGAGAAGCCGTTTACGAAATTCTTAAAGACGGCACTTATTTTGGCGAAATTCCTGGCCTTAAAGGAGTGTGGGCAAACGCAAAAAATTTGGAAGATTGCCGCGAGGAGTTAAGAAGCGCCTTAGAGGATTGGCTTTTATTTAAGATTAAAGACGGAGATTCAATACCGGAGCTTAAGATTGAGGTAAGTCGCAAACAAGCAGTTAGACATGCTTAAAAATATATCCTGGAAGAAACTTGTTCAAAAACTGCATCGCTTGGGATTTGACGGCCCCTATTCTGGCGGTCGTCATTTAATAATGAAAAATAAGAATCTTAAAATTATTATTCCGAATCCTCACAGAAGCGACATATCGAAACATCTTGTTTCAAAAATTTTAAAACAAGCCGGTATTTCCGATGATAAGTGGGATGACGCTTAAAGTTTTAAAACAGCGATTCAGATGAATTCATAGAAGCGGAATTAATTAAATTGGGGAAATAGATTTATGAAAAGAATTAAAGAAAAAATTTATTACAATAGACATATTTATTATTTTATTTTACTTTGTATAGGTTCCGCTTTTTTACTTGATTGGTCTGGTAAAAATAATTATAATCCTAATTTTTGGAACATTATTATAATTGCTTTCTTTTTAAGTATCTTTGCCCATCTTTCAAAAGACTTATTAGAAAAATTCAAAAAAAGGCATGAGATAGAAAAAGAAGGCAAAGAAATAGAAAAAATTAAAGATAAGTATTTTAAATAAGATTAATGAATCTGGGAAAAGAAATAGAAAAAATAAATGATGAAATTGAAGCCGCACACGCTGAAGATGTTTTTTATTCCGAATATTCATTAACAACAACCTCATTAGGGAGACAGATGCATAAAAATCGGTTGGATACGTTAGAGCGTAGAAAGAAAAATATTTTAGAAAAAATAAATATTCCCCAATCCTTTCCCAGAATTTCGATCAAAGGCGAAAAAAATGTTTTTCAAGCACATTTAGGAAAGGGAAATAATGTAGGGCATGATAAAAATTCAAACGATAAAAAAACAATCTGGGATAAATTTTTCTGGCCAGTTATCACAGGAATTTTCGTATTAATAGTGGGAACGTGGGTATTGTATTTTTTTGGCATTCTTAAATAATATTAAGACATGAAACTAATTTAAAAAAATGAAACAACCGTCTCGCGAGGCGGTTGTTTTTATAAATTACGGATATTTTCCCGATCGGCTGAAAATCCGTAATTGTATTTTAAATTTATAATTATCTTTGTTTTTTATCTGAAGAACGCATATCTATCCTATAGGCAATTAATGCGTTCGTAAAATGAAATGAAAGGAATAAAAATAATTCGTTAAAATATAAAATAATTGTTATTATAAAAACACATAGGAATAGGTTTTTTTGATTTTATTAGCGTTCTTTCGGTAAATTTGATATAATTGAACACGTCAGTATATAAATTGCCAATTGGATGGATATTTTTTACGCGATTATTAAGATTTTTTTGGGGCTCTGGTGGCTGTGGTTGCCGGTGGTTTTAATCGCGCTTTTTATAGAGCTTTGGACAAAACACTTAAAAACCACAGCCATAAAAGCGCTGAAATGGACTTTTCTCGAAGTTAAGGTTTCGCGGGATATTGAAAAAAGCCCGAAATCGATGGAACAAATATTTTCCGGGCTTCACGGCATTATTACCAGAATCAAATTTCTTGATAAATACTGGGAAGGCAAAGTGCAGGAATGGTTCAGTTTTGAAATAGCCGGCATTGACGGAGCGGTGTATTTTTTTATCAGAACGCCGGAACAATTTCGCAATTTAGTTGAGGCCCAAATTCACGCTCAATATCCCGACGCGGAAATTTCCGAAGTTTTAGATTACGCCGGCCCAATTGCGAAAAAGGTCCCGTCCAAAACTTATGACATCGGCGGCGCGGAACTTATTTTGGAAAAAGACGATTTTTATCCCATCAGAACTTATCCTTTTTTTGAAGAAAAAGAAGAAGAAAGGCGAGTTGACCCGATGGCTTCATTTCTTGAAATTCTTTCAAAACTTAAGGCAGGGGAAAATATTTTGATTCAATATTTAATGAAACCGACCGCTGAAAAAGAATGGAAAGAACGGGGCCAGGAATTTATAAATAAGCTAATGGGGAAAAAATCGGCGGCCAAAGAAAACTGGCTTGACAGAGCTTTGGGACCAATAGATGAATTCGTAATAAATCTTATAAAAGCCGTTTTAATTTACCCGATTTGGGGAGAGAAGAAAAAGGAAGAAAACAAAGCATCGGTTGCTAATCTTACATCGGGAGAAAAAGCAGTGATTGAAGCCATTGAAAATAAAATGGCAAAACTGGCTTTTAAAGCATGCATCCGTTTTGCTTATATTGCCAGAAGCGATATTTTCAGCCGCGCCAATATGGCGGCGATAAACGGCGCCTTTAAGCAGTTCAACACAGTCAATATGAACGCCTTCAAATCAAACGGTAAAGCCGGGACTTCGGCTGACCCGCCTTTTAAAAAGAGAAAAGAATTCTTAAAAAAGCAAAAATTTATTGAACGCTATGCCAACAGGGCGTGGCCGAAAAAAGATTTTATTTTAAATATTGAAGAATTAGCGACCGTTTACCACTATCCGATTTTAACTGTTGAAACGCCGACTATGCGCCGTGTTGAATCTAAAAAAGCGGAGCCGCCGGTAAGCTTGCCTATCGGGTAAAATAATATGACAAAAAGAAACAATAATAATTTTCCTCGCGCATTCGGTCGCCCAGCGGCGACCTCATTGTCCGATGAAAGCGTTTTATTCGCCTTTGGCGAAACCATGCTAAAACGCTTTCATAAGCTTCGGAAAATTATTATTATTTCTTTTTAAATTTTTAAAAAATGAATAACGAAAATAAAAACGAAATAACATTTTTTGCCGAAACGACTTTCCGTAACGAACGGAAAAAGTTCGGCATTAAAACCGATGACCGCCGCCGCCATGTCTACATTATCGGGCAAACCGGCACCGGCAAGACCACGCTGCAAATGAATATGATGATTTCCGATATTTTGGCGGGCCACGGCATGGGTTTTGTCGATCCTCACGGCGAAATGGCCGAAAGATTGCTTCATTATATTCCAGAAAGCCGGATAAAAGACGTTATTTATTTTAATCCGGCCGATATGGAGCATCCAATTGCTTTTAACGCCATAGAAACTATAGACGCTAAAGCGCGCCACTTAGTAGCCTCGGGCCTTATGGGGGTATTTAAAAAAATATGGCCCGATGTTTGGAGCGCTCGAATGGAATACATTTTAAACAATACTATTTTAGCTCTTCTTGAAGTTCCCGGTTCCACGTTACTTGGCGTTAACAGGATGTTTTCCGATAAGGTCTTTAGAAAAAATATTGTTAATCAAATATTGGATCCGGTTATTAAAGCATTCTGGACGCAAGAATATGCCGCATATCAGCAAAAATACGAACAGGAAGCTACGGCGGCTATTCAAAATAAAATTGGCCAGTTCAGTTCGGCCACTATTATCAGAAACATCATCGGCCAGCCGACTTCTTCATTTAATTTCCGGCAAGCCATGGACGAAGGAAAAATTGTGATAATGAACCTTAGTAAGGGCCGACTCGGGGAAGACAATACTAAACTTTTGGGCGGGATGCTTATCACCAAAATCCAGCTTGCCGCCATGAGCCGAGTTGATATTTTGGAAGAAGACCGCAAAGATTTTTATCTTTACGTTGACGAATTTCAGACTTTTGTTACCGATAGTTTTGCCGACATTTTGTCGGAGGCCAGAAAATTCCGCCTTGATCTTACCATTGCCAATCAATACATAGGCCAATTGGTTCACGATCAGAATGTTAAAGTAAAAGACGCTATTTTTGGCAATGTTGGCACTTTTATTGCTTTCAGAGCTGGCGGTGAAGATGTTGAATTTTTGGAAGAAAAGCAATTTAGTCCAAATATCGTGGCTCAAGACCTGCTTAATCTGCCGAATTATAATATTTATCTGCGTCTTTTGATTGACGGCGTTCCCTCAAGGCCGTTTTCGGCGATTACTTTACCTCCATATCCAAAGCCGGAAATTTCTTACGCCGATGAAGTTATAGAATATTCTAGAAAAACTTACGGAACGCCCAGAGCCGATGTGGAGGGTGTTATATCTATCGCTACCGGCATTCTGCCGGCAGAGACACCGCCGTACAACGCCCCTTCGCGCGAGCCATCTAACGAGCAACGCGCGGTTTTTGACGATAAAAAGAACATGTTCAGCGCTGTTTGCGCTAACTGCGGAAGAAATACAACCGTTCCTTTTAAACCGGACCCGTCTCGGCCGGTTTACTGCAAGGATTGTTTTTCTAAAACTTCTGCCCGCCAGCGGCCTGAACCGCAGGCAATGGCAGGCGGGCGCCCGCCCGCAAAACCGTTGCATTTATCGCAACTAAAACCGCGATATCAAGAACCTTCTTCACCCTCCCAAATTTTGCCTCGCAAAAATTGGGAGGGCAAGCCAAAAGTTTTTGAAAAAAAACAGCGCAAAACCGTTGACACCGAAGGCCTCAAAAAAATCTTAGAAGAAACAATCCCGAGGATATAGGGGATATAATAGAAAATTAAAATTCGACAACTTAATTTCCGATCGGTTCTTAATATGTCAAATTTTTAATTTTCACTTGCCTTTCTCTACACGCTCTACATATTCTCCAGTTTGAGTATTTACGCGGATTATATCCCCTTCATTTATAAAAAGAGGAGTATTAATTTGAGCGCCGGTTTCGATGATAACGGTTTTTGTTCCACCTTGGGCTGTGTTGCCGCGAACGGCAGGAGGGGCTTCTGTGACTTTAAAGTCCATTTTTATTGGCAAGGTTATGTTTAAAATTGCGCCTTTAAATTTCAGCGCCTCAACAACGGTATTTGGTTTTAAAAAATTAATAGCGTTTCCAATTTGTTCCTGCGAAAGTTTAAAGCGATTTACTGGGTTATTCTCCTCGGCGAACCAATATTCATCTCTGTGGTTATAAAGATATTTTACTTTCTGTTTTAGAGTATCTGCTTCTTCAAAAACGTCGGACGGCTTAAAATTACGGTTTAAAACTCCGCCGGTTTTTAAATTTTTCAGTTTTGTTTGAATACTACTGCCACCGCGGCCGATATGAAGATGAAGGACTTCAAGGACCTGATAGGGCGTTTCTTCGTAAACGATGTTTATTCCGTTTTGTAAGTTGTTTATTGATAACATTATTCACATATGTTATCCTTTTTTTATCTTTTTTGCCAAGTTCCTTAAAAAAGGAGGAAAAAATGAGCCGAACCAAGGTTTATATTGCTCCGATGCCCGAAGGCCTTGTTTCCCCAGCTTTTACCGAAGACGCGCTTAAGCTTATCACCGAGCGTTACTTGCGCCGCGATAAAGACGGCCAAATAGTCGAAACTGTTGAAGGCATGTGCTGGCGAGTCGCTTACTACATAGCTTCCGCCGACAAAAAACACGGCAAGTCCGACGATGAAGTTAGTGAGCTGGCAAAAGAATTTTACGCGGCTTTAGCGGAAAGAAAGTTTTTTCCGAACGCTCCGACAATTTACAATGCCGGCACCGGTAACGGATTGCAGTTTTCCGCCTGTTTTGTTCTTCCGATTGAGGACTCTATGGATGGAATTTATGATGCCATCAAGTGGCAAGCGATAATCCATAAATCCGGAGGCGGAACCGGTTTTTCATTTTCATCTTTGCGGCCGAAAGACGCGATTGTAAAATCAACCCGCGGCCGGTCATCCGGTCCCGTTTCGTTTCTTAAAGTATTTAACACTTCAACCGAATTTGTGAAACAGGGCGGTATGCGCCGCGGCGCCAATATGGCGATTATGAATGTTCATCATCCCGATATCATGGAATTTGTCCAGTCCAAAGGAATGTTAACGGATAAAAATAAGTTAATCTATGAACGCGTAAAATCATTCATTTACAGCAAGCGCGCTTTAGATCTTTTAAGAACTTCGCTTCTTGATACGCAGATTGCCAATTTCAACATATCCGTGGCGGCAACCGACGTTTTTATGGAAGCGGTCAGAAATGATTCAGAATATGATTTAATCGCTCCGCAGAATGGCGAGATTGTATCTCGGCTTAAAGCCAGAATGGTTTTTGACGCCATTGTGAAAATGGCGTGGGAAACCGGCGATCCCGGTTTGTGGTTTGTTGATAAAACCAACAGATGGCGGGCAAATCCGATTCCATCGCTTAAAATGATTAACGCGACCAATCCCTGCGGCGAACAGCCGTTGTTTGATTTTGACGTTTGTAATTTGGGTTCCATTAATCTTTCCAAGTTCCTAATCAAGGAAAGCGATAAATACAAGATTGATTATACGGAATTGGAAAAAACCGTGCGTTTAGCCGTCCGCTTTTTGGATAACGTTATTGAACTTAATCCTTATCCGCTTCCCCAAATTGCAGATTTTGCTAATAAAATCCGGCGGATTGGCCTTGGCATTATGGGCTGGGCCGATATGCTGACTTACCTTGATACGCCTTACGCGTCAAATGATGCCATTAAGCTGGCGGAACAGATCTCAAGGTTTATCAACAATATTGGCCATAAAGAGTCGCAAAAACTTGCCGCGGAACGCGGACCTTTCCCGCTCTGGGAGCAAAGTATTTATAAAGATGATAAGCCGATGAGAAACTGCACTATTACAACTATCGCCCCGACCGGTGAAATCAGGATTTTGGCCGGTTGTTCCGGCGGCATTGAGCCGTTCTATGGCCTTACAGAAGTTCATAGGTTTGAAAATCGGATTTTGTATCGAATCCAGCCCGGATTTGAAAGATTTCTTGAAGTTGCTAAAAAGCGCGGATTTTATTCCGAAAAACTTGAAGAGGAAGTCAAAAACCGCGGCCAACTTAGCGATTTAGACGGTATTCCCGGCGATGTGAGGAAAGTTTTTATCACCGCTCATGAGATAAAGCCCGAGTGGCATGTCAAAATTCAGTCCGCTTTTCAGAAAAACACCGATAATGGAGTTTCTAAAACTATTAATCTTCCCAATTCGGCCACGCCGGCCGACATTGAAAAAATTTATTGGCTCGCTTATGAAACTGCTTGCTTGGGAATCACGGTTTTCCGGGATGGCTGCAAAGGCGGAGTGCTTTCGGTGGGGATTAATGATAGTCAAAATAGCAAATTAGATTACCGAGATTTTATCCGCTCAAGGCCAAAGCCGGCTCATGGCATTACCACGCGCGTGGAAACGCCCGATGGCGCCGCTTTTGTCACCATTAATTATGATATTGAAATCGGGCCGATTGAGCCGTTTGAAATTTTTATCAATGTTGCCAAGGCGGGAACCGATGCCGCGGCCGATGCCGAAGCTATGGGGCGGCTCGCTTCAGCGCACTTGCGGATTGAATCGCCGAAAACGCCGATTGAGCGCTTAACCCAGCTTAGGGATCAGCTTAGGGGTATTGGCGGAAGCCGCACTTCCGGTTTTGGAAAAGAAAAAGTTATGTCGCTTGCCGACGGCGTCAGCAAGGCCATTGATTTTTATCTCAAATATTTCGGCTTTATTGAAGATAAAGAAATAAAAGAAAAAGAAATTGCAATTCTTCGCGGCAATCGCTGTCCGCAATGCCGGCAAGGCGCGTTGATTTACGAAGAAGGATGCAGCCACTGCGATAGCTGCGATTACAACGTTTGCTAATTTCTATACCCCGCATTTCGCGGGGTTTTTTGATATTTATAATTTTATGTGTCATAATATTGCAACTATGGACAAGCGAAAAAAAATATTCTGCGCAATGAGCGGAGGTGTTGATTCATCCGTCGCGGCCTTGTTATTGAAACAAAAAGGATACGATATTATTGGGGTATACATGAAAGGATGGTCACTGACGGGGTGCGCGGAAGAAGACGCGACCGACGCGAGGCGCGTTGCCGGCGTTTTAGGCATTCCTTTTTATGTTTTTGATTTTGAAAACGAATTTAAAAAAGCCGTGGTTGATTATATGGTTAGCGAATATGCTGCCGGCCGAACTCCCAATCCGGACGTAATGTGCAACCGGGAAATTAAATTCGGGCTTTTCTTAAAAAAAGCGCTCCAGCTTGGAGCCGACTATATCGCCACCGGACACTATACCCGCTTACAGCGGGAATTTTCAATTTTCAAATCTCAATTTCCAAATTATAAATTGAAAATTGCCAAAGATTTAAATAAAGACCAAAGCTATTTTCTCTGGACTTTAACACAAGAACAACTGAAATATTGTTTATTTCCGATTGGTGACTATACGAAGCAGCAAATACGAGCGATAGCAAGCAAATGCTGCTTGCCGACGGCGGAAAAACCCGATTCGCAAGGCATTTGTTTTGTCGGCGAAATTGACGTTGCCGAATTTTTAAAGGAAAAACTTGGCATAAATCCCGGGCCAATTAAAAATCTTAAAGGAAAAATTATTGGCACGCATGATGGCGCGATTTTTTACACTATCGGTCAAAGAAGGGGAATAGGCATTAAAGGCAGTTTGCCTGGCGAACAGGGGAAAATTTATTATGTCGCGGCAAAGGACTTAAAGACCAATACTATTTTCGTTGCCGAAGGCAAAGATGAAAATTTATTCTCGGATAAATTAACGGTAAAAAATATCAGCTGGATTTCTAACAAAGCGCCAAAATTGCCGCTTAAATGCTTGGCAAGAATCAGATACCGCCAACCATTGCAGAATTGCGTGATTTCATCAATGAATAACGAATCCAATACGAATAAACGAATATTTGTTGATTTTAACTCTCCCCAGAGAGCCATCACTCCCGGCCAAAGCGCGGTTTTTTACAATACAAAAGGCGAAATGCTCGGTGGCGGGATTATTGACTAACTTTTTGTTTTGTGTTATTGATATTATCAAGCTATCGGCGCTTGCCATGAGGCAAGTAGCAGAGGGCCATGTAATTGTTATTTAACAAAACGGAGAAAATAATGAAAACACGAAACGCAACTACTGCTTTTAATGGTCTGCTTTTCAATATTTGGGCGATTCTGATGTTTTTATCGCCATTTACAATGATAACTTTCTTTTTCTTTTGGGCCTCATGGCTTGATGGTTACTCACCAGCAATCTGGCCCAGCATACTGCTCTTTTTGTTATATGCGTTGCCAATGTGGCTTGCCGGAAGGATGAGCGGAAAATGGATTTCTGGTTAGAGTATAAATTTAAAGACAAATTCGAGGTTTATGAATCTAGCGCTAGTTATTTTCTGAAATCAACAATTTTCGAACAGGCCTTAGAAGAAGCGCTGGAATTTTTCCAGCGGTTTTTTTTATTTTCAATTTTCGGAAATCGCTTTTCGAAAATCAGCAACGATCGTTGGAATATTACGAAAAGTAAAAATACGAAAAGTAAAAATTAGAAAATTCTAATAAATTAGCTATAGCTAATTTATTATACAAATAAAGTAGAAATAAGGTGGAGAGATAGAAAAGAAATGCTCGGCGGAGGGGTTATTGACTATTAGTGAAATTTTTGTTAGAAAGGATTGTATTTGTTTTTCATTATTATAGACCAAAAGAAACATGTCAAAAATAGGAAAAAAATTAATAGAAATTCCAAACGGCACGACCGCTGTTATTGAAGATGATTTCGTTAAAGTTAAGGGACCAAAGGGGGAATTGGAATATAAAATACCGCGGGAATTAAAAGTGGCGCTTATGGAAAACAAAATTACGGTTTTACCTATTTCTAAATCCAAAAGAACGCCGGCATTAT
>Ga0209211_10006662_pt1 | contig 16608 bp, 10 predicted proteins | sample RifGroA2_FD_183992 | JGI IMG/M metagenome (GOLD analysis project Ga0209211, IMG submission 183992) | Groundwater microbial communities from Rifle, Colorado, USA - Groundwater A2 (SPAdes) (version 2) | ecosystem: Environmental > Aquatic > Deep subsurface > Groundwater | place: Rifle, Colorado... | reverse complement strand
CCCGTTGATGGTCAAACTTGGCAACAACGTCAAGGGGCTAGACTGGAACACCGAGGCGGAATATGAGGAACTTAAACTGTGCAATTACACGGTGAGAGTGCCCGGCGTTTCCTTGGGTATGCCTTCTCTGGAGGAAGATATCTATGTGTGCGATTCAATCATGCGTATGGCACCTGAAACCTGTGGCGAAGTGGCGCATAAGTCGTGGTCTGCATTGTCCAAGAAAACCGGTATCGACCACCATCACCTGTATGCTGCCCGTCAAGAGGACAAAATCACGTTCCGCGATATCCAGGTTCAACCGCGCAAGATCATTACCGCGCCAACCTGGTCAGGCATCGAGTCCGAGCATGTGTCCTATACCTCGTGCTACACCAACATTCATGAGCATATCCCGTTCCGCACCCTGACCGGTCGTGCCCATTTCTATCAGGATCACGAGTGGTTCCAGGACTTCGGCGAGACTTTCTGCACCTTCCGTCCGCCGCAGGATCTGAAGTCATTCAAGAATGTTCCGGCCAACATCCTGAAGAAACCGCATCTCAAGCTCAGGCTTCTCACGCCGCATGGCAAGTGGGGCATCCACTCGAGCTATCAGGATACGTTGCGCATGCTGACGCTGTTCCGCGGCGGGCCTCACATCTGGATTTCCGAAGTTGACGCCCAGCAGGTCGGGCTCAAGGACAACGACTGGGTTGAGCTGATCAACAGCAATGGCACCTCCATGTGCCGTACGGTAGTTTCGCAGCGTATTCCGCGTGGTACGTCGGTGATGCATCATTCCCAGGAGAAGATCATTAACGTGCCTGGATCGGTAACCACCAACAAACGCGGCGGTACCCACAATGCGACGACCCGCATTATCATGAAACCGACCAACATGGTCGGCGGTTATGTGCAACTGGCCTACAGCTTCAACTACTATGGCACAGTGGGATGCAACCGCGATACCGAGATCATCATGCATAAAGTGGAGGATCAGGATATCAACTGGCTGGAGGCGCCGCTTACCCCGGAACGGGAAGCACAGCGCAATCCGCCTGGAATCGGCAAGCGTTAATCGTCGCGTGAATTAGGATAAATTAGGAGAAACTTATGAAAGTACGTGCACAATTCGCATTCATTTTTAGTCTGGACAAGTGCATCGGTTGCCACACCTGTTCGGTAACATGCAAAAACACGTGGACTAACCGCAAGGGCATGGAATACGTCTGGTTCAATAACGTCGAATCCAAGCCCGGCATTGGATACCCGAAAAATTGGGAAAATCAGGAAAAATGGAAGGGTGGCTGGACGCTGAACGGCGGCAAGCTGGAGTTGAGATCCGGCGGGCGCGCATCAAGGCTGATAAACATCTTTTCCAATCCGGATCTGCCACAGATCGACGATTATTACGAGCCGTTTACCTACAACTATGCCCGCCTGCAGAATGCGCCCCTCTCCGAGGCGACGCCTACTGCCCGCCCGGTTTCGCAGATTACCGGCGAGACCATGGAGAAAATCACCTGGGGTCCAAACTGGGAAGATATGATGGGAGGGGCGTGGGCTGATCGCAACGTGGACAAGAATATGGATAATGTCGGACGGGAGATTTATGGCCAGTTCGAGCAAACCTTCCATGTGTACTTGCCGCGTATCTGCAACCACTGTCTGAATCCTGCCTGCGTGGCTTCCTGCCCGTCTGGCTCGTTGTACAAGCGCGAAGAAGACGGAATCGTGCTGGTCGATCAGGACAAGTGCCGAGGCTGGCGCTTCTGCATGAGTTCCTGCCCGTACAAGAAGGTTTACTACAACTGGGAATCCGGCAAGGGCGAAAAATGTATCGCTTGCTACCCGCGCGTGGAATCCGGCATGCCGACCATCTGTTCCGAATCCTGCGTAGGCCGTATCCGCTACAACGGCATCATTCTCTATGATGCCGACCGTATCTCGGAACTGGCCAGCACACAGAACGAGCAGGATCTGTATGAAGCGCAATGCAAAATCTTCCTCGACCCCAACGATCCGAAAGTGGTCGCTGCTGCCCAAGCGGACGGCATCAACAAAGACTGGATCGCTGCGGCGCAGAAGTCGCCCATCTACAAGATGGCAATCGATTGGAAGATAGCTTTCCCGCTACATCCTGAGTTCCGCACACTGCCAATGGTATGGTACGTTCCGCCATTGTCGCCGGTGCAGACCGCGATTGAACAGGGCAAGCTGAAAACCGGCCCTGACGGTGTAATTCCGCTAGCTAGCGAATTGCGCGTGCCGGTCAAGTATCTGGCCAACCTGATGACTGCCGGCAAGGAAGCGCCAATCATCAACGCCTTGAACCGCCTCATCGCCATGCGCAGCTATCAGCGCATGAAACGTGTGGAAGGTGTGGTTAATACCAAAGCTTTGGAGGCTGCGGGTATTACCGAGGAAATGGCACAGGATATGTACCGTTATCTGGGTATCGCCAATTATGAAGACCGCTTTGTTATCCCAACCGGCCACGAAGAAGAGCGTCTCGACGATGCACACGGCTTCCAAGGGCAGAACGGATTCAGCTTCGGCAACGCTTCCTCGACCGGTATCAGCAAGGTCACGCTATTCCCGAGGCGCCGTTTGGAATCCATGGAGCCCAGGGAAAAGGCACCTCTCGCGGGTGACCGTTAAGGGGAATTTATTATGCGACTCTATAAAGTGCTATCAGTGTTGTTGGAGTATCCGGAACAGGAGTTGATCGATAACCTGCCGGAAATCCGCTCAATCATTGATGAAAGCGCGAATATTGATGCGGCGGAAAAGGTGGCCATGCGGAAATTGCTTGACCACTTGACCAGCATGTCGCTGACCGAAATGCAAACGGAGTATGTGAAGACCTTCGACCTCACGCCGGAGCACAGCCTGCACCTGACTCACCATTTGTTCGGTGAAGACAGCGACAGGGATCGTGGTCCGGCACTGATTGATCTGAGCGAGATGTTCAAGGAATACGGGGTGAAAACGGTGACCAATGAGTTGCCGGACTATCTCCCGTTGATCCTGGAATTTGCCTCTTATCTGGACGAAAGTGAGGCGACGGTGTTCCTGTCCGATGTCAATAAGGTGCTGGTGTTGCTGACCGACAATCTGACCAAGGCTGAAAGTCCGTATGTGGCACCGCTTTCCATCATCAAAAATCGGGCCTCGCTGACTCGTTTGGCTGCTTAAATTTAAGGAGAATGAAATGAAAGAAGATATTTTTACCCTGCACAACGTGCTCTTCGGCGTGTATCCATACGTCTGCCTCGTGGTGTTCGGGATCGGAAGTTGGTTGCGTTTCGACCGTGAACAATACGGTTGGAAGGCGGATTCTACCCAGTTGCTTTCCAAGCCTTGGATGCGCTTTGCCAGCAACATGTTCCATGGCGGCGTGCTGGCAATTTTTGGTGGGCACTTTGTTGGTTTGTTGACACCGCATTTCGTGTTTTCAGCGATCATGCCGGATATTACCCACCAATATCTCGCTATCACCGCAGGCACTATTTTCGGTATCACGGCCTTTATCGGCGCTATCATTTTGTGGTTCCGGCGGTTCTTTAATCCGCGTATTTCTCTCACCAGCCGTTGGGCCGACAAATTTGTCCTGACCTGGTTGCTGATTACGTTGACCCTCGGATTGCTCACCATCCCGGTGTCGCTGAACCATGCTGGTCACGGCGATCCGCGCGTAGTGACTGCTCTGGCTGAATGGGTGCAGAGCATCATGTACTTGCACCCGGCACCAGCTTATGTTGAAGGGGTTGATTTCATATTCAAACTGCATTTGCTGTTCGGTATGACCGTGTTCCTGATATTCCCATTCACCCGTCTGGTACATATCTGGAGCATGCCGTTCGGTTATATCATGCGTTCATACCAGATCGTGCGTACAAAGCGCTTGAAATATCAGACCATCGACAACAGGTACGATATTGGTAAAGCATCTGAAGAAACAACTTACTGATAGCTCCAGCATTATTGTTACTTAGCCTTTCGCGCTGCCTGACCGTTTGATTGCGGTAGGGCAGCGCGCTCTAACATGATGGTGACCCCTGCTACATTTGCGCTGTATCTCTGGAGTGCAGATTGCTGGCCTGTGCGTACTTTCACCAATGACAACTACCATAATGAGCGACGTTAATATATTTCTGAAGGGCTTCAGGCGCTTTCAGCATCACTATTTTGACCGGAATCCGGAACTGTTTGACCGGTTATTCACGGAAGGGCAGCGCCCGCAGGCGCTGATGGTCGCATGCTGCGATTCGCGCTGCGATCCCGGAGTTTTAACCGACAGCGAGCCAGGCGAAATGTTTGTGGTACGCAATGTCGCCAACCTGGTTCCGCCGTACATTTCTGCGGCCGCCTATGCGGGCACTACTTCTGCCATCGCATTTGCGATATGTAATCTGGGTGTGCAGCATGTTATCGTCATGGGACATGCCAGATGCGGCGGCATCCGCGCGCTGATGGAGAATAAACCTCCCAATAACGACGAAGAACAACTTATCTCGAAATGGCTTGGGATCGCTGAAGATGCCCGGCAGCGGGTGTTAAAAGAACTGCCGGACAAATCGCCGGAAATTCAGGCGCGCGCCTGCGAGCAGGCGTCCATCCTTGAGTCGCTGGAAAACCTGATGTCTTTTCCATGGATCAGCCGGCGCGTGAATGAGGGCAAGCTGGCGCTGCATGGCTGGTATTTCGACATGGAAAATGGAACACTGATGCAATATGACAGCGATGCCGGGGAATTTCGCGTGATAGAACCGCATCACGAAGGCAGCGCGAATCATTCGGAAGAACCCCCAATGCAACTACAACGCAAGTTGGCGAGCAAGAACATCTAGTGTCGGTTTCACCCTTAGTCAATTATCAGTTAAATGATGTCAAGAAATGACAAGGACAGAAATGACAAGGATTTTGTGTTTATTATTATCAATGCGTTAAATAGCATCCATAGGGTGGGCTTTGCCCGCCATGTCGGGCAGAGTCCGACCTACATTTTGGTTCCGGCTCGTCCGGCTTGGGGAGATGGAATTTCTAAAGTACCATTTACAAAATTATGTTACACCAGCCAATCCCCCCCTTTCCAAAGCATCTCTAGTGTAATATCTTGTACTTGGCGGAGCCTATGGTAGCCTTTATAAATTGGCGCTTTGCTCAAACTGCTGCATTGCGGTAATTTTTTTGCTTGCATCTCGTACAAATGTGACGTGGTAAAGCGAAATTTTGGTGCATGCAACCTTCAGGCTGACCGATAACATACATGGCTCTATTCAAATTTATTCATCTGCTTGCCGTCCTGATCTGGGTAGGCGGCATGTTTTTCGCCTATGTGGCGTTGCGCCCGGCTGCCGCAGAAGCACTCGATATGCCGCAGCGCATGAACCTTTGGTCTGGAGTTTTACGCCTCTTTTTTAATTGGGTATGGGCCTCGGTCGGCGCAATACTGATTACAGGTTTTTATCTGATTTACCTGTGTGGCGGCATCGTCCATGTATCGCGCCATGTTCATGCAATGCTGGCGTTGGGGCTTGTGATGATGGTGATCCATGGTTACATGTTCTTCAGTTACTATGTGCCGTTCAGCCTGAATGCCGCCAAACGACGCTGGAAAGAAGCGGGGGAGCCGCTGGATAAAATACACAAATTGATTGCGGCAAATTTGCTGCTGGGGTTGTTGACTGTGGGCGTAGTGCTGATCGGGGTGGCGCGGATGTAGGTTGCTGCCGAAGATGCCGTTGTTTCAGGTCGGCCCGGATTATGTCAGGCGCGTAGGTTGGGCAAAGCGTAGCGTGCCCAACGAACGAAGATGCTATTTTTAATGTTGGGCACGCTACGCTTTGCCCAACCTACGAGAAGATAATCTGCCATTTGCTGATTTCGGCTCGTCCGGTTTAAGTTGATGCTGGGTTATGCCAGCCTGATGTAGTTTGGGCAAAACCGATTTGCGGCACAGTTGAAGCATGCTGCATAATGAGCGCGTAATAGAGATACGAAATACATAGGCAAAGTCACAATGACACGGGTTGCACTTTTCTTGATATTCTGGCTTGTTACTTCAACGGCATTCTGCGCGGGGTTGTCGAGAGCTGTAAGCAAGGATACAAAATCTACGCGAGTAGCTCTAATTATTGGAAACTCTTCCTATCGGGAAGTCACCGCACTTCCAAACCCGGTAAACGATGCAAGCGATTTGGCTACCGCTCTGGAGGCTAAAGGATTCACTGTTCTTCTACGGGAAGACGTCAGCGAACGCGGCCTCAAGGAGGCCGTGGCAGAATTCGCAAAATTTCTCAAAGGCGGCGGTGTGGGCGTATTTTTCTTTGCCGGTCACGGAGTGAGTCTGAATGGTCAAAATTTCCTCATGCCTGTTGACTTGTCTTTTCGTAATCCGGCGGACATCATCTCCAAGAGTGTAAGCGCGGAATATGTTCTCAGCCTCATGTCCAAGGCTGGAAACAGAGTGAACATTGTTATCCTTGACGCGTGTAGAAATAACCCTTTTGATGACGGTTCAGGCGCGGCCAAACAAGGTCTCACCGCCATGAGTTTGGGTAACCAGGCAGGCACATTCATTGCATACGCCACTTCACCGGGTTCCACGGCATCTGATGGAGCTGGGCGCAACGGCCTCTATACCCAGAACTTACTGAGAGCACTGAAAGCGCCTGATTCTGACCTGGATAAGGTTTTTGGCCGGGTGCGAACCGGTGTTGTCGGTGCTTCCAACGGAGAGCAGGTGCCATGGACGACATCGTCGATTATAGGCAGCTTCTATTTTGATGTGGCCGAAGAAGAAGCGGCTTTGATGCTGGCAAAAAAACAGGGGAAGACTATAGAGGAAGTTCTACCAGTTCAGGATGCCAGCCAGCCATTTGACCCGGCTGAAGCGCAAGCAGTCTGGTCTAAGATCAGGGATAGTAAAAACCCGAATGACTACAAGGAGTTTATCAGTAAATACGGCGGAAGCCCCGATGCCGCATTTGCCCGTTTTCGTCTGGCAAAACTCGAGGGGGGAGATATAAGTGTTGTATCCGCACATGATGACCAGCCGCTAACGAAAGGCTCTATTTTTTCGAGCAAGGTGACGACAGAGAGCACTCCGGCAGTTGAAGGAGCGCAGCCAGCAGCAGAAACAACTAATAATATTATTGCCACAGCCAAACAATCCATTCAGACGCAGCCAACAGTTAGCTCTGCAAAAGCAACCTTAACCGCAATCGCGGCTCCAGGAACGGTAATTCGTGATTGCCCCCAATGTCCCGAGCTGGTCGTTATTCCCCCGGGAGCATTCATGATGGGGCTTAATCGCGGGCCGGGAAACGATCCAGATGAGGCTCCCAGTCATAATGTGCGAATCGGACAATCTCTGGCTGTCGGGAAATTCGAGATCACTAAAGGCCAGTTCGCCTCTTTTATCAAGGCATCGGGACACCGCCCGAAAGGCGGCGGATGTTATACCACTAGAGGCGGCGTCTTTCGCAATGATGCCAAGGCGAGCTGGCAGTATCCCGGCTTTGAACAAAATGAAAACGAACCTGTTGTCTGCGTCAGCTGGGAAGATACTCAAGCGTATCTTGCATGGTTGTGGAAGCTAACCAACAAGCAGTACCGTTTGCTTTCGGAGGCGGAGTGGGAGTATGCAGCACGCGGTGGCGAAACCCGTTTTGCATTGCCGGAGGGTAATGCATCGTGCAAGCTTATTAATATTGCAGACGCCTCGTCCCGTAAAGCTATTCCAGGTGTTTCCTATCTTGCTTGCAATGATGGCTACACTTACACCGCTCCAGTAGGAAAATTTCCGGTAAATTCTTTTGGCTTGTCTGACATGTTGGGTAATGCCTGGGAGTGGGTCGGAGATTGCTGGAACGAGGGCTATTACAACGCTCCTTCAGATGGGAGCAGTTGGGTTCAGGGGCGTTGTGGCTTGCGCGTGTTTCGCGGTGGCGGTTGGAACAGTTCCCCGAAAATGATGCGTTACACCTATCGTGACCGGGATGAAAAGGGTGAGCGGCATGACAACCTTGGTTTCCGCGTGCTCCGCCCATTGCTTTGATACCAGATTGTTCATTAGGCTCTTCTCAACCAAATGATCTCAAAGTATGGCTAATCAGTTATTCCATTTCTCCTTGCAAATGGGAAATAATTTGTAGGTCGGGCTGCGCCCGACAGCTATGTTTGGCGGGTAGAAACCTCCCTACGTTATTGCACTATTGATAGAAAAATGGAATTAGAAGTTTATCTTAGATATATTTTGAGGTTATAGGCGCTGTGCGATATTACATTGACAAGAGTCGTCGTGCTTTCATGAGTGGCATTGTGGCATTAGCTTTGCTTGGCCGGTACGGGTATGTCAAGGCCAATGAGGCCCTTAGCAAAATCAGCAAGATATCTGATATTTATGTTCCCAGAAAAAAATTCGCACTGGTAATCGCTAACAGGGATTATCCCAATGGCAAAGATTTGCCTCCTGCTTACAAGAATGCCGCAGACATTCAAGAGGCGTTGGAATATCTTGAATTCAAGGTCACTTCATATACCGACCTGAATCACGAAAGCATGCAACTTGTGCTGAAGGAATTTATACAGCAAATGCGGTCAATTTCCGAAGGGGCGCCGCTTGGCTCCGTAGCGGTGGTTTTTTATTTTTTCGGGCATGGTTTTCAAACATCCGGTCAAAATTATCTTGTGCCTGCGGGTATAGACCCGTCATCGCAGGACGCGGTAAGCAAATCCTTCAAATTGATGGATGATATTGTCAATAAATTGCCCAATCGCTACCCGGGAATCACCATTGCGCTTATTGACGCTTGCCGGACCGACCCGTTGGTCAGAAAAGGCGTAGACGATTTTACCCAGATCGTGGTACCGGAAGGAACAATTGTTTTTTTCGCTACCAGGGCAGGGCGTCCGGCACTTTCGCCTATAGATGAAAAAGTTAACACTTTTTTTACCGGTACACTGGTTGACGCTTTCCAGAAAGCGAATGGGGTGACACCTATCGATGACTTGTTTCAGATCGTTGCCGCAAAATGCCTGAATCAGGTTAGCAAAATATTGGAAAAATTCGGGCTTAAGTACCTTCCTCAATACCCAGAAAGCACCACAAATTTGCGTGGTAAATTTGTAATTCGCAACAGAATACTGGAACTTAACCGCGAAAAAAAGTATCAGGATGTCTCGGAGGAGGAGCTCCAACTGGCTAAAGAGGCGCTTGAGGCACAGAAGGCGGCAGGAGCCAAGGTGCCTGAGAAGCCAAAGGTGGCGCTCGATTCCAAAAAATTGGAGAAGGTTCAAAAACTGGTTGATGCCAAAAAAATTGAGGAGCGTTGGGCTATCATTCAGCAGGCCATAAAACCCAAAGCACTGGTTCGCCTGTGCGAGGAGTTTATCCGGGATTACCCGGGTGCCGAATACGCTCAGGTGGCGGAGGTGATTCTGGTAGGCTCACGAAAAGCTTTGGATGCCCAGCGCATAGCGGCACTGTCCTCCGACAATCTGGAAGACCCGGCTGGCAATGCCGATTATCGTGATGATCTTGTCAAGGCATTACGCGGCGACAAGGACTCTGCTTACCGGATAGCACTCATGTATCGGGGCGGTAGTAAACTATCGGCGCTGGTGCAACAGGAAAGCAGCAATGGGTTATTGAAAAACGAACGCAGGGCAGAGCAGTGGTTAAAATTTTCTGCAGAATTGGGTAATGGTATCGCCAGTTGGCAGTTGGCTGAAATATACAACGGTACCGGGCAACAAGCCGATGCCGCAAAATATGAACGGCTCGCCATTGAACTTGGATATACCCCTCCCCCACGCCTTGCCAATCGAGGTTATTGATGCTTGAAAACACCGCAGAAAATAATATGGGGGCATAAATTGAAACAACGCTACTCAATGTGGTTAATAGCAAGCATGCTGACCGGTTATTCTTTAAGCGGACAATGCGCATCAGGCATTGAGCATAAGGATAATGTGCCACCTGAGGTGCATATCGTGCAAAAAGGTGACACGCTGTACAGCATTGCTTCCAAATATGGCTTTAATTACCACGAACTTGCCAGGTCGAATGATATTCAAAATCCGGGCAGTATCTCTATAGGCCAGGAAATCAGGCTGCTCCACGACAATGCATCTTTGGTTGCCCGGCCTGTGAGGAGTAAATCGGCAAAAATTCACAGTATGGAGGAGCGTTGGAGCGCTATTCTGAAAACCATACCCCCCAAGTTATTGGTTCGCCTGTGTAGAGAATTTAAGCGGGATTACCCCGGCGCCAAGTACACGCCAGAAGTGGAGAAGATTTTAAGGGGCGCACAGCGGGCATTGAGAAGCCAGCTAGCCGCAGAGCTGGCTGATGACACGCTTGAAATACTGGCTGAAGAAACTCATGTTCGTGATGACCTTATCAAGGCATTGCGCGGCGACAAGGATTCTGCTTACCGGGTGGCAACCATGTATCGGGAAGGCAGTAATGGTTTATTGAAGAACGAGCGCAGGGCAGAGCAATGGCTGAAGTTTTCAGCTGAATTGGGCAGTGCAATTGCCAGTTGGCAATTGGCTGAAATATACCTCGCTACGGGGCAGCAGGCGGATGCGGCAAAGTATGAACATCGCGCAATTGAACTCGGGTATGTGCCTCCGCCACGCCTCAGTAATCGTGGCTATTGATGTGCTGCGCACACTTTGCATCGGACGAGGTTGGAATGCCGATAAACCGGCTTTCTTATTCCAACTCTCCTTCAAACGGAAAATAATTCGTCGGGCTTTGCCCGACAACAATATCCGGCGGGAAATGCATTCCCTCTCCCAACTTTTCCCCGCAAGCGGGAGAAAGGGCAAATGAGAAAGGCAAGAAAGGCAATTGTTAACCTTGCCCACCCTACGAAAATACACTTCCAATTTAGAATTTGGAATAAATGCACACAGGAAAAAGTGCACCATCACCATCTCTCATAAAGTTGATATACTAGCCCATCGGTAGAATTCCAGTTTTTTAACAGCTTCTTTTCCATTTGTCTTCCAAAGCAGCGATAATTATAGTAGGGTGCATTCCATGCACCATTGCCATTGGTGCATGGAATACTTCTACGATATTTCACTATTGATGGAAAATGGAATTAGAAACAACTTTGACAAAGTACGGGAGGGGCAATCATGTGGTGGTCATTAAATCGTGCAAGGATTAGTTTAGTCGCAGGTAGCTTGGGTCTTTTTTGTATCCTCATGGGGAATGCTTCGCCGGGTTATTCGGCTTCAGCGGTTGAACCCAAGGCTGCTGCTACGGTTGACGGCAAGCGATTCGCAACGGTTTGGCGCATCCGTGGAGAGGTCACCGCATCGGGTGCCAGTGCCAGCACCGAAAGAAAATTGCACGAGGGCGATGCTGTTTACGTTGGCGAACATGTGCGCGCCGCTGCAATGGCAGAGGCTGTTTTGAAGACTGAGGATGCGGGAATCGTCGCCATTCGCCCGAGCACCGAGTTTATTGCCGAGCGTTTCTCTGCCGAGGGCAAGCCGACAGATAATTTCGCTTTGCGTCTTGTTACTGGTTCATTGCGGGTTATCAGTGGCTGGATCGCGCGCACTAATCCCTCCGACCATAGCATTGTCACTCGCAATGCCACCATCGGCATTCGCGGCACAGACCATGAACCCTATGTGCTGTCGCCAGAGCTGGCTAAGTCCACATCCAACCCGGAAGGGACTTATGACAAGGTCAACCGTGGCGGAACGACCTTGCAGGTCGGCGAGAATAAACTCGATATTGATGCGGGGCGGGTGGGATTTGCGCGCGCTAGAAAAACTGTCAAAGAGCGTGCCTTGATGACCATTTTGCTGCCGGTATTGCTGGATAAAGTGCCGGATTTTTATGTGCCCGGCCAGTTTGATGCCGAACTTGATCGCTACTCGCAGACGTCGGATGAAAACAACCTGCGGCAACTGGAACAAAAGCGCAAGACACCTGGTGCGGCACACGTGACACCTAGTGCTGCACCCGTACCTAGTGCGACGCCCGTGTCGGAATGCGCGCCAAACAGCATTGCCAAGACATGGTTGGCGCAACTGGACACTGCGATTGCAAAGCACAATGCACCGATAATTATCGCCATGTTTGCTCCCGATGCAACCGTTCGGGCTACGGTGCGCAACAAGAAAGGTGAAATGACAAGCGTTGACATTGAACGTGAAGAGCTTGCGCAGAGTACGATTGCCGCCATCAAGGGACTTAAAAACTACAAGCAGCGCCGCGTGTGGACCGAGGCAAAGCTGGAGAATCCCGCTGCCGAAACAGCCTGCGACCGCATCAGCCTGAAGTCGGTAGTGATTGAGCAGGGGCGGCAATCCGGAAAACCTTATCGATTTGAATCGCTGGAAGAATACACACTTGAATTGCGCGAAGGAAAATGGCTCTCGATCAAGGCAGAAACGACCCAGCAGTAATACACCCGCTGTGTGCCGGTTTAACCCCGATCAGAATAAGCCTGCTCTGGGTAAATGGCATCAGAATAGCCAAAAGAACTAGGCCGAAATGTATAGTAATAATTATTATGAACTAATGGATAAATTTGATATAGTTATCGCAGAATATTGATGGGATCATAGTCTTATCAACCAAATGATCTCAAAATATGACGGCGATCTTGTGTTTATTTAGCATTAACAATGGGTTGGTAGATCATTGCGTAGGTTGGGCACGCTACGCTTTGCCTAACCGGGAAGATAAAATTCCCATTTTGGGTTCCGGCCTGTCCGGCTCAGGTGGTCGCCGATTCATCCGTAGGGTGGGCTTTGCCCACCATGTCGGGCATGGTCAGATTCAAACTGAATTCGTAATAAAGCATGTGGCTGTAATTGATAATTAATAAAATTAAGGGGTGGACGATGTCAAGTTGCTTGATGAATATATTTAATATACGGCTTGTTTCTGTTTTTAAATATCTAGCGATCCGGATAGTTGCGGTGTTGGCGTTTGCCGCTACAGCCTCGGTTGCGCAAGCCCAGGATGCGGGTACTCTTCTAAAGAGTATGCCGGCAGAGACTCCCAAATTGGAAACGGACGTATCCATAGAGCAACGGCTTCAGGGCACTAAAGCCATTACAGACGTCGAAGGCATGAAGCTCGAGATTAAGGAAATTAAAATCACCGGACTTACAGTCGTCTCGCCTGAAGAAATAAAACCTGTCATCAGCCAATTCATCGGGCCGGACAAAAACTTTCAGGACTTGTTGGATGCTGCCGGAGCCATTAAGCGCGAGCTTGCAAACCGTGGCTTTTTTCTAACTGACGCGATCATACCCCCGCAGAAAATTGTCGGCGGCGTAGTAGAAATTCTGGTCATCGAAGGGCGGCTCGGCAAGGTTAAAGTCGAATACGCCGACGACGTGGAAATTTACCGCAACCTTATTGATGGCTATGTGTCGGAGTTGAACGCAGGCGACGTCGTCAGCGCCCGATCTGTGGAGCGCGCACTGTTCCTGATCAGCGATTTGAACGGTCTTAATACGAAGTCGGTATTTCAGCCCGGAGAAAAAATGGGCACGGCGGACTTGATCATCAAGGTATCCAAGGCAAAAACATTCACTGGCAGTCTTGATCTTGATGCAAACGGGTCTATATACACCGGGGTTATGCGGGCTGGCGCAGTTGCCAATATCAATAACTTGGCCGGGCTGGGCGATATGTTCACAGTGCGCCATTTGCGCAGCATTGAAGGCGGAGGGTTAAGTTTTTCGAGAGTTTCATATATTGCAGCGGTTGGCCCATGGGGTTCCAAGGTTGGAGCATCCTATTCTGATTTGAAATATAAACTTGGTACGCCGGTTTTTGAACCCATTCAAGCCAGCGGCGGTGCCACTGTTTCTTCATTGATTGGTTTACACCCGCTGATCCGGTCGCGCAATGTAAACTTGATGACGATGTACCAGTATGACGAGCGGGATTTTCATGACATCAAGGCAGCCACCAACTACTTGGAAGACAAACACACCCAGGTACATTCCGTCGTGCTTTCCGGCGACTTGCGCGACACCCTGCTTGGCGGGGGTATCAATGTCGGCAACATAGCCTTTACGCATGGCAAGCTGTCTTTCCTTCAGGCTGATAGAAGAGCGGTTGATCTTGCCGGTCACCAAGCTCAAGGCGTCTACGACAAAACAAATTTCACCTATTCCCGCCTGCAGTCTGTATCGGAATCCACTGCAGCCTATTTTTCGTACTCTGCACAATTTACCAGAAAAAATCTTGATGGCAGTGAAAAAATCAGTCTCGGTGGTCCCTACGCTGTAAGAGCCTACCCACAAGGCGAAGGATCCGGTGATGAGGGGCATGTGGGAACCATCGAAATGCGCTATGCAGTACCCAAAAATGAAAAGCTGGCCGGCAACATGGGACTTTCATTGTTCTATGACTGGGCCGGATCGACGATCAGCAAGATGCCAACGGCTGCTGATCTTGCCACCCCCGGTTTTACCAACACCTACGACATTGCGGGTGTGGGTGTGGGACTTAACTGGGATGTGCCCGAAAACTGGCAACTCCGCGCTACGACGGCATGGAGAACGACCAAAACATCTGTTGGTGAACACGTAGATCGCACACCAAGAGCCTTCATCCAATTCAACAAACGCTTTTAAAAACACTTTTAATCTCAGCGTGTAATTTAAGACAATTGGCTGTTGCAAAGCGCAAACGGCCGACATCGGACTGAAATAGGGGAATAAAAATGGCAAAAACCACGGCAACTTCAAAAACCAATCAGCGCAGCACCCTCCGTTTTATCACGCGATACATCCCGAGACGCCCGAGATTGCTGATGGCCTTGCTGGCCGCAATCGGCATCGGTTTTGGCGGGCACACTTTCGCGCTGCCTACCGGTGGGCAAGTCGCTGCCGGAGATGTTACTTTTGCCAACCCTTCGGCCACCACATTGGTGATCAACCAGAATTCCAACCAGGCCATCGTCAATTGGCAGGGTTTCGGCATCGCCGCCGGTGAAACGACGCAATTCGTCCAGCCATCCAGTAGCTCTGTCATCCTCAACCGTGTGGTCGGCAACGATGTCAGCGGCATTTACGGCAACCTGCAAGCCAACGGTCAGGTGTTCCTGATTAACCCCAACGGTGTACTGTTCGGTCGCGGCGCACAAGTGGACGTTGGCGGCATCGTCGCCTCCACCCTTGGCCTGAGCGACCAAAATTTCTTGAATCACAACTACAACTTCAGCAATGACGGCAATGCCGGAAGCGTCACCAACCAGGCTACCATCAACGCTGCAGGCGGATTTGTCGCGCTGATCGCACCCCAGGTCAGCAACAGCGGAGATATCAGCGCCAACGGCGGCAGCGTCGGTCTCGCTGCCGGCGATAAAATCAATCTCGATTTCGATCAGGACGGCCTGCTGAGCTTCCGCGTTGACCTGCCCGCAGCTGCGGCACGTATCAACAACACCGGCAGCATCGTCGCCGATGGTGGTCGCATCATCATGACCGCCGCCGCCAAAGACGCGCTGCTCTCCACCGTCATCAACAACGATGGTATCGTCCGCGCCCGTGGCATCACCCAGCGCAACGGCGAAATCATCCTCGACGGCGGCAACAGCGGCGTGGTATCGGTGACTGGCTCACTGGATGCATCCGGCACTGGCGCGGACCAAACTGGCGGCACGGTTAAGGTTCTAGGCGACAAGGTTGGCCTGTTCGCGGGCGCAAATATTGACGCATCCGGCACCAACGGCGGCGGCACCGTACTGGTAGGTGGTAATTTCCAGGGCAAAGGCCCGGAACACAACGCCACCATGACTTATGTGGACAAGAATGCCAGCATCAGCGCAAACGCGATTGACAATGGCAACGGCGGAAAAGTGATCGTGTGGTCTAATGACGCGACCCGCGTACATGGCTCGATCTCCGCAACAGGCGGAGCGCAGGGCGGCAACGGTGGCTTCATCGAAACCTCGGCGCATTTTCTGGATGTCGCGGGTATTCGTGTGAATGCGGACGCGGCATCCGGGCAAGCTGGAAATTGGTTGCTTGACCCAACCAACATTAACGTTGTTTTGGTTGGTGCTTCTGATGGTTCAGCTTTGACTGGCACTGCAAGTTCAGTTGATTTATTTGCAAACGTTGGTTTATCAGCAGGAGATTCCAATCTTGATGTCGCGTTGATTAATGCGGCAGGTGCCAACGTCACGTTGCAGGCAACCAATAATATCGATTTTCAAACCGCAGTCAACATTGCGGCAGCAGGGGTGACGCTTACCGCTCAAGCGCGCAATAACATCATTCTGACTGCCGGCATTACAACCAACAACGCTGATATTACTCTTACGGCGAATGATGCGAGTGGCCCAAGTGGAACGGGCAGCATCACCGGAGCTGGCGCACTGGCATCAGGCGGTGGCGCAATAAATCTTAATGCGGTAACCATGACACTCCCCGCGATCAACACAGCGGGCGGCTTGCTGACCATCAATAACTCGGGCGCGGCGACACAGACCGGCGTGTTTGGTGCGGGAGCAGGTGGGTTGACCAAGACGGGAGCTGGAACGCTAACCCTTTCTCAGGCTAACACCTACACGGGCTTGACCACGGTTAGCGCGGGCACGTTGGCTTATGGCGCGG
>Ga0209211_10006660_pt1 | contig 16612 bp, 17 predicted proteins | sample RifGroA2_FD_183992 | JGI IMG/M metagenome (GOLD analysis project Ga0209211, IMG submission 183992) | Groundwater microbial communities from Rifle, Colorado, USA - Groundwater A2 (SPAdes) (version 2) | ecosystem: Environmental > Aquatic > Deep subsurface > Groundwater | place: Rifle, Colorado... | reverse complement strand
AGTAGAAGCCCGGGCTGGAGGGCGACCGGTACTTCCTGGGCACGGGCTTCTACTCCAACCGTCCGGGCGTCGGGGGGCGGGAGATCACCCTGATCGAGACCGAGACGCTGGACGCCCTCGCCACGACGCTCAACATCAAGCTCCCGGCCGTCGAGTCCCGCCGCAACATTGCCACGTCCGGGGCACCGCTCAACCACCTGGTGGACCGCGAGTTCTGGGTGGGCGAGGTGCGGCTCCTCGGCACGCGGCTCTGCGAGCCGTGCATGCACCTGGAGCAGCTGACGCGGCTTCAGGGCGTGTTGAGCGGCCTCGTCCACCGCGGGGGCTTGCGCGCGCGGATCCTCAACGAAGGCGTGATCCGCGCCGGCGACGCGATCCGGCCCGCGTGAAACAGCAAGGGCGCGGTGGGTCCCCACCGCGCCCTTGCCCTGCTCGGTTCGACTCGGCTGCTACCAGCGGAACGGCTTCTTGGAGGGCGGCACGCCGTAGGCGCCCCGATCCCCACCACCACCGCCGCGGCCGCCGCCGCCCGGACGTCCGGGGCCGCGACCGCCCCCACGAGGCCCGCCGCCCCCCCCGCCCGGCGCGCGCGGGTTCGACACGTTGACCGTGAGCTTGCGCCCGTCCAGGTCCTTGCCGTTCAGCTCGGCGATGGCCCGCTGGGCCTCCTCCGCCGTGGACAGCTCGACGAAGCCGAAGCCGCGCGACTGCCCGGAGAACTTGTCGGTGACCACCGACGCCGACTCCACCGTCCCGCACTGCGCGAAGTACTCCCGCAGGGTCTCGCTGGTCGTGGAGTATGAGAGCCCGCCGACGTACAGTTTCGCTGCCATGTGAATCTCCTTCGGTTGTTCCTCGGCCCTGACGCACGCCCCGCAAGGCCGAGGAGCCCATCGGAGGCACTGGTGGACCACACACACCAATGCGATCTTACACCACGATCGCCCGACCGCAAGGCGCGTGACGGGAACCCGGAAGCCCGGGCTGCGGCGCCACCAGATCGGGTGTCAGCGGCAGAGCGCCCCGATCTCGGCGTGAGCGCCGGGGCGTGCCGGCACCTGCTTGGAGGCCCGCTCGACCTTGGCGAGGAGGTCGCGCGGATCGAAGGGCTTGGAGACGACGGAGAGTCAGCTTTTTCTGAGCACCTGGCCGGGAAGGGCGCCGGTGTGCTCGCCCCCGTCGACGACCACGCGGCCGTTGACGAGCACGCCCTCGATCCCGCGGGCGTACTGGTGCGGATCCTCGTAGGTGGCGAGGTCGGCGACACGCTCCGGGTCGAGCAGCACGACGTCCGCCTTCGCCCCCACCCGGAGCACGCCTCGATCGGCGAGGCCCAGCCGCGCGGCGGGCAAGGCCGTCATCTTCCTCACGGCGGTTTCCAGCGTCAGCACCTGCTGCTCGCGGACGTAGCGGGCGAGGACGCGCGGGAAGGTCCCGTAGCTGCGCGGGTGGGGCTTGCCGGCGGCCAGCTCCCCGTGGGCCGCCAGCGACGAGCCGTCCGAGCCGATCATCACGCAGGGGTGGGCGAGCGCGCGGCGGAGGTCGGCCTCATCGAGCTGGAAGAGGATCATGTAGCCTTTCCCCTTCTCGGCGAGGATCAGGTCGATGCATGCATCGAGAGGGTCGAGCTGCCAGCCCGCGGCGATGTCGGACAGGCGCCGTCCCTGGGCCTCCGGCCGCGACGGGGCGTAGGCGACCATGATGTCCTCCCAGCCGAGCCCCCGCATGAGCGTCTCGCCGCCGCCGGTGATCTCCGCACGGACGCGGGCGCACACGGCGGGGTCGCGGAGACGCTCGAGCATGGCGTCGATGCCGCCTTCCAGCACCCAGTCGGGCAGGAGCGTGCGCAGCGTGGTGCTGGAGGCGGTGTACGGGTAGACGTCGGCCATCACATCGAGGCCCTCGGCGCGGGCGGCGTCGATGAGCGCGAGGGCGTCCTTGACCTTGCCCCAGTTGGGGCGTCCGGCCGCCTTGATATGGCTCACCTGGACCGGCAGCCCTCCCTCGCGCCCCACGCGGATGGCCTCGCTCACCGCGTCGAGGAGCGTGGCCCCTTCACCGCGGATGTGGCTGGCGTAAAAGCCGCCGCAGGCGGCGACCCGCCGCGCCACGGCTACGATCTCCTCCGTGGTCGCATAGGAGCCCGGCGCGTAGATGAGCCCCGTGGCGAGCCCCGCGGCGCCCTGGGCCATCGCCTCGTCGGCGAGGCGCTCCATCGTCGCGAGCTCTCGGGCGCTCGGCGCCCGCCGCGCGAAGCCCATGGCCGCCAGCCTGAGCGTGCCGTGGCCCATGAGCTGGACGACATTCAGCGCCACGCCCCCCTCCTCGTAGCGGCGGAGGTACTCGCCCATCGAGCGCCACGAGAAGTCCATGCCCGGCGGCAGGTAGAGGGCGAAGCCCTTCATCTCCTCCCGGAACTCGTCCGAGACGGGCGCGGGCGAGAAGCCGCAGTTGCCCACGACCTCGGTGGTGACGCCCTGGCGGATCTTGGACTCGGCGCGGCGGTTGGCCCAGAGCCGCCAATCCGAATGCGAGTGGATGTCGATGAAGCCCGGCGTGACGGTGAGCCCCGCGGCGCCGATGGTCCGCCCCGCGCGCTCCCGGGCGAGATCCCCGATGGCGGTGATGGTGTCTCCCACGAGCCCCACGTCGGCGCGCGCGCCGGGGGCGCCGGTGCCGTCGATGACGGTGCCGCCCTCGATCTTGATGTCAAGCACGGGAAACCGAGGCCTCGGTGCGCTCGATCTGCGCGAGGCACGCGGTGACAAGGTCCACCGGCGAGAGCGATCCGGCGCGGATCCGCCGGGCGGCCTCGGCTGCGGAGAGATCGTGAAGGTCGGTCATCGGGCTAGCGGAGGGCCTCGAGGACTTCCGCGACGACCTCGAACCGCCCGAAGGAGGGCATGAGATACGCGCCGGCATAGCGGCGGCGGACCTCCGCAACCAGCTCCTGGGCCATCTCGATGCCGATCCGGAGCGCCCGGTCCCCCGCAGAGCGCATCCGGGCCCGCGCGGCGTCCGTGATGGTGATGCCCGGCACCTCGTTGTGGAGGAACTCCGCGTGCCGCCAGGAGTGCAGCGGCAGGACCCCCACGACCACCGGCACCGGCGGGCGCGTCCCGGCGAAGAAGCGATCCAGGACCTCGAGGTCGTAGACGGGCTGAGTCTGCACCCAGCGCGCGCCGGCCTCCACCTTGCGCAGGAAGCGCTCCATCTCGCGCGCGGGCTCCTCGGCAGCGGGATTCAGCGCCGCGCCCACGCAGAAGGCGGTGGGTTCGCCGACCGAGTTCCCGGTGGCATCGAGTCCCTGGTTCATGGCGGCGAGGACGCGGATCAGGCCGATGGCGTCCACGTCGAACACGGCGGTGGCGTTCACGTAGTCGCCCGTGCGCGGCGGGTCGCCCGTCATGGCCAGGATGTTGCGGATGTCCATGGCGTGCGCGCCAAGCAGGTCGGCCTGGATGCCCATGAGGTTCCGGTCCCGGCAGGTGAAGTGCATGTTGATGTCGAGCCCCGTGGCCTCGCGCACCAGGATCGCCGTCGGCAGCACCGACATGCGGACGCGCCCGAGGGAGCCGTCGTTGATGTCGAGGATCTCGACGCCGCGCTCCTTCAGGAGCTTGGCCCCCTGCACGAGCTTCTCGATGTTGTGGCCGCGCGGCGGGTCCAGCTCGACGGTGACGACGAACTCGGCCGCGTCGAGCTTGCGCGCAAGCCGCGTGGGCGCGGCCTGCGGCCCCAGGGCGGCGGCCTCGCCCACCTCGAGGCGCGCCGCGGGCTGCGTCACCTGGACGGCCGCGCGCCCCGGCACGTGGCGGTCCACCACCTCGCGCATGGCGCGGATGTGCTGGGGCGTGGTGCCGCAGCAGCCACCGACCATGCGGGCCCCGGCGGCGATCATGCGCGCCGCGTAGTCGGCCATATAGGCGGGCGAGGAGAGGTACATGAGGCGCTCGCCGACGCGGCTCGGCAGTCCCGCGTTGGGCTGGATCACCACGGGCAGCCCGCCCGCCTCCGGCAGCATCTGCTCGAGCACGTCGTAGAGGACGCTCGAGCCCACGGAGCAGTTGGCGCCCACGGCCTGCACGGGCAGCGCGCGGAGCGCCCGGACCACCTCCAGCGGGCTCCGGCCGAGGAAGGTCACGCTCTCGTCGGTGAAGGCGGCAGTGGCGACGATGGGGAGATCGCAGAGGGAGCGGATGGCCTCCACGGCCAGACGCTGCTCCGTGAGATCGGAGAAGGTCTCGACGACGAAGCCGTCCACCCCGCCCGCGAGGAGCCCTTCGGCCTGCTCGCGGAAGGCGGCGCGCGCCTCGTCGGGCTCCACGGCCCCGAGGGGGGCCAGGTACTTGCCGAGCGGCCCCACCGAGCCCAGCACGAAGACGTCGCGCCCCATGCTCTCGCGCACGTCGCGCGCCAGCTTCACCCCGCGGAGATTGATCTCCTGCACGCTGCCCGCGAGACCATGGACGCCGAGCTTGAAGCGGTTGGCGCCGAAGGTGTTGGTCTGGATCCAGTCGGCGCCGGCCGCGATGTACTCGGCGTGGATGGCCTGGACGAGCTTCGGCTCGTTGACGTCGAGCACGTCGAAGCAGGCGTCCAGCGGCACCCCGCGCGAGTAGAGCATGGTGCCCATGGCGCCGTCGCCCAGGAGGGGGCGCTCGGCCAGACGCGCGACGAAGGGGGCGGCCATGCTAGCGCGCCGCCTGCTCGCGGGCGGCGAGCGCGCCGAGGATCCGTGACACGACCTGATCGGGGCTGAGGCCCGTGGTGTCCACGCTGAGGTCGGCCTGCCGGTAGAAGGGCTCGCGCGACCGGCAGAGCGCCTCCACCTCGTCGCGGGTCCGGCCCGCCAGCATGGGCCGCGCGCCCGCGCGCAGGGCCCGCTCGTAGAGCGCGCCGAAGTCACCCGCGAGCCAGATCACGGTGCCGAGCGCGCGAAGATCCTCCATCCGGCCCTCGCGGCCCGGCAGGCCGCCCCCCGTGGCGATGACGTCGCCGGTCTTGAGGCGGAGGACGCGCAGCGTCTCCTCCTCGGCAGCGCGGAAGTGGGCCTCGCCGTGCCGGGCGAAGATCTCGGGGATGGAGCAGCCCTCCCGGGCGGTGATCATGTCGTCGGTCTCGACGAAGCAGCGGCCGAGGCGCCTGGCCAGGAGGCGCCCGACCGAGGACTTGCCCGCGCCCATGAAGCCCACGAGGATCAGGTTCTCGGGCATGACAGGCGCCATCGTATCACTTCCGCTCCGAGGCCGCCCCCTCGCCCCCCCGCATGGGCTCCACCCACAGCTGCCGCACCACCTCCCACACGCCCGCCAGGAGCGGAACGGCGACGAGGGCGCCCACGAGGCCCGCGAGCTGGACGCCCGCCAGGATCCCGAGCAGCACGGCCACCGGATGAAGCCCGGTGGCGCGGCCGATGAACTGCGGAATGAGGAGCTTGCCCTCGAGGAGATTCGCCCCCCAGAACAGGAGGGCCGTCCAGAGCGCCAGCGTGGGCGAGATGTTGACGGCGGAGAGCAGGCCGAGCACCGCCGCCGCCGGCGAGCCGAGGAACGGGACGATGTTCAGCGCCGCGGCGACGCCGCCGATCAGCAGCCAGTACGGCACGCCGAGGAGCCCGAGCCCCGCGGCGATCACCGCCCCGACGCACAGGCTCACGACGAGCTGGCCGCGGACGTACCCGCCCATGACGGCCAGCACCGGCCCGGCCAGGGCCGCCGCGCGCTCCCGGTGCGCGGGGGGCAACAACGCTGCCAGCGCGCGACCGATGTGCTCGGCGTCGATCACGAGGTAGGCCGCCAACACGATGACGAGGAAGAAGCCCACGACGGCGCCGATGACCCCGGCCGTCGCGCGCAGTGTGTTTTCGATCAGGATCTTGCCGATGCCCGCCAGCCCGTCACCGCCCGCCGGAACTGCCGGCAGCGGGATCTCCCAGCGCGCCCCCCAGGCGATCACCTGCGCGGCCCAGCCCTTCGCGTTCTCGACGAGCGCCGGGAGCTGGCCGGCAAACTGCGTCCCCTGCTCGACGAACGCGGGGATGAGGAAGCGCCCGAGCACGGCGACCACGAGCGCGGCGCCCAGGTAGACGCCGGCCACGGTGACGATGCGGGGGACGCGGCGGCGGTCCCCCCAGCGCGCCGCCGGCAGGATGGCCGCGGCCAGGATCAGCGCGGTGAGCAGCAGCATCCAGAGCTGCCACGTCTGCGCGAACACCCACACCGCCGCGGCAGCGACAAGCAGCCGCCCGATGGTCGCCCAGGGCAGGACGCTCACCGATGCCCGGTCCGGTCGGCGGGCACGCGGCGGGCCCGGCTCACTCCCCCCCGGTGCGCACCACCGTCTCCACGGCCAGCCCCTCGACCGCGTCGGCGGGGCGATAATGAAGCACCTCGAACCCGATGATCCTGCCGTGCGCGTCCTTCATCAGGACAACTTCGTCGGCCGTTTCCTCACAGACGTGTTCCATCCCGGGATCGTCGAGCCAGACGGTCAGGGTATGCGCGACTGCGTCGTGGATCACCTTGATCTTGTCCATATCGCCTCCCCGGCTTTGATGGCGTCGGTGGGGTATGCGGTGATCAGCATACCCGAACCATCCGCCCGACGCACGACGGCACAGAACCAGCGCGGCCATTGCCCCCGGTAGAACAGCAGGACATCCGAGTCCTTGCGGCTCCGCCGGACCTCGTCGGGGTCGGCAAGCGTGCTCCTGATATCGTCCTCGCGCCCCGCCAAGATCGGATGCTTGTGGACGACAATGAACTCCCAGCGGCTCCGGGTGCAGCGCACCTGAAAGCCGAGCGGCGTTGTGACCGCGAACACAACGCCAGGGCCCGGGGCCTCGCTCACCGATGCCCGGTCCGCTCGGCGGGCGCGCGACGGAAGGCGCAGTCGGCCATCCAGCAGCGGCGGCACTGGGTGAAGTAGTGGTCCACGCGGGCCTCCGGCCCGATGCCGACGAGGAAGGAGATGGTCTTGACCGGCGTCATGAAGCACGCCTCGTTGAGCGCGACCCCGATGGACGTTCCCGGGCAGAGGCGGAACAGCTCGCGCTGCTGGGCCGTGTCCCAGCCCGCGTAGCCCGGGCTGATGCGGTTGGTCACCCGGATCCCCTCGGCGATGGCCGCCTGGCACAGGAGGTCGTTGACGTGCTCGGCCAGGCTCTCGACGGCGGCCGAGCCCACGCTGTCGAGCATCACCGCCAGCGGGAGCTCGTGGACGTCGAAGAGCGCTCGCACCCGGTCCTCGAGGGGCTGGCCCACGGTGCAGACGCCGGCGCCGACACTCGTGAGCGCACCCCAGAGCCGGCCGATATGCGGGATGCGCAGCTGCTCGCCGGCGGCCTCGATGTGGCCGGCCTCCTGGCCCGAGACCGGGACGGCGCGGTACACGCAGCGCGGCTCCATGAGCCGCTCGCCGAGGGCGAGAGCCTCGTCGAAGAGGGCCATGACATCATCCGTGGGGACATCGATCCCCTTCTTGTAGCCCTGGAAGCGCAGGACCTCGTCGGGATCGATGCGAACGGGCAGCCCCTCGAGGACGAGGGGCTCGGGGGACCGGACGGGCAGGACCTCGCTCACCGCTGACGGCGGGAGCGGACGACCTCGGCGATGAGGCGGACGTGCTCGGGGCCGGAGCCGCAGCAGCCGCCGACGATGCTGCAGCCGGCGTCGAGCAGCGCGGGGTACTCCTTCGCCATGGCCTCGGGCCCGAGCTCGTAGGTGGTCCGATCCCCGGAGGTGATGGGCAGGCCCGCGTTGGGGTACGCGACGAGCGGCACGGAGGTGGCGGCGCGCATCTCGCGGATGATGGAGATGGCGCGGTCGGGACCGCGCCCGCAGTTCATCCCCACGATGTCGGCCCCCGCGGCCACGAGGTTGCGCGCGACGTCCGCCGGGCTCTCGCCCCACATGGTCCGGTCGCGGTCGTGCAGCTCCTCGTACTGGAAGAACATGGTGGCCATGACCGGCCGGTCGGTGGCCGCCTTGCAGGCCCGGATCGCCGCCACGGCCTCCTGGGGGAACATCATGGTCTCGACGGCGAAGATGTCCACGCCGCCCTCGGCCAGCGCCTCGGCCTGCTCCCTGAACGTCGCGACGTACTCCTCGTCGGTGGTGTCGCCCAGGGGCTCGTACTCGGCGGGCAGGCGGCTCGTGGGCCCGATGGAACCCGCCACGTACCTGCCGGGCGGGCACACGGAGCGGGCCAGCCAGGCCCCCTTCTCGTTGAGCTCGCGGTTGCGGTCGCCGATCCCGTACTCGTTGAGCTTGAGCCGGGTGGCGCCGAAGGTGTTCGTCTCGACGAGGTCGGAGCCGGCCGCGAAGTACCCCGCGTGGATGCCGCGCACCACGTCACCGTGGGTGTCGTTCCACAGCTCGGGGCAGGCGCCGTTGACGAGCCCGGCCTCGAAGAGCGCCGTGCCGTAGCCGCCGTCGAAGACGAGGAGCTCGCCAGCCTGCACCCGCTCGACGATCTCCCAGCCGCGGGCTCGGCCGGCCATCACGCCGCGGCCACCGGGACGCCCATCAGCGCCTTCGCCCGCACGACCGCCAGCGTGGAGTCCTTGGCGTAGCCGTCGGCGCCGATCTCATCGCAGTACGCCTGCGTGACGGGCGCGCCGCCGATCATGACCTTGACGCGCTCGCGCAGCCCCGCTTTCTGGAGCGCGTCGATGGTGCGCTTCATGCCCGGCATGGTCGTGGTCATCAGGGCCGAGATGCCGACGATCTGCGCGCCGTGCTCCTCCACCGCCGCGACGAACTTCTCTGGCGCCACGTCACGCCCGAGATTGTGCACCTTGAAGCCGGCGCCCTCGAGCATCATCCCGACCAGGTTCTTGCCGATGTCGTGGAGGTCGCCCTGGGCGGTGCCGATGACGACCACACCGAGCGACTGGCCGGCCGCCCCGGCGGCGGTGAGGAGCGGCTTGAGCAGGTCGAGCCCGGCGTACATGGCCCGAGCCGACAGGAGCACCTGCGGCACGTAGTACTCGTTCCGCCTGAACTTCTCGCCCACGACATCCATGCCGGGGATGAGCCCCCGGAAGATCAGGTCGATGGGGCGGAGCGAGAGCGCCAGCCCCTCTGTGGTCATCCTGAACACCGCGTCCTTGTCGCCCAGGATGAGGGCCCTCGACATGGCGGGGAAATCGAAGCCGTCGAAGCTCGGCGATGTGCTCATGCCCGGATTCTCCCACAGGCCCGAAGAGCTCCGCAAGGCGAAGGGGCGTCCGACCGGCACGCTCGATGCCATTCGGCTTGACCCGCCTGCATCCGGTGCACTAGAATTCGCAAAATCGCAGCCTCGGGGCTCACCCGAGGGAACGGGGGGCTGGTGAGGCTCAAGGTCCTTGGGGCCTACGGCAGCGAGGGTCAGGGGCAGCGGCCCTCGGCCTTTCTGGTGGATGACCGGGTGCTGGTGGACGCCGGCACCGTGGGCGGCGCGCTCTCGGTGCCCGCGCAGATCGCGGTCGAGCATGCGATCCTCAGCCACGCGCACCTGGATCACACGGTCGGCCTCGCCTTCCTCGCGGATACCCTGGCGATGATCGCGCCCGAGCGGTGCATCACCGCGTGCAGCATTGCCCCGGTCATCGACACGCTGCGCGCCCACGTCTTCAACGACACCCTCTGGCCGAACTTCACGGTGATCCCCTCGCGGGCAGAGCCGGTGCTCAGGCTCCGCGAGCTCCCCGAGGAGACCGAGTCGCGCGTGGGGGAGCTGTGGGTGACACCGGTGCCGGTGGATCACGCGGTGGCGACGGCGGGCTTCATCGTGCACGACGGGGAGACGGGGTTCGTCTACTCGGGCGACACGGGCCCGACGTTGCGCCTGTGGCAGACGGCCCGGGAGATGCGCGGACTCAAGGCCCTGATCGTGGAGACCGCCTTCCCGAACCGGATGGACGGGCTGGCCCGGGCATCGGGCCATCTGACCCCGGCCATGCTCGGCCGCGAGATGGACAAGATGCCCCCGGACCTGCCGATCTGGGTGTTCCACGTCAAGCCGCAGATCTACCAGGAGACGGCCGAGGAGCTCGCCCAGATCGACCCCGCCCGCATTCACATCCTCGAGCAAGGCAAGACGTATAATTTTTGACCCGGCACGGGCGCCCGGGCTGTTGCCCGCCCGTGCCCGCCGGATCCTCACGCTGCCCGACTTTCCTCACGCGATCTGAGCCGCTGTCATCCCGGCCGGCGGGGCCGGCGCGCCGCGTCACCGGGGACGGGTGGGGGCGTAAAGAAAGTCGGCCAGCCAGCCATTCACCGTCGCCGCGTGCTCGATCTGCGGGAAGTGGCCGCAGCGCTCGAGCCAGCCGCCCTGGGCCGAGGGCAGCCCGCCAGCCACCGCCTTGGCGTGGGAGATCGGGACCACCGGATCCTGCCTGCCGTGGATCACCAGGGACGGCTGCTCGAGCCGGGCCAGCGCCGTCCGGTACGCGGCAGCCTCAGCGGTGAAGGCGGCCCTGACGGAGCGCAAGGTGGAGAGATAGGCGGCACGACCCGCTGCGCTCGAGCGCGCGGCGTACTCGTGGGCGACGAGGAACGCGATCTCGTCGGAGTCGGGCGCGGCGAAGCAACGGGCCAGCGCGGCGGCGCAGAGGCCGGGGGTGAGAAGGGCCGAGGCGATCTCTCCGACCCCGGGCAGCGCCATGAGCCGGTAGACGAGGGACGGGCGCAGCGGAAAGCCCGGGACCGTCGCGCCGAGGAGCGCCAGGCGCTCCACCCGTCCGGGGCGCAGGACAGCGTAGGTGACTGCGACGGCGCCGCCGAGGGAGTGGCCTACCAGCCGGACGCGCTCGACCCCGAGGGCCCGGAGCAGACCATCCACCGCCCGAGCGTGGAAGGAGAGCCGGTACGCGCGGCGCGGCTTGGCGGATTGGCCGAAGCCCGGGAGATCCAGCGCGATCACCGTCCCGTCGCCGCGGAGGGCGGCGATGGTGCCACGCCACGACTCGGCGAAGCCACCCAGGCCGTGGATGAGCAGCGTGACGGGACCGCGTCCCTCGATGACGTAGTGGAGGCGGAGCCCGTCGAGATCGCCGCCGACCAGGGTGAGCTCGGGCACGGCGGCGGGCCTATGAGTGGCGCGAGGGTTCCCCGTCCAGCAGCCGGGAGAGCGACTCCCTGAACGGGAAGAGGCTGAAGATGCCGCCCGTGTGGATGAAGCACACGCGCTGGCCCAGCGCCCTGGGGTCCTTGCGGAGCGTGTCCATGAGCCCGGCGAAGGCCTTGGCGGTGTACACGGGGTCGAGCACCACGCCTTCCTCGGCAGCGAGCTTGGCGATGACGCGAAGCTCCTCGTCGCCTACCGCGGCGCGCCCCCGGCCCTGATAGCCGTCGAGCAGGTGGATTGTCTTCGGGACCTCGATAGCCAGACCGAAGCGGGTGATGGCCTTGACCATCGTCCGGACGATGGAGTCGCGGACCCGGGCGGCCGGGAACGCGATGGGGACTCCCACCACGTCCGACGGCAGGCCCGCGAGCTGCTTGCCCATGAGCAGCCCGGCCTGGCTGCCGCCGCTGAACGCCGTGATGACCACCGAGTCGAAGCGCGGCGCGCCCTGGCCGATCTGCCCGGCCAGCTCCACGGCGCACTCGAGGTAGCCGAGCGCGCCCACCTCGTTGGAGCCGCTCTCCGGGATGACGTAAGGCCGGCCGCCGCGCTGCCGCACCTCCTCCGCGAGCCCATCCAGCGCCTCGTCGACCCGCTCGAACTCGGCATCGGACAGGTAGCGGATGTCGGCGCCGAGCAGCCGGTCCAGGAGGAGGTTGCCGTCGTAGGTCGCGGGCTTTCCGCCCTTGACGGCGAGCACGGCGCGCATTCCGAGCCGCGCCGCTACCGCCGAGACCGCGCGGCAGCAGTTCGACTGCAGCGTACCGCAGCTGATGAGGGTGTCGGCGCCCTCGGCCGCGGCCTCGCCCACGAGGAACTCCAGCTTGCGGACCTTGTTCCCCGATTCGAGCAGGCCGGTCAGGTCATCCCGCTTGAGGTACAGCTCGACGCCGAGCTGGCGGGAGAGGCGGTCGAGCTTGAGGATCGGCGTCGGACAGAGCGCGAGCGGATAACGCGGAGGTACGGCCATGCCGTCATCCTACCACGCGCCTCACCCGGCCTCCGCGTTCGAGGCGTGGGCAGGGGGCCGCGCTCCCCTCCGGCGGGAAGTCACGGTAGAAGCCGGTCTTCCTCAGGTGCGCCATGATCTCGTCGAGGGTCTTGGACTGGTCGTGATGGAGCGGGACCGTGAGCATCACGTGAGTGTCGCCGGGCATGGGCTCTCCCTGGTGAGCGTTGCGGTACGGGAACCGTACCACAGGCGGCGACTTCGGCTCCATAATGCCCGGGTGACTCCCGACCGCGAGACCCTGGCGAACCCGCGGCTGTGGCTCGCCTTCGCCTCGATGCTCCTCGTCTCCGGGCTCGGCAACACCTTCCCGATCTTCTTCCCCGCCCTGCTCGCCGAGTTCGGCGGCTCCCGCGGCGCCACGGCCTCCACCGTCTCGTTCCTCTGGATCGGCGGCGCCGTCCTTGGGCCGCTGTCCGGCTACCTGATCGCGCGCCGCAACCCGCGCCTCGTGGTCATCTGCGGCCTCGGCGCCGCGGCCGCCGGGCTCAGCGTGGGCACGCTGGCCACCTCGCTCCCCATGTTCATCGGCGCCGTCGGGATCGGCGGCGGGATCGGCGTGGGCTTCACCGGCATGGTGACCCAGGCGGTGCTGCTCGCGGATGTCTACGTGAGGCGCCGGGGGCTCGCCATGGGCATCGCCTTCTCGGGCTCGATGGCGGGCTATGCGCTCGCCCCGCTGATCCAGGGGGCGATCACCGTGGGCGGGTGGCGCGGAGCCCTCGGCTGCTACGTCGTCGCGCTGGTGGCGCTGATCGCGTGGGGCTGGCGGGTGTACCCGACCCGGCTCGAGGCGCCCGAGGCGCGAGCGCCGGCCGGAGGCCTCACGGCGCCGCGCAGCGTCGGCGGCATCGTGGCGTCCGTGCCCTTCTGGGCCCTCGCGGTGGTCTTCGCGGTGCCGCCGCTCTTCGGCTACCTCGCCACCACCCAGCACGCGCTCTACTTCACCGCCCGCGGCCTCTCGGCGGCCGAGGCCTCGGTGCTCCTCGCCATCGGCGGGTTGCTCTCGGCGAGCGGGCGCGCGCTGGCCGGGCTCGCCGCGGATCGCTTCGGAGGCCCGGCAGCGGGGTTCCTGTCGTTCAGTTGCTCGATCGTGGGGATGCTGTGTCTGTTCGGGATGGAAGCGTGGCCGGGGCGGCTCTTCGCCTACGGGTACGCGCTCTTCCTCTTCCTGCCGCTCGGGTCCCGGGCGACCATCGTCTCGGTTCTCCTGAGCCGCATCGCCCCGCCGGCCCAGTACGGGACGGTGTTCGGGCTGCTCAGCATCGGGAACAGCCTGGGCGCGGCCGTGGGCCCGTGGATGTCGGGCTGGCTCTACGACGTCACGGCGTCGTACGTCGTGATCTACCTCTGGGCGACGGGGCTTGCGGTGGCGGGGCTGCTGGCGCTGTCGGTCTTCGTCGTCACGGCGCGGCCGCCGCGCCCGTAGCGCGGCGCCCCCAGCCGCGCGGTCTCCAGCGGCGGCCGGCGCGCACCGTCAGCACGGGGATCAGCCGCCGCGCGGCCTTGATCTCGTGGCCGGCGGCATCGCCGAAGGTGAAATCACCATCCTCGAGGTCGAGGACGGCCGCATCCCCGGACGCGCCGGGTGCAAGCACGCCGAGCCTGCCCGCCTGGCCGATGGCTCGCGCCGGGGCATCCGTCACGCCGCGAATCGCCTCCGCGAGCGGCATGCCGAGGGCAAGGAACGTGGACATGACGCCGAGGAGGTCGTACATCCGGCGCGCCACGGCGGGCTTCACCATGTCTGTGGACAAGGTCGTGGGCGGGAGCCCCTGGGCCAGCGCGGCGCGGGCCACCTCCACGTCAAAGTGGACGCCGGCATGCGCCACGTCGAGGACCACGCCCCGCGCGGCGGCGTCGCGGACGGCCTGGAGGACCTGCCCCGAGGCGTCCAGGATCCCGTGCTCGTGGCCGTTGAAGATGTGCGTGGCGATGTCGCCGGGCTTGAGCCGCTCGAGGATCATCTCGAGCGGGATCGGCGTCCCCGAGATGTGGACCATGAGCCGCGTGCCCGTGGCATCGCAGATGCGGCGGGCCATGTCCAGCGCCGGCAGCGCGTTGGCCTCTCCCGTCGCCTGGCGCTGGATGCGCACCTTGAGGCCCAGGAGCTCCGGGAAGCGCCGGAAGGCGTCACGCGTACGCTCCTCCTGGGCGAAGCGCAAGTCCTCGAGCTCCCCGACGCCGGCTGCGAGAGTCACGAGGCCGGTGGCGGCCAGGTGGAGGAAGGCGAGCACGCGGGTCTCGGCGCGGTCGATGACGTGCTCGCGGAAGCCCGCGTAGGTCGCCCAGCCGCTGCTCCCCGCGTCCACGGCCGTGGTGACGCCGCTGGGGAGGCAGATCTCGTCCGGGTCCACGAAGAGCGGCTGGCCGCGATGGAAGAAATGGCCGTGCAGATCGATGAGCCCCGGCGTCACGAGCTTGCCGGTCACGTCGATGATCTCGGTGGCCGTGACGGACAGATCCGGGGCGACGGCCGCCACGCGGCCGTTGGCGAAGGCCACGTCGAGCCGGCCCTCGACCCCCTGGCCGGGATCGACGACGGTGCCGCCGCGGAGGAGCAGGTCGAAGTCCATCAGCTACGCGCCGTAGTTCATCGCGGGGTCCTGGCGAGGAGCCCAGCCAGCGCGGCCGCCTCCCGCTCCTGGAAGCGGACCGCGACGCGCAGCTGCTCGAGGTACTGCTCGATCGTCTTGCCGCCCAGCACGATCCCCCGGCTCGTGAAGAACGTCTGCACGTCCTGCTCCCACTCGGCGCTCACGAGGGCCGTGACGCCCTCGTACATCCGCCGGTAGGCGCTTCCCGGATACTGCCGGGACATGGTCTCCCAGTGCTCCTTCAGGAACTCCCAGGCGAGCCCCCGCGAGTAGACGCCGCCGAGCAGCGCGCGCATCAGGAAGGGCGCGTCCTGGCTCCGGACCTCGCCGTTCATGGTGCGCTCGAGCGTCCGGCCGATCAGCGCGGGCTGGTGGAAGGCAGCGAGCGCGTAGAGGTAGCGCTGCTCCTCCTGGGGGTTGCGGGCGCTCTTGAAGCGCTGGAGGAACTCGTCGTACTCGGCCTCGCCGCCCGAGGCCGCGAGGATCGCGATGAGCGCCGGCAGCAGGTTGGGATCCACGGCCGTCTCGTCGCTCCGGTACCCCTCGTAGAGCGACCGCGCCCGCCGCTGGGTCTCCTCGTCATTGCCCAGCGTGCCGAGCACGCGCAGGAGGTCGGCGCGGAGCTGACGCGTGAGCTCGGTCTCCTCGGGCTGCCGCTCCCAGGACAGCCGCTCCACGGCCGGCTCCAGCCGGTGACGGACCCAGGCCTCGAGCCCGGGGCGCACCCCCTCGGCGATGAGCCGGCTCAGGTAGGCGAAGGACCCGGTGAGCGCCGTCCAGACGTTGCGGTCCGTCTCGTCGCGGAAGCGTCCCGTGAGGTCCAGGTACTCGGCCGCGGACATGGCGCCGGCCTGGGTGAGCGCCAGCGCGTCGCTCACGAGGTTGAAGCGCTCGATGGGCGGGATGCGCGACAGCGCCTTGGTCATGCGCCTGAGCATGGCCGGGGCGTACTGCACCCGGTAGAAGCCGTGGCCTCCCGCGTTGGCCACCGCCCATTCCGGCGGCGCCGGCAGCGCCACGCGCAGCTCGGCCTCCTCCAGCAGCACGCGCTTCTCGACCCAGCCCCCCTTGACCGCGGCGCGCAGCGCGACTGGAATGCGCCACCGCTCGCTCTCCGCGGGCTCGGCGCCGAGATAGGTGAAGCGCCGCTGGGAGAGCTTGAGGCCGACTCCGTCCTTCTCCACCGTCACGACGGGATAGCCGGGGCGGAAGATCCAGGCGTCCATCACCTCGGGGATCGGCTGCTTCGCGGCCTCGCCGAGGGCCGTCCAGAGATCGGTGGTCTCGGCGTTGCCGTGGCGATGCTGCTCGAGGTAGAGGCGGACGCCGTCCCGGAACACCTCCGGCCCCAGGTGTTGCTCCAGCATGCGCAGGACCGAGGCGCCCTTCTCGTAGGTGAGGAGATCGAACATGGCCTCGCAGTCGCGCGGCGCCCGGACCTCGAACTCGATGGGGCGGCTCGACAGGAGGCCGTCCACGCCCATGGCGGCCGCGCGCGAGACGCCGAAGTTGATCCAGCGCTCCCACTCGGGCTTCCAGGCGTCCACCGCCAGCATCTCCATGAAGGTCGCGAAGGCCTCGTTGAGCCAGATGCCGTTCCACCAGGCCATGGTGACCAGGTCGCCGAACCACATGTGGGCGACCTCGTGCGCGACCACGTCAGCCACGCGCTCGAGCTCGCTGTGGGAGGCGGCCGCCTCGTCCACGAGGAGCGCGGTCTCGCGGTAGGTGATGGCGCCGAGATTCTCCATCGCGCCCGCGGCGAAGTCGGGGATGGCCAGCATGTCGAGCTTGTCGCCGGGGTACGGCACCCCGTAGTACCGCTCGAAGAACGCCAGCGCGAAGGCGCCGGCCTCCAGCGCGAAGCGCGCCAGGTGCTGCTTGCCGG
>Ga0209211_10006659_pt1 | contig 16614 bp, 15 predicted proteins | sample RifGroA2_FD_183992 | JGI IMG/M metagenome (GOLD analysis project Ga0209211, IMG submission 183992) | Groundwater microbial communities from Rifle, Colorado, USA - Groundwater A2 (SPAdes) (version 2) | ecosystem: Environmental > Aquatic > Deep subsurface > Groundwater | place: Rifle, Colorado... | reverse complement strand
ACCATCAGCCGGCCTTAGCAAATTTCTTGAAGACATCATCAGTTCTTTTGCCTCCTGCTGTGATTTGGAAGACAAGGGCACGTGAATCGCCATTTGATCACCGTCAAAGTCCGCATTAAAACCAGCACAAATACATGGGTGAATTCTAATTGCATCCCCATCAATTAAAATCGGGTAGAAAGCCTGAATTCCAAGCCTGTGAAGAGTCGGGGCCCGATTTAAAAGAATCGGATGGTCCTTCGTTATCTCTTCTAAGATATCCCATACTTCGCCGCTTCTGCGCTCTAAGAAATGCTTTGCACTCTTAACGTTCGGGGCATAGCCTCGGGCAATAACTTCGCGCAAGATAAACGGTTTGAACATTTCAAGCGCCATCTCTTTGGGGATACCGGATTGGTTCAGCTTCAATTCCGGCCCGACAACAATTACTGACCGGCCGGAATAATCAACTCTCTTTCCAAGAAGATTTTGTCTGAATCTTCCCTGCTTGCCCCTAAGCATGTCGGAAAGCGAACGCAGCTCCTGCGAAGCCCTTGTAGTTTTGACTCTTTGGGAATCAATAAGCGCATCGACTGCTTCCTGCAGCATTCTTTTTTCGTTTCGAAGAATAATTTCCGGTGCGCCCAGTTCAATTAGCTTTTTAAGCCTGTTGTTTCTGTTAATCACCCTTCTGTAAAGATCGTTAAGGTCAGAAGTTGCAAACCGTCCACCGGAAAGTTGCACCATCGGGCGCAAATCCGGCGGCAGAACCGGCAAAACTTTAATAATCAACCATGGCGGTAAAATTCCGGCTTTGCGCATGTTTTCGACTAGTCTCAATTTTCTAGTCGCTTTAAGATAACGCTGGCCGGCGGATTTAGTGATTTCTTCGCGAAGGGCAACTGCCAGTTTTGCCAAATCTATCTTTTCCAAAATTGAAATAATGGCCTCGGCTCCCATACCAACCTTTAAAAATTTCTCGGCATTGTAATCTGCAAGTTTTAGATATTCTTCCTCCGAGAGGAGATCCATCGCCTTTATCGAGGTAACCATGTCGGAAATATTTTTGTAAATTTCCTCCAATCTTGATGTTTCCTGGACACTTTCCTCACGAAGTTTCGCTTGTCTTGCGCGCACATTTAACTGAGCTTCTTCGATTTTCAAATCTTGATGTTCACCGGGCTTTGCCTTGACCTTAATGCTTGTAACTTCCTTTTTGCCTCCCTTTTCTTCCTCATCAAGTCTTTTTTTCAATAAATCCGTCTGTTCCTTACGTTTCTTGTCTAGCTGGTCCTCAAGCTCCCCTAGAACACTTTTTTTCTTTTCCTGATCAACATCTATTACTAAATAGGAAGCAAAATAAATCACTGCATCAAGATTCCTTGGAGAAACATCGAGCAACAATCCGAGTCTTGACGGAATTCCTTTAAAAAACCAGTTATGGACAACAGGAGCGGCAAGCTGAATATGCCCCATTCTTTCCCTTCTAACCCTTGAGTGAGTAACCTCTACCCCGCATTTGTCGCAAATTATGCCCCGATATCTGATTCTTTTGTATTTACCGCAATAACACTCCCAATCCTTAGTTGGGCCAAAAATCCGCTCATCGAAAAGGCCATCTTTTTCCGGCTTAAGCGTACGGTAGTTAATTGTCTCCGGTTTGGTAATTTCACCAAAAGACCAAGTTTTAATCTCCTCGGATGAGGCAAGAGTCAGTTTTAAAGAATCAAAATCCAAAAGTTCATTCATGTCTGTACCCTCTCTTCAATCTCCATTGGGCTGTCGTGCTTTGCCAATTCGCTTGCTGTCGCTATACTTTCTGTTTGTAAAACCTGGGCATACTCCTGAACCACCTTGACCTGTGTCTCTTTAGGAACTTCTTCCTCTTCCTCGATAGTTTTGGCGCCGAGGGTCTGAACATTCAATAACAAACTATTAAGTTCTTTAACCAACACTTTGAATGATTCCGGAATTAATGCTTGAGGAATATCCGTTCCTTTAATTATTGCCTCGAACGCCTTTGCCCTGCCGACAACATCATCGGATTTGATAGTAAGCATTTCCTGCAAAGAATAAGCTGCTCCGTATGCCTCGAGTGCCCAGACTTCCATCTCTCCGAGCCTTTGGCCACCCATCTGTGCTTTGCCTCCGAGAGGCTGCTGAGTAATCAGAGAATATGGTCCGGTTGAGCGGGCATGGGTTTTATCTTCAACCATGTGGATAAGCTTCATAATATAACCGACACCGACAACTATCGGCCTGTCGAATGGTAAACCAGTACGGCCATCGTATAGAGTAATCTTGCCGTCTTGCGGCAGATTTGCTTTTTTAAGCTCGTCGGCAATATTTTCTTCAGAAACGGGTTCAAATACAGGCAGCGCCACTTTATGGCCGAGTTTTTGGGCTGCCCAACCCAAATGGGTTTCCAAAAGCTGACCTAAATTCATCCTTGAAAGAACTGAAAGGGGGCTGATGATGATATCAATTGGAGTTCCGTCGGGTAAATACGGCATGTCCCCCTTGGGGACGATTTTTGAAATCACCCCTTTGTTTCCATGACGGCCGGCTAACTTATCGCCAACCACAACCTTCCTGATTTGGGCAACCTTTGCAGCAATTCTGGAAATAGCTCCATGCTCGAGCTCATCGCCTTCTTCACGGGATAAAATCTTAACGTCGATAACCGTACCTTTTTCTCCGTGGGGCATTCGAAGTGATGTATCTCTTACTTCTCTGGCCTTTTCGCCAAAAATCGTACGCAAAAGTCTTTCTTCTGCTGTCAGTTCGGTTTCCCCTTTGGGAGCAATTTTACCGACTAGAATATCATTGGGGCCCACCTCGGCGCCGACAACAACGATTCCATTTTCGTCAAGGTTAGCTAAATCCTCCTCCGAAACATTGGGAATATCGCGGGTTGGTTCCTCCGGACCAAGCTTAGTCTCAACTACGGTTGTGTCATATTCTTCGATATGGATTGAGGTCAATAGGTCTTCTTTAAAAAGCCTGTCCGAAATAACAATCGCGTCCTCATAACCAAGACCATCAAAACTCATATAGGCAATCAGGAGATTCTGTCCTAATGCAAGTTCTCCGTCATCAGTGGAGGCTCCATCAACCAAAACATCGCCCTTTTTAACTTTTTGGCCGACAACTACCTTGGGTCTTTGTGAATGACAGGTACTCTGGGGTGATCTTGTAAACTTGGCAATTGGGATTGTAATTTCGTTCGTTTGCTTTCCATCGACTGCCACTTTTGCGGATGTTTTAAGAATGACTTTTTTGCTGTCAATATAAGTTATTCTGCCGTCTTGCGGTGCCATTACTATCCTGCCCATGTTTTCTGCAACCGTAGCCTCCATACCTGTTCCGACAATTGGAGCGCTTGGTTTTATAAGGGGAACCGCCTGACACTGCATATGAGTACCCATCAGTGCCCTATTTGCCTCATCATGCGCCAAAAATGGAATCAGAGATGCGGAAGTACCTGTAACTTGCCTGGGGACAACATCGATAAAGTCGACCATATTGGCAGGAGCAGTCGTAAACTCCCCGCGGCAGCGGACTGCAACCCGATCTTCTAAAATAAATCCGTTTTTATCGATAGGAGTTTGGGCATGAGTGATATAAAAATCCTCCTCATCATCTGCTGTCAGGTAAACAATCTCATTGGTTACTTGTACCTTGCCGTTTTTATTTTTAATAACTTTTCTGTAAGGCGCCTCCAAAAACCCGTGCTCGTTAACTCGGCAATACAAAGCCATGTAGGTAACCAGGCCAATATTTGGACCCTCAGGAGAGCGAATCGGGCAAATCCTAGAATATTGTGAGTGGTTGATATCCCTAATTGAAAATGCTGCTCTTTCTCTGGCTATACCGCCTGTTCCCATAACAGTCAGCCTTCTGAGATTGTCTATTTCCGAAAGAGCGTTTGTCTGATCCAAAATTGTCGAAAGCTGGGATGATCTGAAAAATTCATTGATCGCAGAAATTATCGGCCTTGCATTAATTAAGGATACCGGCAAGGGCATTTCATCTGCAGGCGTCAGACTCATTCGCTCTTTTATTACCCGCTCCAGCCTTAAAATTCCGACTCTGAATGCATTTTGGGCAACTAGCTCTCCAACTCTCCTTACCCTTCTGTTACCAAGATGATCGATATCATCGACTCTACCCTCGCCCGCCATCAATTCAAAAAGATAGGCAATTGCAGCTACAAAATCCGAAGGCACTAGAACTTCGCTTTGGGAATCGTCTTCAACTGTCGAGGAGATCACTTCTTTGACCTTTTTGAGCTTTTTCTGGATTTTATACCTGCCCACCTGCCCAAGAGAATATCTTCTGGGATTGAAAAACATGTTCTCAATTAGAGATCTTGCGTTATCTAAAATAACGTGATCACCAGGCCTCATTCTTCTGTAAATCTCCAAAAGCGCCTCTTCCTGCTTTTTGACGGTCTTTATGCGCAGCTCAACTGTCTCTTTCTGCTCTGAAAGCTCCTTTTCAAGCTTTTTTACATCGGTTGAAATCAGGATGTTTCCTACCGCCTTGTAAACCTTCTTTTCCTTGGTATCCTTGAGTTCCTTTAGCGCCTCGTCAAGCACCTGCCCCTGTATTGTAAGGGTCTGGGCCTGTGATTCGACTGCAGAAAGCTGCACCCTGCCCCTTTCAAATTCTGAAATTGCCTTGTTCATATCAGCCATTCTTCACACCTCTAGCATGGAAATTCCATTGCAAAGTTCAAGTAGCCTTGTATGCGAGTGAAGCGAAGCGTTCAGCGCCCACCCATCATCAGCTACGATCTTTAGCAAAACAATGTTTTTATTGGTTTCTATGGACACCTTTGAACGCTTCTCAAAATCCCGCCCCAGTTCAGGCCTTAGTGCGCCGAGGGCAGCTTTGGCAAAGCGGGAATTAGGGAAATCAAATTCCTTTTCAGCGCTAAATGCCATTTTTAAGCACCAGAAAAGGAAATTTAAAGGGCCTTCACCGTCTTTGCCACCGGGTCGCGGGTCTTTGCAAAGACCTTGAAACCACAGCCCGGGCATCTTATCGTGCCGGTGATCAGCGAACTGACTTCCTTTCCGCACTGCAAGCACTTGTACATTCAATTACCCCCTTCTGGTTTTTCTGAAGGTACTTCTTCTGGAGGCCTATCGCCTTCAGTTGCTGCACTCCCCCCTTCAGATGGCACTTTCTCCTCGCCTGCCGCCTTTGCCAGGGCTTCAACCATTTCAGGAACAAACACTTTCTGGCTCACCATCTTTGAGATGATGCCGCCTGCAAGCGTTTGCGGGAGGTATGAGCCGCCGACAAACTTATGGGAGCACTTGTTGCACTCGAAAATCCCCTTGCTGAGCCTTTTGACCCTTGGGGCGCCGCAGTTCGGGCACTTGTGCTTTTGGAACTGCAAAGGCTCGACCTTTAGCAGCTTGCGGCGTATGCCTATGCCGTACCTTGAGCCAAAACGGCCGGTACTTGCAACTTTTTCCGTATTACCCATACCCAATTACCCCTACAATAGCTTTCTTATTTGTTTGCTGTTCCTTGCAGCTATGTCGATTGCCGAGTTTATCTCCTCAACCTTAAATGAGCCCGGAAGGCCTTTCTGGAACGCCGAAATGGTATCGTCATCCATCAGTGCCACTGAAAACCTTGAGCTCATTGCCTTCTCTTCCGAAAGGATGGGATCAGCGACAATTACACTGCCGATTTTGGCAAAGGTATTAAGGACCGGTTTTGCCTTCACCTTGAGCTTTCCGGCATACTCGCCCTTCACTATTCTGCCACCATCAAGCTTTGGCATCTTTGTCTCAAGCAAAGCAGCCATCGCCGCCATGCCGCATGCATCAAAGAGGTTGCCGTCATTATTGAGCACATAAAGGTCGACAAAGCCGATCCATGCGCTCTCGCCTTCCACGATGCTAAGGTCGGAAAAATCTATCGCCTTGCTCTCGCGGATCCCGCGGTCAACGACCCTGGATAGCTCAATTGCCTCCTCCCTTGGAGGGCCAACCTCAAATTCAGGGTCAGCCATTGGCAAAAGCTCGGCACCAACGCTGATGCTCCCCTCGCCGGGCGAATCCGGATAAGGCTCGCCTGGAACCATTTTCACGCCCGCAATGACATCAGTCTCCCCGAGCCGAACCCTTGCAGAGCCGTCGGCATTCTCGCTAATGCCCCTTGTGATGCTTATTTTCCTGAGCTCGTCGACTTTCCTGCCGTCGATCCTCTTGCCTTCCTTGAGGTCGGCAACAACCTTGTCAACCCTCAGGTCCCATAGTTCTGAAATCATCCTTCCACCCCTTTGACTGGAGCCACTTCATCTTCCTTTGAAATGGCGTACTTTGCCTTCAAGGCTTCCTTTTGTATCTCATATACCTTTGCCGCGGCAGCTTCCGCAAGCTTGTATGCCTCGTCCCATTCCTTGCGGGAAAGTATCCCATCGAGCTGTAAAAGCACGATTTCCTTGGAATTTGGCAGCATTGCCACCGGGATGTCGACAGCGTCAGGTGCATCCTCCTCGTTCTTGTCAAGGTCGACTATTATCTTTCCGCCTGCCTTGCCAACGCTTGTGCCGCACACCATGTCGCGCATGGGTATGCCTGCATCCGCAAGCGCAACTGATGCCGCTGTGAGCGCTGCAATCCTTGAGCCTGCATTGCTGTCAATAATTTCTACGGTGATATCTATTGCCGTGTTCGGGAACTTCTCGACAAAAATGGCCTTTTCCAAAGCCTCGCCGCACACCTTTGAAATTTCCACCTCACGCCGCCCGGGCTTTGGGTTCTTCCTGTCAGGAACACTGAATGTCGCCATCCTGTATTCAAACTTTATTACCGACTTGTAAGGCGATGCCGTGTGCTTTGGAAGGCACTCGCGCGGCCCGTAAACGGCCGCAAACACCTTGTTCTGGCCCCACTCAAGGTATGCCGAACCATCGGCGCGGGGGATGACCCCTGCGGTTATCTTTATGGGCCTTAGCTCATCCGTTTTCCTTCCGTCGAGCCTTTTGCCCTTTGAGTCCACGTACACGACCTGTTCTTCCTTCTTCTTTGCCATTCATTCACCTTCTCCGTTTAAGCTTTCATCCTGAGCCATTACAGGCTTCTTGTTGCCGTTTTCCGCGTTCAGAAAACCCGAAATCCTGTTTGTAAGGTTATCAAGGTGCGCTTCCCTGTCAATTTTCAAGATGCCCTTTCGCAGCAGATCAGTGTTGCCGCCCTTAACCCAAAGGCGTCCATTCCTGCCGACAATTATGTTGGACCCTGTGCCATCGCGCAGGATATTGAGCATCGAGCCCTCCTTGCCTATCACGCGCGGGATCTTCACCGGCGAGACCTGTATTATTTCCCCGCCAAAAAAAAGCCTTATGCTTCCAAGCTCAACCTCGTTGAGCTCATTTACTTTCATGATCTTTGCAGAGATTATGCTGCCGGGCTTTAAAACCTCGCGCAGCTCCTTTTTTGACACAAAACTCGGGTAAAAGCTGTTTATGTCAACGCTATACCCTGCGAACCTTTCCGCAGTTATCACCCCGATTATGACATCATTTTGCTGCGGCATGTACTTGCCCTCAAGGGGCACAACGGAAGCAAAATCAGCCTCGTCATTTACAAGCCCCATTGAATCCGAATATATCTTTCCTTCCCTCACGAACACGTGCGAACCGAGCTTTTTCCTCTCCTCGGTCACAAGTTCGCCAGGAATTACCAGTCTTTTTGTCATATCCTTCTTCACCTCTTAGCATCAAGTATTTTCGACTCAACTTCCCCATGTGTGAGGTGGTTGAGCTCATTGAACAGGTCCTGCTTGACCCCTGCAGGGACCTCGAGCAGCGCTACAAGGCTGCCGTCATTTTGCCATTCCTCTTTTTTCAGGTCATACTTGTGGAGCACCACAGACACCTTGCCCGCAAACTGGGCAGGTATCCTTACTGCAATATTTAGCTTGTCAAGGGAAATCGGCAAAAGCCTTTTGAGGCTTTTAATTGCCTCATTGATCTGGTCCCTCACAGGCCTGCTTATGTCAACACTGAACCTTATCTCCTCAAGCGCAGTCTCGATCCTTTGCACAGGATGCGGGGCGCCCGTCTGCGGGTTCATCGCATTTCTTGAAATGAATGTAACAATTTCCCTCCTCTTCCTCTCGGCTATTTCCTTCCTTTGCGCGGTAGTGAGCTGGATCTCCCCTTCAGTTATTATGCGCGTTGCAATGGCCTTCTTGTCAGTCGTGCCAAATACCTTGCGCAGGCTCTCCTCGCTCTTTTCCTCGCCCTTATTGGCATCCTTGAAAATAGTGTCAATAAGCATCAGGTCCCCAAAGTCCACAGCCCTGCCCTGCTTGAGATCCATGGCTAGGTGAGGATCAACGAGTATCTCGAACTTTTCGCCTGAATGCTCAAACCTAGCAATCACGGCGTCTTCCGTGCGCACCATCTTAAACGCTACCCCTATTCCTTCTTATTTGCAAAAAAGCCCTTGATCTCATCAGCGGACAGAGAAGTGTATTTCCTTGCAGAATCAATATACATGAACTGCAGCCTCTTATGGTCAAGCTTTTCCTTCTCATCAAGGCCTAATTCAAGCGCCTTGAGAAGCAGCTTTGCTGCAGCATCCCTTGAAAGGTTATCCTTCCACTCCTTTTCAAAATACTCCATCGCCTTGTTCTTGTTCTTGCCAATGGCTATTGCGTGGTACTCAGCAAGCGCTCCCGAAGGCTCTGTTTCAAAAAGCCTCTTGCCTGTATTGTCAATTCCGCCTATAATGAATGAAACCCCAAAAGGCCTCATTCCGCCATACTGAGTAAAAATCTGCTTGAGGTTTGAAACCTCCTTCACAAGGTTTTCGACATGGATAGACTCCTCATAATACTGCCTGTTTTCCTGTGCCTTCTGGCGCGCAATCCCCACAAGCCGCCTCGCATCCCCCACAAGCCCTGCCGAAACAGCAACAATATGGTCATCAATGGGGAAAATCTTCTCAATGGAATCTGGCAAAAGGAGCCTGCTTGAAATCTTCTTGTCAGCACCAAAGAGTATGCCATCAGCATACTTGCATGCAACGCCCATTGTCCCTTGCGAAACTATCTTGGAGGCGTATTCGACCTGATATAGCCTGCCGTCAGGCGAAAACATAGTTGCTGCCCGATCATAGTTAGCCGACTGGTTAGAACCTGGATACAGATAAATCACTCTCTTTTAGCTTTGATTATAGTAATTCTTAGCAGTAAGTAATATAAAGGCAACCAACGGGGAACCCAAGCCTTAGTTTAAATATATGGATACCAGAAACGGAATTTTCCAAAAATTTTGCACTGAATGCTGAGCGGAAGTGATTGAGCGGGAATTTATGGAAAATGCCACAATTGGGGCGTTTAGCGCATTTTCCACCCCCCCTCCAAAAGCCTACTCAAACAGGCTAAACTTGCAGCCACCCTTTTTATACATACCTGCGTAAAAATTACCTCATGGCCCCGCAGGAGATTTTGAGGTTTGAGAAGATCTCCAAGTCATTTGGATCAAAAAGGGCGCTTGATTCCGTTTCTTTTTCGGTAATGGAAGGCGAAATACTCGGGATTTTGGGGCCAAATGGCGCCGGAAAGAGCACAATGATGAAAATAGCTGCAGGAACGCTCGAACCTGAAGGCGGCAGCATTTTTCTGGGCGGGCGGGAAATGTGGATGGATTATAACGCCCGGAGGAAAATTGCCATGGTGCCGCAGGAGCATTCATTTTTCGGGGAGCTTACAGTCCTTGACAACCTCATATACTTTGCCTCGCAGGTGGGGGCGGCAAGGGAGAAAGTGGCAAAATATGCGGCCGAATTCAGCCTTGGGCCGTTCCTTGGCAAAAGGGCCGAGGAGCTCTCGGGCGGCTATAAAAGGATGCTCAATATATGCATCTCGCTCATACAGGAGCCGCAGATAATATTTCTAGATGAGCCAAGCGTGGCCCTTGACCCTGTAATCAGGAGCGAGCTGTGGGAAAAGATAATCGAACTGCAAAAAGAGGGCAAAACCATCTGCATCTCAACCCATTACATGGAGGAGGCGCAGGCCCTATGCGATCGCGTCTGCCTCATCAACGACGGAAAAATAGTTGCGCTCGACACCCCTGACAACCTCATAAAAAAATTCACGATTTCACAGATAGGCACCCTCACGCTCAAAAACCCCGCAAGCGCCCCGCTGCTGTGCGAGCTTGCAAAGCAGATGCACGATACTGACATTTCACTCAATGGCACGAGCGTGATTTTGCGCTACCGCAAAAAAAATCCCCAGCTCCATGAGAAAGCGCAGCTGTGCCTGCGGACAATGGGCGCTGAAATCATCAAGAGCAGGCTGCGCGAAGCCGACCTCGAGCAGGCATTCATCAACCTCACAGGCCATGACCTCAAGGGGAACTGATCATGTTTTCAGGGACGATCGAGGGCATAAAAAAAGAACTGCTCTTTGTCATGAGCCGGCGCACAACGCTTTTCCTTGTGATCTTTTTCCCGCTGCTCACAATAATGACATTTGGCAGCATCTACTCAACTACCCTTTCACAAAGCGTGTCCATGGCAATTTTCATTGACGAGGGGGCAAATTTTGTGGAGCAGTCCGCAACAAACCCGCTTGGCTACAAAGTCGACTTTTTGCAAGAAATCGCAAAAAGCCCAAATATACGCATTATTGAGGCAAATTCTGAAGATGAGGCCAGGCAGAAAGTTTTGCAAAATGAGGTTGACGGCGGCATAGTAATCAGCAAGCCCTCAAGCAGGGAGCCATACCGCGTAAACATCATACTGGACAACACCGATTTTGTGCAGGCGGCGGTGATCAGGAGCACTGCAGCATACACCATTGATTCGCTCTCAAACAGGATTTCGGTTGCAATCATCCAGAAGATATGGGAAAAGATGGTTTCACAGGAATGGAAAATGCACGAGCAGCTTGAGCGCGTGGACAGTTTCCTCATAGAGTTCGGGAAGACCAAGGAAATGACCAGTGAAATAGAGCAGCGCGCAGGCAGCATAAACGTGGGCGAGATAAGGCAGATCATTGCAGACCAGAACCGGGGGCTTGCAAACATGAGGTCGCAGCTCGTGCAATCGCGCGCAAGCATTGATAGCCAGCACAAGCTCCTGCAGGACTTCAAGAGCACCTTCACAAACAGCCTTTATATGAACGGCCTCAAGTACACTGATGCGAACGGCAATCTGCGCTATACCCTCGGGGCCCAGAGCATGGAAATGATCGTGGATTCATACATCTTCAACCTCTCATCCAATGTAAGCGCCCAAAAAAGCACTTACGATGACGCCATAGCGAAAATGGACAGTGCAATCGCCACCATGGGAAAGCTCGATCGCGAGCTGTCCGATTCGCAGGAATATGTTTCAAGCTTTAAAACGTTCATTGCGGACGCAAAAAAGCTGCAGACCAGCATTGAGCGGGACATTCGCGAGAGCAGGGCAATGCTTGCCGATGCCCTGGAGACAATAAGGGGCATAAAGGAATATTCCCCCGAATTCCTTGCAAAGCCCGCAACCATATCCTATACCGATTCAGTAAAGATCTCCAACCTCTCAACCGAGTTCTTCCCCACCGTGATAGCGCTTGTGGCAATGTTTACGGGGGTATTGCTCACCGCAATCTCGCTGATTTCCGAAAAGCGGCAGAATGTCATGGCAAGGTTGCGCACAATGCCGGTGAGCAGGGCAGGGCTCATCGTGCAAAAAGTCATAGGAAGCCTTGCCGTGCTGTTTGTCGTCCAGCTCGTGTTGCTGGGGGCCGGGATAGTGGGATTTGGCATACAGCTAAACGGAGGCATCATGGGAACGCTGGTCAGCACAATGCTCATCTCGCTATGCTTCATCACATTAGGCCTTCTCATAGGGAGCCTTACGAGCAATGAGCCAAGCGCAATACTTGCAACCCTTGTCCTCGCGCTTCCCCTGATCTTCCTTAGCGGCCTGTTCGTCCCTATCGAGCTCATGCCGTCCGGGATACAAATGCTAAAATACCTCAATCCCCTCTCGGCCGGGTCAGTGCTTGCGACAAACACGCTCATAAAGGGTCTGAGCCTATTTTATAGCATCAAGGAAATAGTGTGCCTGCTTGCCACGAGCGCAGTGTCGCTGCTTGTGGCGTACATTAAATATTTTTAATTTAAGAAATTCCACACATCATTTGAGTTTTTTTACAGACCCCGAAACCTTCACAATGAGCGGTATCACCGGCACACCGGAAATTTTATCAACAAAAAGCAATCCGGCCTTCACCCCTTCGGTTTCCTCCATGGAGCAGCGCACAATCCCTTCGGATTTTTCAGGAATCCATTTTATGAGCCAGAGCCGCTGGTCGGCAACTCCCTTGCCGCCAAAAATCGACCCAAATGTGGCGAGCACACTTTCCCATAGCTCTTTTTCGCTAAAGGCCCTTGGCGAGAGCAGCCTGAATTTCACATACCTCTTCTTTCCGCGAAGCGAGAGCGGGATCGGGTTCAGGGATTTCTTTTTTGCAGCCATAAAAAACACCTATTCAAGCCCCTCAAGGCCGCTGCCGACTCTTGCAAATGAGAGCAGCTCCTGCTCGAGTGCAAAGCCTTTCTTTTCAGTTGAAATAATTTCCTCCATTTTCGCCCCAGACATGGACCCGTAGTGCCCCTTGAGGTAATTATAGCGTGTGGCAAGGGAAACCACCTTGCCGTGGTTCACGCGCTTGTCTGCATACCACACGATTTTTGCCTCAATGGGGGTTTTTGCGCCAAATTTTAGCACCTCATCAAGCCCGTGCATCCTCACAATCTTCCCAAGCCCGCCAAACCCTTTCTTATCAAGGATTTTTTCAGCCTGCAATGCGTGCCTGCAGTTGTTTTTGATGCAATACATCTTGGCAAGGTCATGGAGCAGCGCAGCCCGGTCGACGCATTCCAGATCAACCCTGATTTTATTCCGCACCATTTTCTGCGCTAAAAAATTTGCAACCTTCCTCACAACCTCACTGTGTTCCCTCACATTTTGCGGGACATCAAATTCGGCCATGAACTTTTCGCATTCCTCAAGAGTTGGAAGTTTCATTTAACCCCCCCCAAAAAAAGCAGCTTTGGGTTCCCACGCACTGCGGCAAGTGCCTGCTCGCGCCCCATCCCCAAAAGGACACCGAAAGATGAGAGGTCCTTTGCCTGCCGCAGCTGATGCTCGGATTTCGCGCCGCTTGCAAGCATTATTTTTGCCCCTGCGCTCGTGCATATTTTCACGCACGCGCAGGCGTTCTTTATGAGCTGCGAGAGCTTTAGCCCTTTGGCCTCAAGGAAGTCGCTGAAAAAAATCACGACAAACACGCCGTTGCCAGCCAGAACATTTGCTGTTTCAAGGTCGATAAAGCAGCGCTCTGGGCTGAAAGGCTGCATGAGCAGCTTAATTCCTTTTGAATTTGCAGCCCATGAGCACATCTGGGGGGAAAACCCTTTTGCTGCCAAAAAATCCGCCTTTTTTGAAAAGCGCTGCAGCTCGGAACTGTCATTGCGCTCCAAAACCTTGCACGAATACAATTTTGCACCCTTCAGGCCCTGCTTTGCCGCATTGAAAGCGTCAAGTTCCTGCGCTGAAAAGCCCTTTGCAGCAACAAAGCCCTGCCGGAACTGCGCCGAGTAGCGCCCAAGGAGCTGCGGGTCGGCAAAGCGCACAATGTCAAGGCACATAGCACAAAATAGTGAGAATGGGATTAAATTTGTTTACTTTGCGGTCCGATCGTGCGCCCTCATCGAAGGGTAGTTCTTTTCATGGCCTTTTCCCTTTATGAGGCCGCGGCCCTTCTTCCCTTCACTTGTAAGCCCGCGCTCCGCCCTTCTGCGGTGCTCACCTAAAGCGACCCAGCGTACATTTTTGTCCGCAAGGATGCCCGGGTTGTCGCGCTCGGCAAGTATTACTTCAAAATAAGTGCTCTTACCGTCCTCTCCGGCCCAGTAACTGTTCAGCACCTCACAATTGGGGAATTTCACTCCGGCTTTCCTTTCCGCCATTGACTTTTTTGAAAGGCGCCTCGTGAGCTTTTTGACACCCATCCTTTTTGGCTTTCTTCCCCTTGCAGGCCTGCGGTGCATTCCGGAGCCTTTGCGGACCCTTACAACTGCAATGATAAAGCCGGCCTTGGCTTTATACCCAAGCGACCTTGCGCGCGGGAGGTTTGATGGCCTTTCTGCCCTTACCACCGCCTCATCAGACTGCCGCTGGTCAAACACCCTTTGCCTGAAAAGGGCACCATAAGCATAGTCCTTTGACTTGGAAGCCAGATTCTCAAGCTGGATTGTCTTTTTTACATGCTGTGAAAAACTCATAAAAAACCACTAAAAATGCGGCTAAATCACTGCCTTAAACCAATTAATTCTGTGGGAGAAAGAATATAAAAGGGATTGTTGGAAGCAAAAAAAAGGCCTCTTGAATGCATAAGCGCAATAAAGCAAATATGCCCCCCTGCATTTAAGCCCCTTTCCCATGAAAAAAATAGCATGGCACAAGTATCGCCCGATGAAGGCAAGTGCAACAAGTGCCCAAAGGACGCCAAGATCACCCTCCCCTACGGGCCGCACAAATACTGCGCCGAGCATTTTAGCGAATTCTTCCAATCGCGCGTGAGGAAAACAATCCGAATGAACCGCCTTGTGAAATATGGCGAAAAAATCGCCGTGGGGGTTAGCGGGGGAAAGGATTCCATGGTCACGCTCCACCTGCTCAGCAGCATTTTTGGAAAAAGCGCAATGAACAAAATCGAGGCGATAATGGTTGATGAGGGCATTGAAGGCTACCGCCAGAAGGCAATAGATATTGCAGCAAATTATTGCAGGGCAAATGCAATTCCATTTCACATCGTAAAAGTCAAGGATGCATTTGGCACCAGCATGGATGGCGTCATGGCAAAATTTTCAAAAAAGGAGGCGGGAAGCGCATGCAGCTTTTGCGGCGTGTTCCGCAGGCAGCTCCTCAATTCAAAAGCGCTTGAGATCAAGGCCGATAAGCTTGCAACCGGCCACAACCTTGATGATGAATGCCAGAGCATTGCAATGAGCTTATTCGGAAACGACCTTGCAAGGCTCTCGCGCCTCGGGGAAATTGCGGGCGGCAGGAAGGCAAAAGGCTTTGTGCCGCGCATAAAGCCCCTTTATGAAATTCCCGAAAAGGAAATCATCGCATATGCCCTCTTCAACGGGATCGGGTTCTACGGGGATGAGTGCTGCCCGTATTCATGGATGGCAAAGCGCAACCAATACCGCAAAGCCCTCAACGGACTTGAGGATTCGATGCCGGGAACCAAGTTCTCTATACTAGCGTCATTCCGCTCACTAAAACCATTGCTCGCAAAGGCGAAAGCCAAACCAATTGAGGAGTGCTCGCTTTGCGGCTCGCCCTCAAACTCAAGCATTTGCGCAACATGCAGGCAGCTTGGAAAAATCGCGAAGCTGCAGGGAAATGATTCTGCAAAGCAAACAATTGATGAAATACCAAAAGGCGCTTTGGGCTGCGCGGTGAGCAAGGGAGTGAAGCAGCCTCTTTTACCGAAAGGTTGAGAGCTATTCAACGGCTTTGCATTTTAAGTCCGGGTTGCACCTAAAGTCGCCAACCTGCACCTAAAGTCGATTTGTAATTAGTTACTCTTCCGATGAAATTGCATGTTTTTCCAAAAAATCAATAAATAATTTGTGGAAAAATTCATAGGTTGCGCGTTCTGGTTTATTCAAACAACCCTTTCTTACTAATTCTTGTATGTATGGCGCTATATTTTTTCTTTCAATACCAGTTAATTTTACTGCCTCTTTAAAGAGAAATCGTTTTTTATTTATTTTTACTAATTTCAATAATATAGCCTTGGCCTTTGGTGATACTGGGTGAAACATGGGGTTAAAAAAATCCTTTTCCAGTTCAAAAATAATTTTAGGATAAGCATTTTCAAAGTGTTTCATTGTTATGGTTTGTTCGTTATCTTGCAACGAGTTGAAGACTAAACTGCTCATTTCAACTACTACATATGGGTGGCCTTCGCTTTTTTCTTGTATTTTTTTTATTACTTCGGAATGAATGGTGACATCAACTGAAGAAAGCATTTTAGTTATATATGTGTTTGTTTCGGATTCGTTAAATGGCGTAAGCGGAAATATTGGAAATGAACGATTTAGTGGCGAGAAGGATTCAGACATTCTTTCCGCAAAATTAAATTTTCCAGCTAAAACCACCATATATTTTGAATTGTGGGAAAGCCTCTGAAAAACTTCTCTCAAAAAACTTAATGCACCATTAACCCTATCTAAAGATTCGGCTTCATCTACAAGGATTATTACTGCCGAATATTCATTTTTTACTTTTTCCCAAAATGCAGAAAAGTTATTCCTTAAAATTGTCTGCGCAGTTATTGTTTTCTCCTCAAAAGACAAAGTAGCATCCTTGTAAGTTATTATTGGTTTTAGTGTTGATGCCCATTCTCCAAATTGCATAATTTTGCTATTAACACTCATAGTAGCAATATATTCATTTTTTAGTCCCAAAATTAAATAATTAGTCAAGTCGGTAACATTTTCTATTAAACTTTCGTAATTTGATACTCTAAATACAAGACACCGATTTTTTTTTGCGATTTGTTCCATTTTAACTAATATGGCGG
>Ga0209211_10006658_pt1 | contig 16617 bp, 16 predicted proteins | sample RifGroA2_FD_183992 | JGI IMG/M metagenome (GOLD analysis project Ga0209211, IMG submission 183992) | Groundwater microbial communities from Rifle, Colorado, USA - Groundwater A2 (SPAdes) (version 2) | ecosystem: Environmental > Aquatic > Deep subsurface > Groundwater | place: Rifle, Colorado... | reverse complement strand
AAATAGATGATTCACATACCTTGTTTGTGGGGATACAAACAAGAACGAAAGGGTTTTTGTTTCTTTTTTGGTGGTGAAAAAAGAAAAATAAAAAAAATCTAAATTAAAATTACCAATGACTTTAATTTTTAAAAAGGGTTTTTAAGGTTCGACTATTTAATAATATTTTTTATTAAATTTGTGAAAGATTAATCACTCAAAAATGAAACTACTCGTAAATTTTGTTATCTTTATTTTTTTACCAATTATTGGTTTTTGCCAAATAAATTGCAATCTTACTTATTTAACAACTATTGAGAATTTTGATGTTTACACACACAATCAGAGTGGAGCAATACTTTATAGAGCCAAGTTTGCTGTTGATGCAGATGGGTCACCAAGAGCTTATGGTCCAAATGATTCGGGACTTGATTGGACAGCAAATGCCGGTTACCCGGGAAATTGGTGGGGAGTAGTTACTGATATTAATGGCGACCCTGTTATTCAGGGAGCAGGAGATCCTTTTCCGGGAATGTACGTTTCAACAACTTCTTTGGTTCAGTCAGGTTATTCAAATACAAATCCATTGCGATATGTTGATTCAGAAAATATTCCATTCATTGCTTTGCCATCTGCATTACAATCATTAGCAAATATTTCTTTAGGTGATTTGGCTTATGTTAGAAATACTATCAATGGAAATACCAGTTTTGCTTACTTTGCAGATACAGGACCTGGAGGAAAATTGGGAGAAGGTTCTATTTGCTTAGCTTCTGCATTAGGACTTAATAGTAACCCTAGAACAGGAGGAACTTCTCAGCCCATTATTGATTATGTTGTTTTTCCACAGTCGGGATTAGGACAAGGGACTCATCTTACCATTGCTCAAATTAACAGCATGGGGCAAACCGAACTCATAGCAGCAGGTGGTTCAGGTCTTCCGGATTGCCTTGATTCACTATTACCATCGTTGGATTGCAGCAGTACAATTCCTCTTACTTGTGGTGTAATGTATAGCGGTACAAGTTCCATTTCTTTATCGTTAATTGAAACGTACGGTTGTAATAGCTGGACAGAAACCGGACCAGAAAGGGTTCATTCTATTATTCCTGATGCTAACGGAACAATTACTGCTACTATTTCTAATTTTACAGGCGATTTAGATGTTTACATTTTAGGAAGTTGCGATGCATCAAATTGTTTAGGAACTGTTTTTTCATCTTCAGCTATATATTCCAATGCTGTTGCTGGCAATACTTATTATATAGTTGTTGATGCTGATGACGGCAGCGGAAGTGCTTACGATATTTTGGTTAATTGTCCAACTACTACAAATTCCGAGAATATTTCAAATTCAAATAATATTGAATTATATCCAAATCCAACTTCTGGTTTATTAAGAATTTATTCCAAATACCAGAATCTTGAAAAAGTAATTATTATGGATGCTTTAGGTAAGGTAATAGAAACATTATCTTTAAATAATAGCGAGCTAATAAATTTAGATAAATATAAATCCGGAATTTATTTCTTCAAAATAATTAATAACGAAGAGAATTCTACTTTTATAAAGGTTATTAAAGAATAGGAGAGACCCAATAGATATTAGCAGATAAACTGACTCATAGGGAGTTCGCTAAATTAATAAAACTTTACTTTAGTTTATCAATCATACTTTAAATTATTAAAAAAAATGAAAGAAAAAAATAATTCATATGTATATTGCAAATCAAGGCATTTAAGACATCTTTTTTTTATTAACAGAAAAATTGATATTATAAATTTGATTAATTTGATGTGCCAGAATCAAAAATTTTGGGGTGGAAGATACAATCCTATTATTCCTGTCAATAATGGTGAAATACCTGATAACTATTTAGAGTATATTAAATATAGTGATCCAGATTTCGTTTTTTATTCAGAGGGAACTAATCTAACTAAAGTGGAATCTTTTTTAAACCCAAAAAAATATTATAAAATTGAGAAGTTTGGGACACCTAAGTTTGAGGGATTAGATTGCACTTATTTGTTAGAACATAGTACTGATGATGCATTATTATGTGAAAGTGGTTATCTATACAAATCCAATTTAAAAGATAACTTGCAATTTTATGAGTTAAATTTTTTGTTTCAATCTTATTTTTTTGATAAACATGAACTATTACATAGATATAAGAAAATTACAATTAATCATGATAACTTAAAAGATATAAATAAAATTATAGCATTAGAATCTTTAATTTATAAATCAATTCTTTCAAAGAGAGATGTTTACACTAATATTTTTAAAACATCTGAATTAATTGATCAAAATCTTGAATTAGTAATAGCTGATGAAAATGAACAGTTCAATGACTTATTATATTATTGGAATCGACAAATGTATTTAGAAAAGCATAATTATTGTTTAAATCAAATTTATATAACGGTACAGCAATTAGAAAGATTGAGCAATGATAGGGATTTTCATTTGTTACTTTCTTCTTTGTCTAAATCAAAAGATATTAAAGTCCATTCAGAAACTTTGAATAATTCGAGACTTCAAGAAATAATTAATATCAATCTTTTAAATGATAAAAAAATGGTGAATTTCTTTATAAAAGAACAAGGAAAATTTCCATTTAAAATAGATGACATCCAATACTACAAACATATGGATGAAAAAGTGTATACTAAACAAGTATTAATTGAAAACCAAGGTTTATTAAATCTTCCTAAGCCTAGTTTTGCAGCATCAAAAAATTTATCACAAGAAAAATGGGCGGTTGATATAATTATTGAGGATGTAAATGAACAAGAAAATAGAAGAAATAAAATTAAACTACCTTTTGGTACATTCATTTTTGATTAATTTTGTAAGAATGAAGAAAGAATTAATAAAGATAATGAGATTACATTATTTATTGGTAACGAAAATTCAATTATTGAATTTAAAGTTCCAGAACAAACTGAAATTTTTCATTCAATTTTAATGGGAAGAGTTGAAAAAGATATTTTTATTCATAGTCTAATTGAGGTTGCAGGTTTAAGTGAAGCTGGAATGAGATTATCTGCATTCATAAATTTGTTTGAAAATGATTGGGATTTGATTAAGGATTTTATTTTAGATAGATTTTGGTTGCAATTATTTAAATATGAGTCAGACTTTTGTGGTGGTAACACTAAGAAGGAATCACGAAGTGAAATACCAAAGGGTAAAGGGATATTTAATTATAAAGACTTGATTAATGAACATAAACTAATTTATGATTTTTATAATGTTAAGATCACAGACTTTTATCGTGAAGATGATTTTGAATACGATATTAATGATAAACTTCAATATTTAATTGATAGGCAAGCAGTTTTTATTGGCACCAAAGTAAAATGTAAAAAATGTGGTTCAAACAAATGGTATAGTTATGCTGAATTAAATAGTATTATTGCATGTAAAGGATGTGGAAGTATGATTACTCCTCAAATGGAAACTCCTATTTATTATAAGCTTAGTGAAGTTATAACAAGAAATATCTTATCTGATTTAACTAAGAACTCGAAAGATTTTGATGGAAACTATACGGTTTTAAATGCATTATTATGGTTGAAAAATGATATAAGAAACTGTTCTCAAAGTTTTCTTTATAGCCCTTCGATGGAATATCGTACAAAGAAAGGACGAAAAAGTGATATTGATATTTTAGCAATCCAAGATGGGCGACTTGTTTTGGGTGAAGCAAAAAATTGTGCATCTGAGTTTAACCGTAATGAAATGGAAGCATTAGCTTGGTTAGGAAATAATGTTAAACCTGATAAACTTATACTAGCATATAATGAGGGTAAAATATCTGAACAAAGAATCATTCAATTGAAATCAATGTTAGAAGTAGAATGTGAAATTTTAGAATACAAAGTTGAAAAAACAACATATTCTTTTAGAGGAGTATTTGGTCAACCTTCTAAAATAACAAAGTAACAAACTTACAATCTTATTCAACATTGATTGTACGCCAGCCTGTCCATAAGGCGGGCCTTACAAGTTGTGAATGAACAAGGCTTAAGAAAACAAGGTGAAAATTTAATCACGCTATATTTTTTTTCAAAGCCATTATTTATTAAAATATTTTAAAAAATACTTGTATTATATAAATTAATTGTATATTTGTATCGCATTTTACTTATAAGTAAAATTATAATATGTTTATAATAAGGTATTTAACATTAATTATGGAATAATTTGTATTGTAAGTATAATAAAATATCTAATTTTACGTATAAATTAGCAGAATTGAATCGTGCAAGTTGAAATTGTTAAAATTTTATCAGGTCTTTGTGCAAACTTTTACACAGTTAAAATAGATGGTGATTCACTTACACTATTCGAGAAATTTATTAGTGAGAATAAATCGAAATATAACAATGAGCTAAATAACATCAGAGATCGCTTAAAAGTCATGTCGGATAGGACAGGAGCAAGAGAAACGTTCTTTAAAATTAATGAGGGTACACCTGGAGATGGGGTTTGTGCATTATACGATGACCCTGAAAAGAAACTCCGGCTTTATTGTGTAAAATATGGTACAGTAGTAGTAATATTAGGAAGCGGCGGTGAAAAACCAAAGAATATTAAAGCTCTTCAGGAAAGTAAAAAATTAACAAAGGAGAATGAATTAGTAAAAAGAATTTCAAAAGGTGTTACTAATGCATTTAAAGAAAAATATTTGCGATGGTCATTAGACAAAACAGATATTGAATGTGATGATGATGAAATAATAATAGAAATTTAAGATTAAAAAAAATGGAAGCAAAGAAAAAAGAAACAAAGGTGTATAAAAGTAAAATATTGAATGACTTTTTTACTATAAACGACACTAAGGCATACAAAAGAACTGAAAAGAATATGCTGCTTGCTTTACGCATTTTAAAAGCAATGCAAACAAAGAAATTGAATAGGATAAAATTTGCAGAAGAAATGGGTGTACATCCATCAGTTGTAACAAAATGGTTAAGTGGAACCCACCATTTCACAACTGAAACATTGTTTGATATTGAAGAAAAATTAAACATTTGCATAATCAATGTTGTTGAACCTCAGCAAATAGAGACTATTGTTGCATATCAAATTCAGGTTACTCAAAAATGTCAACCAGTATTACCACAGACTATGAATTACTTCAATTCAGATTTTAAAAATATTTTATATCAACAGAATTATCAATATGGCAAAAGATAAGAAAGAAGAAAATAAAATCTTTAATTTTCAGATTAAATCCATTGAACTGATAAAACAAAACTTTGCTTTACCAGTAAATCAAATTGAAGCAATTACAAACTTTAATTTTAATATTGGATTAGAGCAAAAACTTGATCATGTAAATAAATTAATTATAGTAATAACACATATTGATATTTTTAAAACAGAAGATTTGGATTTGAAATTAGGTTCAGCTTCAGTTGCATGTGTGTTTACAATTGAAAAATATGAAGAGGTTGTACAAATAGATAAAAAGGGAATTACTCATATTGAAGAATACATTACACAAACTTTAAATTCTATTTCTATTTCTACAACACGTGGAGTTTTATCCCAATTGTTTAGAGGAACATTTTTACATAATGCAATTCTTCCAATCGTAAATCCAAAATCTTTTAAAACAGCTCCAATACCAAAAGATAAATAACCAAATGGGTTTCCTATTGTTTTATACATGGCAGTATATCAACTAAATAACGTATATATAATTGTCCCATAATTTATATTATGTTAAATAGTTACATCTATAACATTTTAGCCTTGATTTTCATTTTACAATTATTATCTTTGCTACAATAAAAATAAAAGAATTATCTCCTTTTGAACAATTAGATGAAGTATTAAATTTTATTAATGATAACTATGGGTGTTTATATACACAACTATTTAACTATTATATGGACGGTAAAATAATTTCATTAGATATGGTAAACCCTATTGTTTCTAAAATTTTTAAAGATGAATATATTTCTTATTCTGAACTTAAAAAAATATTAAAAGACGACAATAATCCCTCTAAAATATTTAATCCATATATAGAAACTAAATCTATATATTTAACCTTTGAAGGAAAGTTATTTTTATCTAATGGCGGTTATGTTAAGGAAAGATACCGCATGTTGCAAAGTGAAAAAATGAATGAATTGAATCAAAAGGTTTTGTCTTATGGAAGTATTGGTGCAGCAATTGGTACAATTGGTCTGTTATTATTTGAATGGTTGAAATATTTATCTTCGATTCAGTTTTTTATTAAATTTAGAATTTAATAATTATGTCTAAAGAAATTGAAATAAGCAAAATTGCAATTTTTGATGATAAAGAAATTAGAAAAGGTGTTATTGCAGATGAATGGGTATTTTCTGTTATTGATGTTGTAGCAGTATTAACCGATAGTGAAAATCCAAGGAATTATTGGAACATGCTTAAAAAAAGAGAATCAGAGCATGGAATTCAGTTGTCCACATTTTGTGTACAACTGAAATTAATATCTAAAGATGGGAAAAAATACCTTACAGACGCAGCTAATACAGAATCACTTTTCAGAATTATACAATCAATTCCCTCGCGTAAAGCCGAACCATTTAAGTTATGGTTAGCAAGAGTTGGAAAAGAAAGATTAGATGAAATAGAACAACCTGCAAAAGCAATAGTAAGAGCAAAAAATTATTATTCAATTAAAGGATATACTTCAGATTGGATTCAAACAAGAACTGCAAGTATTGACGCAAGGCATCAATTTACTGATGTGCTAAAGGAAAGCGGAATAAATGAAGACAAAGAATATGCAATTTTAACAAATGAAATATATAAATCAACATTTGATTTAAATGCTCAAGAATATAAAAGCTATAAAGAATTAAAAAAATCGGATAGTTTAAGGGATAATATGACTCCTCTTGAATTAGCAGCAACTATTTTTAGTGAAGCAACTTCAACAGAAATAATCAAGAAAACTAATGCAAAAGGTTTTACTGAAGACAAAGTTGCTATTCAAAAAGCTGGCAAAATAACTAAAGAAGCTATTAAAAAAATTGAAGTAGAAACCAAAGAAAAAGTTATAACTAAAGATAATTTCAAACATTTAGATACTTTAGAAAAAAGAAAGAAACTTGCTCAAAAATCACTTCCCGAATCTGAAAATAATTTAAAAGAATAAATGATAAAAATTTATTTTGTAGAACTCAATAAGATTTTAAGCATATCGTATTGCTTCTTTCGTTGTAATCTTTTATAAATATCTAAAAGGCAAATCATAGTATTTTTATTACTGCTATCCTGTTCTAATGCTTTTTCTAATAATGGAGCAGCTTCTTTTATTTCGGATAAAAATAATTCTTTCTCACTTTTATATTTATCGGGTTTGGAATTTAAAAATGAATCTGCAGTTTTTAAATGATTTATTGAACTATTATAAAGCATTATTCCTAAATTGTAAGCTGCATCTGAATTATTTGGATTAATTTCGATTGCCTTCCGAAAACTTTGAATTGCATTATTATCCTGTTTTAACTGAAAATACAAACTTCCCTGTAAATAAAATAAATCATCTTTCTGGTATAAATTAGTACCAATTTTTAAATATTCTAAGGCATCATTAGCTAAACCCATATTTAAAAATAATTTAACAATGTTTACAACTAATATATAAGAGTTATTAGGAAATAAATTAATTCCTTTTTTTAGGACATCTATTGCCTGTAAATTTTTTTTATCTGATTTATAAGCTTCAGCTAAATAGTTATAAACCTCTATTTTTTTATAATTGTAATTGTATAAAATTAAAAAATATTTAATTATTTTTTCGTTATTATTTGATAATGAAGCAGCTAATCCTGCGTTATAAATTTTATCAGTATCATTTGCTGTTTTCATTAAATTGTCAATTTCAATTGACCTCTCGAAAGATATTAATGCAATTGTATGTTTTTTATTATTGAAATCGGATGCACCCTTTTTATAATATAGTTGCGAAATAAAATTAAGCTGTTCAACAATTTGTTTGCCAAATTCTTTATTAGAATCAAGGAAGTTTGCTTTCATAATAGACATATAAGCAATTTCGATAGAACTTGGATTTTCGGTTGGATTAATTGAAAATAACATAGAGTTTGCCTCACTCCTATTTAGCCAAACTTTAGGATTTTTTGCATTATCAGGTTCAGAAGAAGCTATTTCAATTTCTTTTTTTGCATTGATATAATCGCCTGAATTATAATACTTTTGAAAATTTTCTAAAGGAGTTTGCGAAAATGTAACATTAGATACAAGATAAAATAAAAAGAATATGTAAAAATCTCTTTTTATCATTTTTCAATTTAATGTATCGAAATTATAAGGGGCTTTTATACAATCTTTTATTTATAAAGTTCCTTTTCAATGGCTTCGGCTTTGCCAGTTTCATTAAGAGTTTGATACGATTTCATAAGCATATTTATTACATTTCGGTTATTAGGCTCTATTTTATAAGCCGCCTCAAGATACGGAACCGCCTTTTTAAATAAATATTCGTATTCTTGCTTGTTTGCTTCGTCTTTCTTTTTGTAGGATATAACAGCAGGATTATAATATAAAACACCTAAGTTGTAATTTATATTATATAAAATTTTGCTGTCGGTAGTTTTTAATGCTAAAGCTTTTTCATAAGTTTTAATTGCCTTATCGCGGTATTCTAAAGAAGTTGATTGATAACCTTTTTTTACATAATCTTTTGAAATAGTATTAAATGCTCCGGCTAATATAACGAGCATTTTTGCGTTTGTAGGGTTACTTTGTAATGCAACTTGAATAAAATCTGCCATTTCTGATGCGTTTTTGGCTTTACTAAAAATATCTATAGCTGCCATAATAACATCGGGATTATCGGGATAAAGCCTTGATGCTTTGTCAATAGCTTTTTTTGCAGTAGCAGTATCGCCAGTGCTTATTAGTAAATCGGAATAATAAATATACCCAAGCGGAATACCGGCTTGCTTAACTTTTTCGTTGTTTGGTTCATTTAATAATACAATTTGAGAATAATATTGTTTTGCTTTTTCGTTATTTCCACTTTTTTGTGCACAATAACCGGCATAAACAATTACAGAATTTTTATTTATTTTACTCGATTCAATTAAATGATTAACAATTGCCTGGTCGTTATCCAATGTTTTAATTACTTCAAAAAAATTATCGTAATTTTCTAAAGCATTTGAATATTCGCTTGTGTTATTTGTTTTTAAAGCGGAATTGTAAAAATTAATACCATTGTTATAAAACATTGAACTTAAATCGAACAAAACATTTATACAATCGGAATTTAATTTTTTATCAACATCCAATTCCTTACATTTTTCAATTGCCGAAAGTGCTTCACGAGCTGCATTGGGAATAGTGCTTTTATAAATTGCACTTTTTGCAAGTTCAGTATAAACATATCCTTTTATAAACCAGTTTTCCGGATTTTTACTTCCATTTATATCGGCACATGATTTATCAATACTGATTTTTGCTTTATCAAGTTTACCTTCAATTTGTTTGATAAAATTCTCGCCTTTATTTGGTGTTTTTTCCGGTTGAGAAAAAGTAGTGTTTGACAATATTAAAAATGCTGTTAAAAAGTAAACTGTTTTCATTTGTTAATGTTTTATATATTATTATAATTTTTATTTGTAGCGAAGCATTGGGAATGGCAAATTGTGGATATTTTATATATTGTTATAAGCATTTGCAACGTAGTTGCAAAATCTTTATAAAAAACTGATAAAAAATATGAGCAGCGTAGCTGCGAAATCTTAATCATACCATTCAAATAAATATTGCTCATCATATTCAATTTCTAATTTTTTAAGTATAGACAGATATTCATCTTTGAAGGTTCTTTTTTTATGATGTTCAGCTTGATTTAAAATGTATTTAGCCACATTATCAATTTGTGATTTTGAATAAGTAAATGCACCAAAACCATCCTGCCAATTAAATTTTCCTAAAATCCATTTTTTTTCTTTAATAAATTTTGAAGAACTGGCTTTTATATCACGTGTTATATCTGAAACAGATATAGTTGGATGTAGTCCTAATAATATGTGTGTATGGTCTGGATTGCAAAATAATGCAAGAGGTTTGCATTTTTTATTATTAATAATCCCACAAATATATTTTTCTAATTCATCACGATGTTTTTCTTTAATAATATTTTGCCTGCCTTGTACTGCAAAAATTATTTGTACATACATTTGAGAATAAGTGTTTGCCATCTTTTTAAATTTATTTCGCAGCTACGCTGCTTATTTTTAATATTTATTATTTTATTACAAAGATTTAGCTCCTACGGAGCTGTTTTTTTGGCTAAAATTAAATTATTCGTTTGAATTTTCCAATTTTTTGTTTATTTCTTTTAACTTTTCATCTTGTTTAAGCAATGTATAAACGGTTTTTAGCATTTTTAAAATTTGAGTATCGTTTGGAGTTTGATTATAAAGTTTTTCGAGATAAGGTTGGGTTTTTTTATATATTTCAAATGCTTTGTTTTGTTCTTCCTTCGATGTCGTTTTCTTAATAATATCTGTTGCCTGATTATAGTACATTGCACTAATATTAAACAGAGCATCGGTATATTCTGAGTCAATTTTTAAAGTTGTTAAATATTCTTTTTCGGCATTTATAACATCTCCTTTTTGCTCCAGCAAACTAGCTTTAACAAAGTGCAAAGATTGATTTTTAGGTTCGCGATAAATACCTTTATCAACATATATTTCAGCTTCATCATTTTTACCAATTTCAATATAATAATTTGCTAATTCATTTATAAGTATAATATCATCAGTAATATATGTTTTAAGCCCGTTTTTAATTGTATTGATATATTCTTCATTATTCCCTTCAGTTTTATAAAGTTTAGCTAAGTCAAGACAAACCTGAGATCCGCCGTATTCCATTTTTACTAGTTGGTTATAATATTCGATGGCAGCTTTATTATTCCCTGAGTTTTGAGCCGAAATGGCAGCATTAAATAACACTATAGTATCTATTTGATTAATTGCAGGTAAACGATTTATTGCAATGTTATTTTCAAAGCTTGATAATGCACTTTGATAATCTTTTTTATTAAAGTACAAGACTCCTTCGTTAACAAATTGCGAAGCAACAATTAACAAAGCTTTAATTACTTCAGAGTTAAATTTTTTATCTTTATCGAGTTCTAAAGTTTTTAAATAGGAATTATAAGCTTCAAATAAAGGTTTTTTGGTTAAGGAATTAACTTCTTTTATTTCACTTTCGTAAATAGAATGATATGTAATAGCTCTATAATACCATGTTTTAGGATTGTTTATTAAGTTTTTATCCTGAATTGATAAATCGGATGTTGATTTTGCTTTAACAGCATCGCCAGATTTTAAATAAGTTAAAATATCCTCAATATTAACATTTTGAGAATAAGTAAATGAGTAAAAGAAAATAGTTGTTATGGCTAATAAAAGTTTCATTTTATAATGTTTTAAGTTAAATTCAGTAGCAAATTAAATATAAATTGTTTCATTGTTTCATTGCTTCATTGTTAAGCCACTAAGTTGCTAAAGAGGGGTTCTAAAAATTAGATTTTTCGAGGCGGACAAGATTTTAAAACCGGAGTTTACAGTTGTAAATGAGGATTTTAAAATTGAAGTCCAACAAAGAAAAAGCAATTTTTAGAAGTCCCGTAAATAAGCAATGAAACAATAATAACAATTCACCTCGTTAGATAACCCTAATTAAAAAATGCGATGCAACAAAAGAAAATATCCTACGGGGTAAAACATTTTTTAAAATTGGTATGTTTCTATTTGCTCAATATCTATCTGTGGCTAAAAAGAACAAGAACTGAATTTAACTATTTTATTAAAGCTTCAATTTCTTTTTTTATAGCATCACTTTTATCTTGCATTCCAACTCTGTAATAAGCACTTTTTAATGATTCCATTGTAGGTAAATCAGTTGGTGCGATTTGATGTGCTTTTTCCAAATAAGGTAATGCTTCTTTAAGTTTTGCTTCGGCTTTAGCTTTAGCTTCTTTGTATTTTTTTTCGTCATTTATGTCGTTAGCTTTATTTAGCATATCTGCACCATCGTTATAATAAAGTGCACCCATATTGTAATTTGGTTCAAAATAATCGGGTTTTAGCTCAATTGCTTTTAAGTAACATTCTATAGCTTTAACCGGATCTTTTAAGTTTGCATCATACAAACTACCTTTAGCAAACCAATATGTAGGATTGTCGGGTGTGTTTTTAGTTGCAAGTTCAAGATAATTTAATGCTTCAGTTGTTTTATTTGTAGATAAATAATAGTTTATTAATTCGACTACAAGTGCAGTATTTTCGATTGGATATTTATCAATTCCATTTTTTAAAGTATTTATATACTTTGTTGTATCACCTTTACTTTTATATACATCAGCTAAAAAGAAATAATTTCCCGATTTTTCTTTATCATTAGCCCCATAGCTAAGTTTTATTAAAACTTCGAACATTTCTTTTGCTTCGTCGTATTTTTTAGCTTTTTGAGCTGCAAGTGCACAATAATAAATAACAGGAGTATCAATTTTCATTGCCATTCCTGAAACAAAAAGTGAATTTTCGAAATATTTATATGCTTTTTCGTAATTTTTATTTGTCTGATATTCTTCTACACCTTTATTGACAAAAATATTGGCAAGTGCCGGATATTGATTTTGAAGAATATCAACAAGCATATCTGAATCAACATATTTTGTTTTAATGTCGTTTAAAGCTGTAATAAACTTTACTTGGTCAGTTGGACTATTTATTATATCAAGTTTTTGCAAGTTTGGTTCAACAAAGTTTAAAACCAATGCCGATTTATATGCTTCAAAAGCTTTATCGGCAGCATCGGGGTCTAGTTTTTTAAAATCTTTACTAGTATGAATATTCTGATAAATCATACCACGATAATACCATACTCGCGGGTCTGTTTTACTTTTTTCGCACGAAATGCAAAAGTCGCTTTGTTCTTTTGCTTTATCTAATTCAGAGTATTTCAAATAGTTAAATGAACTTACTCTGCACGAGCTACACGATTGACTTTTTATATAGCCAGTGGTAGCAATAAAAATTAAAATTATTAAATGTAATCTTTTCATGTGTTTATATTTTATATTACGTTATTATTTATTGGTTTTTAGTTTCGGGTTTATGGTTTTTAGTTTCGGGTTTATGGTTTTTAGTTTCGGGTTCGTGATGCTTCTTGAATTTTATTCCTTTAATATCAGAAGAATTAAGATACTTCATTAATCCACTTAATATTTTAGATTCTTTATCACAAAGAAAATGCAATAAGTCAAGTTGTTTTTGTGTAATATAGTTTTGATCAAATGCACGATATAATTGTGATTTAACTTCAGAATTAGATCCCTTTGAAATACTTAAAAAATGAATAAACTCCAGTTTTCCCTCTCTTTCAAAACCTTCTGCAATATTATCCATTACTGAACCGCTTGATCTTCTAATTTGTTTTACTAAATCAAAATCTTTTGAAAAATCATTTTGTTTTGTAAAAGCGTATATTTCTTTACAAATATTCCGAGCTAATACCCATGCTTCAATTTCCTCTATTCTTTTAAATGTTGCCATAATTTATACACTTTTATTTGTGAACCTAAAACTCGAAACCTAAAACTTTTTTTTCATCTGTTATTATTTATTGGTTTTTAGTTTCGGGTTTACAAAACCAGAAACCCTAAACCTAAAACCAGAAACTATTATTTATTTTTCCGTTTCACTATCAAAATCTTTGCCATCAGTTTTCTCGTCATTGTTAGAATCGTCATTTTCAGTATTTTTTGTGTCATTTGTATCTTCTGGCTCGTCAACAATAACGTCATCGAGTACTTCGCCGTCAATTTCTGCTACTTCGGCTTTATCATCTGCCTCAACATAAGTAACAGAAGCAATTGAATCGTCATCACGTAAACTAATTAATCTAACTCCTTGAGTTGCCCTGCCCATTAATCTTAAATTTTTAACAGCAATACGAATTGTTACTCCAGATTTATTAATTATCATTAAATCATCTGTATCTAATACGCCTTTAATAGCAATTAATTTTCCGGTTTTTTCGGTAACATTCATGGCTTTAACACCTTTACCTCCTCTATTAGTCATAGGATAATCGGCTAATTTTGAACGTTTACCATAACCATTTTCGGATACCACTAATAAATCTTCTGTTTCATTTTCAATACAAACCATTCCAACAACACCGCCTTTAATTTCATCAACTAATCTTATTGCTCTAACGCCTGTAGCACCTCGTCCCATTGGGCGTACTTTTGATTCGTTAAATCTGATGGCACGTCCTCCTCTGTTTGCAATAATAATTTCGTGCTTGCCATTTGTTAATTTTGCTTCAATTAACTGGTCGTTTTCGCGAATATTAATTGCAATAATTCCGTTTGAACGAGGTCTTGCATAAGCTTGAAGAGTGGTCTTTTTAATTACACCTTTTAAGGTGCATAATACTATAAAATGTTCTTTTACATATTCTTCTTCGTTAAGTTTACTAACATGAACATAAGCTCTAACTTTATCGTCGGGGTCAATATTTAAAATATTTTGAATTGCACGACCTTTAGAATTTTTGTTTCCTTCGGGTAATTCATAAACTTTTAGCCAGAAACATTTTCCTTTTTCAGTAAATAATAATAAGGTGTTATGCATTGAAGCAATATATACATGTTCGATATAATCTTCGTCGCGTGTTTCGCTTCCCATTGAACCAATACCTCCCCTATTTTGAACTCTGTATTCTGTTAATTGAGTGCGTTTTATATAACCAAGATGAGAAATTGTAATAACAACATCTTCGTCAGCATAAAAATCTTCGGGATTAAAATCTTCGGAAGCGTAAACTATTTCGGTTCTTCTTTCATCGCCATATTTTTCCCGAATTTCAATTAGTTCGTCTTTAATAATTTTCATACGAAGAGATTCATCTGCAAGAATAGTTTTCAAATATTCGATAAGTTTCATTAATTCTTCGTATTCTTTTTTCAGATTTTCTCTTTCTAAACCGGTAAGTTTTTGTAAACGCATATCTAAAATAGCACGGGCTTGTAATTCGCTCAATGCAAAATTTTGCATTAAGCCTTCGCGGGCAACTTCAACGGTTTTTGAGGCTCTTATAAGTTTAATTACTTCGTCAATATGGTCGAGGGCTATTAAAAGTCCTTGTAAGATATGAGCCTTCTTTTCGGCTTGGTCGAGTTCAAATTTAGTTCTTCTTATAACAACTTCGTGACGATGCTCAACAAAATAATGAATAAGTTCTTTTAAATTAAGTTGTTTTGGACGTCCATTTACCAAACAAATATTATTTACACTAAATGAGGTTTGAAGTGCAGTTTGTTTAAAAAGTGTATTTAATACAACATTTGCGTTTGCATCTCTTTTTAGGTCAACAACAATACGCATTCCTTGTCGGTCCGATTCGTCATTTACATTAGAAATGCCTTCAATTTTTTTATCGTTAACTAAATCAGCAATTTTCTTAATAAGCTCTGCTTTATTTATTTGATAAGGTATTTCGTTAACAACAATCATGTCGCGATTGCCTTCGGTTTCAATGTTAGCTTTTGCACGCATAACAATTTTACCACGACCTGTTTCAAATGCTTCTTTAACTCCCTGGTAGCCATAAATAATGCCACCTGTTGGAAAATCAGGAGCTTTAATAAACCGCATTAATTCAGAAATAGTAATTTCGTGATTATCAATATATGCAATTGTTGCATTAATTACTTCGATTAAATTATGAGGTGCCATGTTTGTTGCCATACCAACAGCAATGCCGGAAGCTCCATTTACAAGTAAATTAGGGAATTTTGCAGGAAGAACTGTTGGTTCTTCAAGTGTATCGTCAAAATTTAGTTTAAAGTCAACAGTGTTTTTATCAAGGTCGGCTAACATCTCTTCGGCAATTTTTTTAAGTCTTGCTTCGGTATAACGCATTGCAGCAGGACTATCGCCATCAACCGAGCCGAAGTTTCCCTGACCATCAACTAAAGGATAACGAAGCGACCATACCTGAGCCATACGCACCATTGCATCGTAAACAGAAGTATCGCCATGGGGGTGATATTTACCAAGCACCTCTCCTACTATTCTTGCTGATTTTTTGAAAGGTTTTCCAGAACTGTTACCTAACTCGTTCATTCCAAACAAAACTCTTCTGTGAACAGGTTTTAATCCGTCTCTGACATCGGGAAGAGCTCTTGAAACAATAACCGACATGGCATAATCAATATACGAACTCTTCATTTCTTCTTCAATATTAACTCTAAAAATTTTTCCGCCTTCTATCATTTTATTTATTTATATGTTTTAATGTATTATAAACCAATAATTTAATTTTAAAAAAATTAAAGCACTAAATTAGTTTTTTTTATCGGGAATAAAAAAAAATATGACTTTAATTATTAACATTGCAATGTTTATAATTGATTTGTTAAAAATGTTTAACTTTACAAATTGAAAGCTACATTTGATAAATATTAAATTTTGTTATTACCCAGTAGTCAATGTAAGAAGATTAAAATTAAAAAACGAACAATGCCAAATGTTCAATTTACAATGAGCAAATAGAAAGAATAAAAATGA
>Ga0209211_10006656_pt1 | contig 16619 bp, 15 predicted proteins | sample RifGroA2_FD_183992 | JGI IMG/M metagenome (GOLD analysis project Ga0209211, IMG submission 183992) | Groundwater microbial communities from Rifle, Colorado, USA - Groundwater A2 (SPAdes) (version 2) | ecosystem: Environmental > Aquatic > Deep subsurface > Groundwater | place: Rifle, Colorado... | reverse complement strand
ATCTTCCAGAGTCCCATTTTCTACAATAGGTTTACGGCTTTCAGAGCGGTAGGATTCTTTGCGGGCACCCACAAATTCGATATCATAATCTTCGTAAGCAATTTGTGCTGTTCCAAAATTTTTGTAAACATTCACATGAAATTTATTTCCTAATTTTTTTGCAACACGTTCGGCTAATTCGATACCACTTCCTATTGCGACAACATCAATATCCTTACAAGCGCGGTTTAATAAAAGATCACGCACCCAGCCACCTATTACGTATGCCGGAATGTCCATTTCATCAGCACATTCAGAAATGATCTTAAATATAGGATGGGTTAATTTTGTTTTCAATTTTTCAATTTGGTTAATACCAATGTCGTTGGCGGTAGTTTCTTATTCTCCAGTATGAATGTTTTTGGCGAATGGAACGGCGATCTGGTCTTGCCCGGAGATTTGGTTTACACTCTGCAGTCCCAGGGAATAGATATTATTGAGCTTTTAAACAATAATACTTTGGAATTGGAAAATATCATTAAAGCTCTGGGCAATACGGGCGATAATTCGGCTACTGCTCTTGAAGGAGGCGATTCAGAAATTTCCACCGGCCTGGCTCGAGTATTTTCCAAAGTGTTTAATTTTGCCAATCTCAATATCGTGGGCGGAAATTATCTGCTGTTTATTCCCAATATTCTCGGGCAGTGGAAAGGCAAGGTAATAGACGGAGAAGACGGCGATTATAATCTGGCGTTTGTGAACGAAGGAAAAAAGAAAAAAGTCAAAACCGTGGCGGCCAACGGCAATAAAGCCAAAGTCTCCAACGCGATTTACATAAACGGCGATACCGGAGCGAATTCCGCCGGATCGGATAAGAGCAATGCTTCCGTGAATTCCGGACGGGTGGATGTGGTCGCCAACATAATGAATTTTGTCAATTCAAATTTGGTCAATACCAATATTGTCGTTTCCGTGCTCAATATGTTCGGTTCGTGGAGCGGAAATATCGTGTACGCGTATCCGGATCTGGCCGCGGCCCTGGATGATGGCGCAGACTTTGTGGCGCCGGGAAATTCATTGATCTATACCATCGCTTACGGCAATGGCGGAAAAGCCAAAGCCAAAGAAGTAAAAACATCTTTGACTCTGCCCGAAGGAGTGGTTTATCAATCCAATACCGGCGGCACGGATCCGGTAATTTCCGGAAATACCTTGACTTGGTCAGCGCCGGTTGTTTCCAACAGCGAAGTGAAATCATTTACTGTCCAGACGACTGTCTCTTCCGATCTTTCGCCCGCTACCGCGACTCTTGAGGCAGTCGTGGCTGTTTCCACGCAGACCAGGGAAAAACGCACGGAAAATAATTCCGCAACCATTCAGACCGCGGTGCAATTTCCGGCAAATGATCCGCCGGTTCCACCCGGGCCGGATACGGGTTCGGGAAATCAGCCGCCATCAGACAACAACGGCGCTGAGAAAATTTCCGCTTCTTTGGCGGTGAAAAAATTTAATGACGCCAAAGGATCCAAAGCGCCGGGCGATACTGTTAATTTTTCGGTTTCAGTGGAAAATACGGGGAACGCGTTGATTGATAAAGTCAAAATCGCCGATATTTTGCGCAATCCCAAGGACAAGAGTCTTAAAAAGAATTATTGGGAAATCGGCGAAGTAATGCCCGGCGAAGAATTTGAAATTACTTACTCGGTCGCTGTTTCTTCGGACGCAATGGCCGGGACCTACACGAATACGGCGCAGGCATCGGGAGTCATCCAAGGCGATGACGCGATTATTTATTCCAATGAAGCGAAAAGTTCATTCTCAGTCAGGGATTCTCCGCCAAGCGATACTGTAAAAAACAACAATGCGGGCGATTCAGATGATAAATCGGATTCACGCGTTGATTCAGGCAATACAAGCGGGAATAGTACCGGCGAAAAAATTTCCGACAAGCTTGAGATTTCAAAGACTAATGATCTGACCGGTCCAATCTTGCCTGGAAGCATTGTCGGATATTCCATTACGCTGAAAAATACCGGCGACAGTACGATAAAAAATATTGTGGTAAGCGATGAATTGGTAAATGGCTTGAGCAAGATCGTGCTGGCGGCTGAAGATTTGCGCGATAAAAAGATTACCACCTGGGACTTTAAGGAATTAAAACCGGGGGTGGGATTGCGCATCACCTATCAATTGGCTATTTCAGGAAACGCTCCGGCCGGCTTTTATACCAATACCACTTGGGCCGAAGGGGAGGCGAAGGGCGGCGATAAGGTGTATTCCAATGCGGCTTCTTCAACGATTGAAATTTTATCAATGCTTGGCGTAAATATCCCGGCCGATTCCGGAGATTTCTTCGGTATTGCGTCGGCTTCGGCCGCGGAAAATATGCTGGGCTTCCCGTCTTTATTTTCTCCGCTTAGGCAAATTGCGGGCGCGGAGACATGCCAGAGCTGGCCCCAAAGTATCTGGATTCTTTTATTCCTGCTTTACGCTTCCATCCTCGTCTGGTTTTACTTTTTTGACGGCAAAAAATGGAGAGTTGTTTTTCCGTCAGCTTTGACGATCGTGGCCATCGGCGTTTATCTTATTTACGCTTGTCCCGGATCGTTTATTTGGTGGCCGATGTCTGTCCTTGCTTCCGGATTTGCGTTGACCGCTCTTGCTATAAATTTTCATCGCAACAGAAGAGCGATGGCTTAAAAATCAATAAAACAATAAAAACATAAACCAATCCGAAAAGTTTTTAAATTGTCAAACAAAAAATGGCAAAACAAAAACAAAGAGGGTTGGTTTTATTTTTTAAAAAAAATTAAACTTGCGGTCAAATGCCCTTTCCTGCCAACACTCAAGAAGCAGACACTTGGCCGCAATTTTCGCGCTTTGTCGGAGAGCGACAAGCATCTTTCTGACAAATATCGCGATCCGCTTGACGCAAAGCGGCTATGAGCTTGGACTCTTGAAGCTTTGCGCAAGCGGTTGCCGCCATCAGCGAGCCTCGCCTTGGGCGGGTCGCCATCAAAGGTCGGAGGATATTGTTCTTTTAAGCAATTAGGCGATTATTATTAACTTATGAATTGGAGGTATGAAAAAAATATTTTTAGGCCTGGGCGTATTCGCTCTTGCCTTGGCATTCATTCCAATGTTTGCCGCCTTTGAAGCTCATGTGATCAATGTGACGGCCACGATTGAAAACGCGCTGGCGGTCAACCCAGGGGAAATCGCATACGGCACAGTTTTCCCGCAAGAAGCGCTTGACCGATCGGTTGATGTCCGATTCAGCGGATCGTTTAGCGAAGAGCCAACCGCCGACGATGTCAATTATGCCATCAAACAAAAACCAAAATGTATTCTAGTTACTGATACGCAATTGCCAAAATACGGACGCGTAACTGAAGATGCGAATAATAATTTTGTGTGTGAAGATGAAGTCAATTACGATATTCTTCCGCTGCTTTGTCCGTATCTCTCAAAACACGAGAGAACACCAGATGGGGAAGGTGAAAATGACAGTGCTGGTATTAGCGCATTTCACGGTTTGCCCGGCGTGTGGAGCCCCGCAACGACTAATGCAACGGCGGTAGCTGGTCGGTTGGCAAAATCAGAACAAGACTTATTGGATACATGGATTATTGACTTGCGCGTACCATGCTTTGCTGGCACTTGCTCGCAAGATTGGGATTCATTCGTGCTTGCAAATAATCCTAATGCAATTCCCGCTGATTATATCCAGCCAGCCAATATGGAACATAAACTCTTTGGATGCGATCTTTGGGTGGAAGTTAACGGAATATCCCGAATACAACTGCCATAAAATTATTCGCATTAAAGAAAGGAGGCGCTTATGAATAGGATTAGAAAAATAATACTGTACGGACTCGGAGGATTGACGGTTTTGGCATTCATTCCGCTATTCGCCGCTTTTGAAGCGCATGTGATCAATGTGACAGCGCAGATTGAAAACGCCTTGTATGTGCATCCGGAGTCAAGAAATTTTGGCACAATGTTTCCTCAAGAATATAAAGAATTGGGGATCCAAGTGACCTTTTCGCCTTCATTTTCCGAGAGTGAACAAACCCGAGTGTCCAAGGTTGATTATCAGATAAAGCAAAAACCCAAGCCGCGGCCTGATTATGTTTCTCAGCTTGGAAAAGACGCGGCTAGGCAGTGGTGCCACGATAATTACCCGCCAACGCCCTATGACCCATTAGATCCGGTATGGCAGGCGTATCTGGCGAATTGCTATCCATTGCTTTGCCCTTATCTTTCAAAAACTCCGGACAATCACCCGGCTCCCGGGGATGATGTTGGTTTGCCGCCTTTTCACAATTTGTCAGCGGTGGCCACAGGCACGATTAACAAGAATAGCGTTGATGTAAGCGATACCTGGACGATTGATCTGGCTGCGCCCTGCTTTGAGGGGCAATGCGCGCAGGATTGGGCTGATTTTGTGCACAGCCATAATCCTCAAGCCAACCCCGATGAATTTATGGCTCCCGTCGGGATGAGCGGACAAACTTTTGGCTGCGATCTGTGGGTAGAGGTTGTAAAAATATATTAGTTAAAAAAATCCCCCGATCACAATCGGGGGTGCCCGCACCGTTCGCTGGCTGTCCCTCGGTTAGCCGAATCGGTGCGGGACAGAGCACCTTAGCATAACGAGTAATTTAAGTCAACTCCCGCTTCAATCTTTGTTATATTTATTGAGGCGGGGGAATGCTCGTTCATTATTGGCTAATTTTAGCGGGCTTATGGACGAGTTCTTACTGCAAAATCAATGGATAATCATTCTGGCTATTCTCTGGACTTTACCGTGGAAAGGCATAGCGCTCTGGAAAGCGGCTCATAATAGGCATACCGGATGGTTTATGGCGCTTTTGATTATAAATACTCTGGGTATTTTGGAAATATTGTATATTTACATATTCAGCAACAAGAAATCAAAAGAACGCGAACCGGTAATGCCCCAATCAATGGAATGATTATAATAGATATTAAGAATAAAAATAATAAAACATATGGAAAATTCCGGAAATCAAACACCTCAACAAAAAAAAGAATCGAAAATTGCGAAGCCGGAGAAGAAAGAAAAGTATCGGATGCGCTTAAGCGATAAAATAATTGCCGCTGTTTTGGCCGTATTTTTCATTTGTATTTTTTACATTGTGCTGGACGCGAACAAATACCGCACCACAGTCCGCATTATGCCGGGCGAGGGGATGGTGGGCATTAATCCGTCCACTGCCTCCTTGGACTTTGGCGATCTTTCGCGCGGCGCTTCGGCCGTGCGGCGGGTGGCTTTGAAAAACGGCACTAATCTTCCGATGTATGTGGCGATTTTAAAAATCGGCAGCATTTCTGATCTTATGGACATAAGCAAAAATAATTTTAAACTAAAACCCAGAAGCGAAGAAAAAATTGAATTCACGGTTTTTGTTCCGGCCTCGGCCGAAATAGACAAGACTTATTCGGGAAGAGTTTATTTGTTTAAGATCCCGATATTTTAGTTATGGCCATAAACAAAAAGTATTTGAGCTGGTTTATTTATTTTGTCGGACTCGCAATCTTGATTTTCGCCCTGCCAAAATTGCTTTCCCTTGGTTTGAGAACGCCTACTCCTATGGCCGCCATCACTTCCGGATCAATGTGGCCGGTCTTGAGGCAAGGCGATTTGATTTTTATCCAAGGGATTGGCGCTAAAGATTTAAAAATCGGCGATGTCGTGGTATACCGGAATCAAATCAATGATACTTTTACTATTCACCGGATCGCCAAATTGGAAAAAGAATTTATCACCACCAAAGGCGACGCGAATTTCCAAGAAGACCCGCCGGTGAAATACGACAATGTTGTCGGACGAGCCGTTTCCGTATTTAAAAAACCATTGCGAATTCCGTACATAGGATCAATAACGGTTTTCGCGAGCAATTTTAAAAATTCCGAATATGTTAAGTGATTTTTTAAAATTTATTTTCAGCGCGCCGAGGGTGCTGATTGCTTCGCCGGTTTTGCTTGTTTTTATTCTTGTTCTGGCCGTGATTCCAATTTCCGCCTTTGAGGCGCATGTGATAAATGTGACCGCGACAATTGATCCGGGACCGAAGATTTGCGACGCGCGGTCTCTGGGATATTGGAAAAATCACGAAGGGTGTTCTTGGGGGGAAGGAGAAAGTGTTTGGGGGAGCGCTGTACAAAATTTAAGCTCAGGATTTTCCGGTATTTTTTCTGCTACGACCGGAGAGCAAATGTGTTACGATTTATGGCTGACAAATTGCAAGGGCTCAAGCATTCAAAAAAAACGCTGCCGCGCTCGCGTTCATACTTTGGGGGTTGAATTAAATGTCGTGTCGGGCCGACTTGATCTGAATGCCTTGATCGCCGGTGCGGACAACGGCAATTCAGCATTTGATAATTTGGGATTATCTCCGAATTCAACAATTCAAGAGGCGCTGGCGGCCATTGAAGCGATAATCGCCAATACCGGCTCCACCGCTTCTCAATTTACTGACGCGGCTTATGCGGCCGAACGGATTTACGAATTTTATGAGAATGAATGCGAAGAAAAACCCTATTGTATTTATGCGCGTGAGTAGAAATAAATTTTAGCGACTGCAGGAATATTGCAAAATCGATTATCGCCGATTTTGCGGCGTATTTACAAGGCAAATATTTTCGCTTGACAAGCGTTTTTAATAAGAGTAGTTTTAAAATATGGAGCACACCTCCATATTTTAAGCATATTTTTGTAATGAAAGGGGGTGAGAAATATGAAAGGAAAAAAATTTCTCGCAATAGTGGGGATATTTTCGCTTGCCGCGTTGAGCTTTGGCTTGGCGGCAATCGGAGCGACTTCGGCTGATGTCACCGCAACAGTAACGCCGCAAGTTGTTTCGGTTAGTGTTAGCGATGGGGCCGTGAACTACGGCATTTTAAATTTTAGCGAGACGAATAATACATTTAATGGAACGGCGCCAGCATTGGGTGATGATCAGTTAATAACCAACGGAAGTAATGTCCCTATAAATATACAAGTAAAAAGCAGCGATGCTACCGGGTCTAGTATTACCTGGGAGTTGGGGGCTGCTCCAGGATCAAATATTTTCGGTCATCAGTATGATATTGATACAGGAGCTGGTCCGGCAACCTGGTTGGATTTTCCGGCATCAAACGATTATAGCGGCACTGCGGTTAATTTAACTGAAACAGGAGGTATAGACCCAAGCGCAACAATGGATTTGAAACTACTTATGCCGACAGGGTCAGCAGACACCTCTACACACGGCGTTACCATCACTGTTCTTGCAACTGAATCTTAAAAAAATTTGCCCACCGTAATTTATTAAGGTGGGCCGGAGGGGAGAGGGGCGTAAAAATTCAAAGTTATTGAAAATTGAACTGCCTCTCTCCTTTCTTTAATGGCAAAGCGTAATATTTACTCTTCAATCCTACGATCATGAGAAAAAAGAGTAACTGCGAAATTGATCCTATACCATAAATCCAACGGCCGTCAAAATCGCGGTATAGCCATTAATTAACAATCAAAGTTGCAGTTATATGGTATGAAAAAGAATTGGCGTTCAATGGCAATGGTTTTAATTTTTGCGAGTGCGGTGTCGGGGCTCGCATTTTTTGCAGTAGCCGAAAAGCCGATTGAGCCCGCCGATATTGCCAGAGCAGACGCCAAAGTAAAAGCGCCCAAAAAAATTGACGCTGATAAAAATAAAATTTTTGACGATTTGGAAGAAAAACTAAAAGGAAAAAATGACGCGGAGACCGCTGAAGTTATAATTCTATTTGACCATAAATTATCGGACGCGGAAGACGCGGAGATTGCGCGAAAAATTTCAGAGAAAAACCCAGCCCATCGCTATGCCGCAATTCCCGGAATGGCGATCACACTTTCCAAGAGAGAAATTAAAAATCTCGCATCATCTCCTCTGATTAAACAAATTGAAGACGATGCCGAAGTCCGTCCTTTTTTAGATAATTCCACTAAATGGTTCGGCGTTCAAAAAGCGCGGACGGATTTTAGCGTGGACGGAAACGCGGACGGACTGGCCGCTTATTCTAAAGATGATATTGTGGCGGCCGTGCTTGATTCTGGGATAGATCCCAATCATATTGATCTGGATGGCGGAAAAATTATCGGGTGGAAAGATTTTGCCACGGGCCAGGCCAATCCTTATGATCAAGTGCCGGGTTGCGGCGGACACGGCACTCATGTTTCTTCAATGATTGCCGGCACCGGCGAAGGAAACAATCTGTATAAAGGAGTGGCGCCGGGCGCCGCTCTGGTGGGCGTGAAGGTACTAAAGAGGCAGGGCGGCAATTGCACGGGCACGGTAAGCGATATTAATGCCGGCATCCAATGGGTGATTGACAATAAATCTGCTCTGGGCATTGAAATTATGAATATGAGCTTGGGCGGGACAGGGTGTTCGAACGGCGCTGACTCGCTGTCTCTGATGGTTAATAGCGCTGTCGCTTCCGGAATTGCGGTTACTCTTGCGGCCGGCAATGAAGGACCGGGTACCTGCACCATAAGTTCTCCGGCCGCGGCCGCTGATGCCATTACTGTCGGCGCTATGGCGGATGTACAGCCGGGTACGGCACCCTTGGATGGTTATTGCGACGGCAGCAGCCTGACCGCGGATTTGCCCAATGCAGGATTTTATTTGGCTTGTTTTTCTTCGCGCGGACCGACAGCCGATGGACGCACCAAGCCGGATATCGCTTCGCCCGGAGTAATGATTATGGCCGCGCAGGCCGGCACAACCAATGGTTATGTAAGTTATAATGGTACGAGTATGTCGGCGCCTTTTACGGCCGGCGTGGCCGCGCTTATGCTTGACGCCAATCCGGGCCTGACGCCTGCCCAGATAAAATCAATGATTAAAGGCGCGGTTAAGGACTGGGGGCCGAGCGGAGATGATAATGAATATGGCGCGGGCCGACTGGACGGCTATGAAGCAATCAAAGCGGCCGGAAGTTTCACGGGCGCCAATATCATCGTGCCGGATCATCAATATATTGCCGGAAGTCTTTCGGGGAGCGGCGATTTTGATTGGTACGATATTAATATTACGGACGCGGATTATCCGATCGCCGTCGCTATGATTATGCCGAATTGGTCAGGGACGAACAATCCGGATTTTGATATGAAGCTTTATTTGGCCAACGGAACAACGCAGACGGGCTCGTCCGAAGGCGTATTGCGTCAGGAAACAATCGGGTATCAGCCCGCCTCGGCCGGCACTTATAAATTAAAAATATATCAATACGCGGGCAGCGGCGATTATTTTCTGGATATTTCCGCGCGTACGGCGGTGGTCAGCATTACTCTCGCCACGGACGGAAGCGTCAATTTCGGCACGGTGGCGCTTAATGCTTCAAAAGACACGACCCCTTCCGGCATTAATGATCCGGAAACAGTGCGCGTGGATATGGGTCCGGCTGATTTGTCCGTGCGCTCCACCAATTTTTCAGACGGGAGCAATAATTGGAATTTGGGAACAAGCCCGGGTGCTGACCGAATCAAATGGGATTTTTCAAAAGACGGCAGCGCTTGGACGAATTTCGCGGCCGCCGGAACAAATTATCCTTTTGATTCGGCCGTACCGGAATCAGACACGCGCGATCTCAATCTGCGCCTTACTTTGCCGACCGGCACTACTTCCAATAGCGCACACTCCGCGACAGTGACTATAGTGGCTACGACGCCGTAAATTCCAAATTCAAAGTTCAAATTTAAAAATTCAAAATTACAATTCAAAGTTTAAAATTTTTTAATCATTAATGTATTTATGCGCAATCTAATTCGTATTTTATTTATCGCCGTATTATTAAGTATTCCGGCAGTCAATTTCGCCAATGTCGGCGTGGGCGTGGGTTTGGGGAAAATTGAAATCACGGAAAAATTGTCGCCCGGGGGTATTTATAAATTGAATTCCATACCGGTTCTTAATACCGGCGACGAGGCGGGTGCCTACGAAGTGGCAGTGACTTTTATGGCCGATCAAAAAGAATCGCGACCCAAAGAGGATTGGTTTATTTTTGAGCCGAAAACTTTTGAACTGGCGCCCGGCGAATCAAAATCAGTAAGCGTGACTATGACTCTTCCGATGAATGCCAAGCCCGGAGCGTATTTTGCTTTTTTGGAAGCGCATCCGACAGCCAAGAAAGAAGGCGTGTCAATCGGCGTGGCGGCCGCGACCAAACTTTATTTCACGGTAGCGCCCAAAGGCGTTTTGGGAGCTTTTACCGCCCGCGCCTCCAGCCTCCTCAATCAAACCGCGCCCGGCTCGTTTATTGTTTTAGCCGTTTTAGGCATTCTTGCCTTGGCAATTGTTTTCCAAAAATTTTTCAAGGTGTCTTTTGCTATAAAAAGAAAAAAATAATCATTAATCGCTGTGAAATTTTATGCGGCGGCCGATATTTTTCATCTTAATATTTTTTTTCCTGTCTTTCGCCGCCCTTACGGTTTATGCCGCGTCGCATATTTTGGTGACGATCAGCGTTAATCCTTTGAATGTTGGCGCGGGCGTGAAAGGGAATCTTCGGGTTGGAAAAATTTTTATGCTTCAAGCACGGATTGAAAACAAAGGAGACGCGGCGCTTCAAAATTCGATGGCCGAGCTTTTTGCTCCAAAAGAGATTGAGCTTGTCGGCGGGAGTTCGCAAAAATTTATCGGTGAAATCAAAAGCGGCCGGCATAAAGATGTCCGATGGAAGCTCAAAGCGGCTCTGTCCGGGCAGTACATAGCGACGGTGCGCGCCCAAGGAATAAATGAAGCGGGGGAGAGCGTCTCAAGCGAAGATTCCGTTCTCATCCATGTGAAAAATTGGAATATAATCAGAAATTTCGTCAAATGGCTGGGTTTAAAACAAGAATAATGCAAGCCATTGACAAAACCTATATATTTGATATACTAACCGGTCTTTTATAGACAACCCTACAGAGCAGAGGGTAAAGACTGCTTAGGCGGTTGCGTTTCGCAACGCTGAATGTTCTTTAAATCTGCTGACCGTTGGTCAGTAAAAATCTAGGAGGTAGAAAGATGAAAGCGTCATATCTGCTTTACGCAAAAAGTTCAGTACAAGGAGTAGTTGTAATTGAGGGGCAATCATCCAGTCATAGGATCCGTATCGTCGGGTCCTCGGTTGCGAAGTTCACCGCAAACGAAGATTATAGCAACTCGGTCGCCTTGAGTATCAAGAAAGGAGACAGAGGCTTTGTTGCTGTAAATGTATTGACGCATAACGGAAAAAATACGGAGGAGTTTGTTTTTTTCCTTAAGATTGGGTGGGGCGAAGACGGCGAGCATCCCTTAATAGATTTTGATTCGCAGTGGGTTCCTGAGTCTCCTGAACGGCTCGGGATAATTAAACACTACGGAATTAGAGTCGAGATAGGAGGGCTTATTTTCACAAGCAACCAGTACGATAATAAGTACGACAAAACGCCCGGCATACGGTATGTCAGCGACCATAATTTGATTTGCAGATATTTGGCCGGGGACATAGAGGCGGATGTTGTTGAAAAAGCGGCTGCTGAATATATTGAGGAGGAGAGCGCGAGGGCAAAGCTTCCTGATTTGGAGAAAAAAATCCAGGAACTGACGACCCTTCTTATTGAAAAGGAAAATCTCCTCGCTAAAGAGAAAAAAGCGGCCGAGAAATATTGTCAACAGGAAATGGTGGTTTATGAAAGATGGCGCGCCGCTTCAGAAGTTATTGGAGAGGTGGAAAAGCAGTGGTTCCATCGTCCTTCCATTAAGGAGGCTCTTCAAAAGTATAACGCGCATATATTACGGTGATAGGCGCATATCACCGCTTATGGGGCACACACTATGTGATGTGCCCTTTTATTTTAAAAAAGAATCGCAATTCCGAGCGATATTATTCATTTGACAATCTTTATTTTCTATTCTACGATTTGTAGTAGTTAGGCGAGGGCTAAATTAAATCTAAATGAGAGGAGGTGATATTTATGATGTGGGATACATATGGTTTCGGCATAGGCTGGTCTTTTATGTGGATTTTTATGCTGCTTTTTTGGGTGTTGGTTATTTTGGGGATTTTCGCGCTGATTCGCTGGCTTTCCCAAGGAGGCGAATCAAGAAACGGCGGTAGAGCGCTGGATATTCTGAAAGAACGCTACGCCAAAGGCGAGATCGGCAAAAAAGAATTTGAGGAAAGAAAAAAAGACCTGATAGACTAAAAAATATTGTTAAACAAAAAATATCGTTTGACAGTATTGTTTTGATATACTACAATGTGTAGTAGAGTTATCCACAATTATTTTTATGAGTTATTTTGCCATTTTTATCACCGCGTTTTTCGCCAGCGTGCATTGCGCTATGATGTTTTCCGGGTTTATTTTGGCGTACTCGGTAAAAAAGACAAGCGACGGGCAGACGCACCGGCAAGAGGGTATCTGGAAAAAGCATTTGTTATTCAATGGCGGAAGATTGGTAAGTTTTACGATTATTGGCGCGATTTTAGGAGCGATCGGTTCTTTTTTTACGCTTTCTGCGACTTTTAACGCGTGGATTACCATTGCCGCAGCCGCCATTATGGTGCTATACGGCCTATCAATGTTTGGAGCAGTGTCATTAAGAAAGATGAATAATTTTGTTCCGCGCTGGCTTTACAAATTGACAAAAGATCAGGCGGGTAAAGACGGAGAGAGCCGTTTTGGAAAATTCCAGCCCGCTGTTCTGGGAGTTTTGACCACTCTTATTCCGTGTGGACCGATTCAAGCTCTGCAAATACTTGCTTTGGGATCGGGGAGTATTTTGCAAGGAGCGGTTATAATGTTTATTACGAGCATTGCCACGGCGCCATTGCTAATGGGGCTCGGTGGTGTTGTCACCAAAATGGCCGGCGCTTTGCGGCAAAAAATGATCCGCTACGCCGCGATCGCGATTTTGATTTTTGCCGTCACGACCTTTGACCGGGGATTGGCCTTGGCCGGATCGTCATTCAGTATTGTTCCGGATCTTGATAAAGTGAGGGATTCGCTTTCTGCCGTGTACGGCGCGAATAATTCGGATTCTTCCGAGGAAACCGCGGGAGCGCTTGTCAGGGGCGGAGTTCAAGAATTAAAAATTGTCGCGGACGGCCGGATCGGCTATTCTCCGGAAACTGTTTTCGCGAAAAAAGATATTCCGGTAAAATTGACCGTGGAATACAAAGGCCGCGGCGGATGCATCAAGCAATTTCTAATCCCGACTTTTGGCGTAAATGTGACGCTGCCGGATAATGGATCAAAGTTAATTGAATTCACTCCCAATAAAACCGGATCTTTCACCATTACCTGCGGAATGGGGATGTATCGGGGGACGCTGGTGGTGGAGAGCTAAACGAATTTCCAATTTTTAATTTTATAAATAATGCTTCAATATTTAAAAATTATTTAAAAACTACAAAATTACCTTGAATTGCGAAATTCCTCAAAAATTATTATGTCATTCTGAGCGAAGCGAAGAATCTCTTTTAAAACCGATTTTTTGAGATCCTTCACGGAGTTTGCCCTGAGACTCTTCACTTCGTTCAGAGAGACAATCGAAGGGTTCAGGATGACATTAACATGCGTTTCGCAATTCACAATAATTAAAAATTTGTTATGGCCCCTAAGATCACGCTTTCAATTAAAGGCATGCATTGCGGTTCTTGCGCGTATTTGATTGAAGATATTTTAAAAGAACAAAAAGGCGTGGTTGACGCGCGCGTTGATTTTATTCAGCAAACCGTCGAAGTTGAGACAGAAGAGGGAATAAAGCCGGATGATTTAATTAAAGCGATTCATGAGATTCCGAATGAGGAGTTTAGAGCGCAGATCATTGATTGAATTTCCAATTTTAAATTTTATAAATAATGCTTCAATGTTTAAATTTTTAAATTTTTAAAAATTATTTTAAAATTACAAAATTACCTTGAATTGCGAAATTCCTCAAAAATCATCAGGTCATTCTGACCCCGACCCGAGTCGTAAGTCATTCTGAGCGAAGCGAAGAATCTCTTTTAAAACCGATTTTTTGAGATCCTTCACGGAGTTTACCCCGAGACTCTTCACTTCGTTCAGAGTGACAATCGAAGGGTTAGGATGACATTGGCACGAGTTTCGTAATTCACAGAAATTATCGATTGGCATTATTATTATGTCCCCAGACAAAATTATAGTTATAATAGGAGGAATCGGCCTGATCGGCTTTATTGTTTGGTATTTTTTAATGCGGCCGGAGGAAAAAGAAGAAGCTAAATCCCAAGAGGGGACGCAAGAAGTAAAAATTCTGGTGGAACGCGGCTATACGCCGGAAACGGTCGCGGTAAAAAAAGATATTCCCTTAAAAATTATTTTTGAGCGCAAGGAAGCAGACTCTTGTTCCGAAAGAATTTTAATTCCTGATTTTAAGATCAACCAATTTCTTGCACCGAACGCGATTACGGAAGTGGCGTTTACACCGGATAAAACCGGCGAATTTGAATTTCGGTGCGGGATGGGGATGCTTCATGGGAAGTTGATTGTTCGCGATTAATCCCTTATCTCTTATCCTTAATCCTTAGTCATTGTATGGCAAATAAAATCGTTTATCTAACCGGTATGACTTGCGCGTCTTGCGCGCTGACTATTGAGCGGACGCTCAAAAAACAAAAAGGCGTTAAAAACGCCTCGGTTAATTTTGCTTTGCGCAAGGCGTTTGTGGATTATGACGAAAAAGAAGCGAACACGGAGGATTGGGTAAGAAGAATTAAAGAAAGGGGATATGACGCGGAAGTGGAAAATGATCATCCGCAAGAAGAAGGGGAGAAGGATCGGGAAGAAAAGGCGCGGGAAAAAGAAATTACCGAAATGAAAAGAAAATTTTTAATCGGTCTTATCTTGTCAATTCCGATTTTTTTTGGAAGCTACCCGATGTGGTTTCCTTGGATGCCGGAAATTTTGACGGATTTCAGGATTTTGCTTTTACTGACAATGCCGGTGCAATTTTGGGTGGGTCTGCAATTTTTGCGCGGAATGATTGCCGGATTTAGGCACCGATCGGCCGATATGAATACGCTGATCGGAATTGGTACTTTGGCCGCGTTTTTTTTCAGCGCGGGCGTGACATTTTTTCCGGAAATTTTTCCCGAGAAACTGCGCGGCGATATTTATTACGACACCTCGGCTGTCATCATAACTTTGATTATCTTGGGAAGATATTTTGAGGCGCTCACTCGCGGCAAAGCTTCTCAAGCAATCCGCGCGCTGGTGGGGCTTCAACCAAAGACGGCGCATAAAATCGTGAATCATGAATCAGGAATCATGAATCAGGAATTTGAGGAGGTTCCGATTGAAAATATCAAGGTAGGTGACTTGCTGTTGGTAAAGCCCGGGGAAAAAATACCAACAGATGGCGTTGTAGTGGAAGGAGAGTCAGCTGTTAACGAATCAATGGTGACGGGCGAATCAATGCCGGTATCCAAAAAGATAGGAAATACGGTCATCGGCGCGTCAATCAATGAAACCGGAAGTTTTATTTTTAGGGCGACAAAAGTCGGCAAAGACACAATGCTTTCCGGAATTATCAAACTGGTGGAAGAAGCGCAAGCTTCAAAAGCGCCTATCCAAAAACTGGCCGATTTAGTGACGAGTTATTTTGTTCCGGCGGTTTTGATTATTGCGGTGGCGACATTTGCGGCGTGGTATGTCTGGGGGCCGGGCGAATCGGCTTTTACATTCGCGCTTTTGAATATGGTGGGAGTTTTGATTATCGCTTGTCCGTGCGCCTTAGGATTGGCTACGCCCACGGCCATTATGGTCGGTACGGGCAAGGGAGCGCAAAATGGCATTTTAATCAAAGGCGGGGAAGCGCTGGAGCGCGCTTATAAAATCAATACAATTATTTTTGATAAGACCGGCACGCTCACGCGCGGCGAGCCCGAAGTGACCGATGTACTAACAGTTCAAAGTTCAAAGTTCAAAGTTCAAAGTTCAGACCAATCGACTCCGGAAATGGATTCGTTTATCGGATTGGTCGCGTCTTTGGAAAAAAGATCCGAACATCCGCTGGCGTCAGCCATTGTTGAATACGCCAGGCAAAAAAATATTCCAATTTTTGAAGTTCAAGAATTCAAGTCAATTTCCGGCCAAGGAATCCAGGGAAAAGTTAACGGAGACATTATTCAAATCGGCCGGCAATCGTTTTTGGAAGCCAATAATATTAAAATAAATGCCAATGTTTCGCGCGACATTGATCGGCTCTCCGGCGAGGGAAAAACGCTGGTTTTGGTAGGGATTGGCGGTAATTTTGCCGGCATTATCGCCATTGCCGATGCCTTGAAAGAACATTCGGCCGAGGCGGTTGAAAAAATCAAGCGATTGGGAATTGAAACATATATGATCACCGGCGATCATCAAAAAACTGCCCAAGCGATCGCTAAAATTGTTGGCATTCAAAATGTTATGGCCGAAGTTTTGCCCAAAGACAAGGCGCAAAAAGTAAAAGATTTGCAAGCCAAGGGTAAGATCGTCGCCATGGTGGGAGACGGCATCAATGACGCTCCGGCTTTGGCCCAGGCGGATTTGGGCATAGCTATCGGATCGGGAACTGATGTGGCGATTGAAACAGGAGGCATAGTTTTAATAAAAAGCGATTTAC
>Ga0209211_10006653_pt1 | contig 16623 bp, 18 predicted proteins | sample RifGroA2_FD_183992 | JGI IMG/M metagenome (GOLD analysis project Ga0209211, IMG submission 183992) | Groundwater microbial communities from Rifle, Colorado, USA - Groundwater A2 (SPAdes) (version 2) | ecosystem: Environmental > Aquatic > Deep subsurface > Groundwater | place: Rifle, Colorado... | reverse complement strand
CCTACTAATTATATAGGGAGGCCAATAATCTCCACAAATCCTTGCGGAGAAATTCCATTGCAAGATGGTGGTGCATGTAACTTAGGCAGTTTGAACTTATCTCGTTTTGTAAACAATGGATATACAGAAAAAGCTGCAATTGATTGGGATTTATTGAAAATAACAATACATGATTTTATCAGGATGTTAGATAATACAATCACTTGGAATGAACAGCTTAATCCATTGGAAAAACAGCGGATTGCTGCAGATGAAACAAGAAGACTTGGATTAGGTGTTATGGGCATAGCTGATATGTTTAATCAGTTAGGTGTTGGTTATGATAGTGATGAAGGGATAGCTTTAATCGAAATGATCATGGAATTCATAGCAAATGAAGCATATAGAGCATCTGCAATGTTGGCTCAGGAGAAATCACCAGCATCATTATGGGACTATGAAAAATACTCACAAAATCCGTTTTATAAAGAAATAATTGCTGAAGATGTAAAGCAATTAGTAAAGACAAATGGTCTTAGAAATATAGCATTATTATCAATTGCACCAACTGGAACAATCTCAAATGTAGCACTTGGTTTTGTTGATCAGCAAAATAAACACTATGTAGGGGTAAGTTCTGGTGTTGAACCTATTTTTGCGTTGTATTATAGAAGAAGATCTGAAACATTAAACAAAGAAGAAAGCAGTAAATTTTATACAGTATACCATCCAACTGTGCAAGCGTATGTTGATATGATGAAGTTGCAAGATCATGTGCAAAATCTTGGAAATCTTGATGAAATGCGTACAATATTGCCTGCTTACTTCTTTAGAACATCTCATTTTATTGATCCAATGAAGCGTGTTCAGATACAAGGAGTTTGTCAGAAATACATAGATCATAGTATTTCTTCAACAGTAAACTTGCCAGAGAGCATTGCTCCAGAAACAGTATCACAAATTTATTTTGAAGCATGGAAAAAAGGATTAAAAGGCATTACAATCTATAGAGACGGCAGTAGATATCCAATATTAAGTGTTGCAGCACAACAATCTGAATTCCAAAAAATAAAGACAAAAACATACAAAATAATTTTGGAGAATGCAGAGATCACAGTAAAAGGAGATGAGGTATTTACTGTAGATGATGGTAAGATTACAACTGCTTTTCATGCAATGGAAAGTAATGGTACTTACAATAATATAAAGATATTAGAATTAGATGATATTACCATGAATCCTATTACTGTTACAATGCATACATCAGAGCAAACGCCGGAGGTTTCTGAGAAAGAAGGTGTATGCAAGATTGAGCTAAAAGATGGCAAAGTTATTAAGACTTGTGAGGAATAAATCAAAACATTTTTAATCTCACAATAATTCCTCTTTTTTAGAAAAGGGGAATTATTATATGGTCACAAAACTTAGAGCTCCAATTATTGTAGAAGGAGACAGTGATAAATCTAAACTAGGGCTAATTCATATTTATACAGGCGACGGCAAAGGAAAAACAACTGCTTCTTTAGGGCTTGCATTGCGTGCTTTAGGCTGTGGTTATAGAGTATATATGATACAGTTTCTTAAATCAGGTTCAACTGGAGAACTCCATGCAATGGAGAAATGGAAAGGTAATTTTGTGATTGAACAATATGGAAGTGATGCAATTAAAGAAAGACAGCAAAAATTGCAAACATTTACTGAGAATATTGATATTTTTAAGTTTAATACAGATGAAATTGAGAAAGAAGCATGCAGACTAGGAATAGAAAAGGCTTTTTCGGTTATTCAATCACAAGAATATGAAATGGTAATCCTTGATGAAATCAATTGTGTATTAGATAAAGGTTTAGTGGCAGTTGAAGATGTCAAAAAATTATTTGATGCACATGGTTCAACTGAATTAGTGCTGACTGGAAGAGATGTACCTAAACAGTTATTTGAACATGCAGATTATGTTTCTGTAATCTATAGAGAAAAACATCCATGGCAAAAAGGAATTAAAGCAAGAAGAGGAGTTGAGTATTAATCATTTGTTTGGTAGAACTTGTTATTCAACTTTTTTTACTAAATGATAAGCTTCTTTAATCTTGTCTTTAAACAATGCTTCTATGAATCTATTTGGTATAAATCCTTGCTCTTTATTCTTTTGGTCATATCTATACATTTGTGGTATATATCTTTTAATTGTTTCTGGTAAATGATCTCCATTAAGAAAAAAGATTATGCTTGGAACAACATAGCATGAGCCAGCATAAACAACCCCATCATTTCCTACAAATATCAAATGTCTTAAAATGGCACCAGTGCTATAACTTAGAGCTTCTCTCTCAAGTTGGTCTCCAATATCATAAGTTTCTGCTAATTTGCTTTTTCTAAAAGCTTCAATAATATCATCATCTAATGGCATGATGATGAGTACTTTCAAGTGGTATATAAAGTTTACGAAAGTTTGTTGGGTAACTTTATATATTCCTAAGTATTAACTTTTTAAACAATGCCATTAAAAATACTAAAGCGAGATGGAAGACAAGTTGATTTTGTTCAGCAGAAAATAGTGGAAGCTATATTTGCAGCTGCACGTTCTATAGGCGGCAATGATAGAGCTTTGTCTGAACAATTGGCTGAGAAAGTTAAAATATCAATATCTGAGAAATTTACTACAACTAATCCAACTGTTGAAGATATTCAAGATACAATTGAAAGGATACTTTTAGAAGAACATCATCTGAATACTGCTAAAGCATTTATTCTTTATCGGGAAAAAAAAGCAAAACTGCGCAATTTAAAACATGCAATTCTTGGAAAGATGGTTGATAAGAGAATCTCTTTGAATGCATTGAAGATATTAAAAGAACGTTATCTTAGAAAAGATGATAATGGTGTTATAATGGAAACTCCTGAGATATTATTTAGAAGAGTTGCAAAAACAATTTCACAAGCAGATAAATCTTACGAAGTTGAACGTGCGGATTATAAAAAAACTGAAGAACAATTTTTTCAAGCAATGATGAACTTTGATTTTGTACCTAGTACTCCTATTCTAATGAATGCTGGGACAAAATTGCAAAATTTGCATGCATCATATGTTCTTCCTATAGAGGATAACTTAGACTGCATATATAGTTCATTAAAAACGTCTGCATTTATACATCAATCAGCAGGTGGTACTGGATTTTCATTTTCAAAATTAAGGCCAAAAGATGATTACATCAGTACAACTCAAGGAATCTCATCAGGGCCAATCTCGTTTTTGCATCTTTATGATAAGTCAACAGAAATTATGAAAAAAGGTGGAAAGAGAAGAGGAGCAAATATGGCAATATTGCGTGTTGACCATCCTGATATTCTTGAGTTTATTACATCTAAAGAAGATCCTAAATCACTTGTAAATTTTAATATCTCTGTAGGCATCACAAAAGAGTTTATGGATGCAGTTGAAAAAGATAAATTGTATAATCTTCTTAATCCTAGGACAAAAGAAGTTGTCAGAAAATTGCCAGCAAGAGAAGTATTTGATCTTCTTGCAACAATGGCATGGCGAAATGGAGAACCCGGTGTAATATTTATAGACAAAATAAATGATAAAAATGTATTGCTTGAACTTGGTGAGATTGAAGCAACTTCTCCATGTGCAGAAGCATTGTTATATCCAAATGAAGCAATATGCCAGGCAGCAATAAATCTTGCAAATATGATCAAGGATAAGAAAGTAGATTATGATAAACTTAAAGAGATATGTGCACTTGTAGTGCATTTCTTAGATAATTGCATTGATCTAACAAAATATCCAACAAAAGAGATAGAAGAAGCAACACAGGTAAATAGAAAAATTGGTGTTGGTATAATGGGATTTGCTGATATGTTATTTCATCTGCAAGTTCCTTATGATACTGACGCCGGATTAGAAGCTGCAGAAACTGTAATGAAATTTATCAACGAAGAAACAAAAAAAGCATCAGCTGAGCTTGCTAAAGATAGAGGAGCTTTTCCTAACTTTAAGAAAAGCATTTTTGCTGAAAAATATGCAGAGAAAGGAATAAAATTACGAAATGCAACAACAACTGCAATTGCACCAACTGGAGCTACAAGTATGATTGCAGATGTTTCCTCGGGAATAGAGCCTAATTTCGCAATTTCTTTCATCAAACGTGTTATGGACGGAGAAGATTTCCTTTATGTCAATAAATATTTCGAACAGATTGCACGAGAACGTGAGTTTTACAGCGAGGCATTAATGAAATCAATCGCAAATAAAATAAGTCTTAAAGAATTTCTTGAAATTCCAAGAGATATAAGAAAAGTATTTGTAACTTCACATGAAATCTCTCCAGAGTATCATGTCAAAATGCAGGCTATCTTTCAGAAGCATTGCGACAATGGCGTTTCAAAGAGTGTTAATCTAAAATATACATCTCATAAAGAAGACGTTCTAGATATCTATAAAATGGCATACAAACTTGGATGTAAAGGAATCACAGTTTATAGGCACAATTCAAGAGCAGATCAGGTGCTGACGCTGGAGAGGTAGGGGAAATAATTACAAAATAATAGGTAATGGTTCTGTTAGACATTTATTTATCAAACAAATCGCTGGTCTGATTGGACAAGAGAAAAAGATTATGGTAAAAGATGGCTTGGAACTGAAGGTATTTTCTCAGCAGTAAAAAGAATATTTAGTGAGAGAACAAAGGCAAAAAGTGTCGAAACAGCTTACTTAGAAGTTAAAAGAAGATTCTTGGCATATGAAACCATGAGAAAATATGCACAAAATTAGTTGATTATATTAGAGAAAAAACTTTCTCATTATTTATGCAACACAGCAGATTAAATGTTAAATTTTAAAAGGTATAAAGGGTAAAGTTATACTGGGTATAACCCCACTCTACCCTCTCCTTAAATATTATATTACTATGAAATCAAGACTAATATATAAACTTTTTGCCTTACTTTTCAGTGAATTTTATGTCATTAAATAAATCATCTAAGTATATAATCTTATCCGCAGTAATCTTAATTTCTTTGGATAGACTATTTCTAAAAGAAGCAACCCATATTTTTATTCCTGCATCTTTTGCACATTCAATAGCGTCTTTAAAATCTTCATCACCACTAACTATGATACATATGTTGCATGTTTTTTGCAATGCGTGGCGTAATATATCTGTCGCTAATGAAATATCCACTCCTTTTTGGATTTGTCTTTCATAAGTTGTAGAGCAATTAGGACACACCGTCTTTCTATTTTTTAGTATTTTTGTTCTGATTTGTATTCCTTTTTCCTGCAATGCCTGTATAAAATTTTTCTTTTTTACTGGAATCTGTTCAGGAACACCATCATAGAAATATCCTCGTAATAAGTTAGTATTTTTGCTCAATAAATCAATTAATTTAGTATAATCAATTCTTTCTCTAATATCATTTTGATTACAATAATAGTTCCAACTTCTTATAACATTTTCACCATCTATTAAGACTACTGATTTTTCATCCATTTTTAGCGAGATATATAATCTTTATATAAAGTTTTCTAAGAAAAAAATACCTTTATATACCATTACTTTTTTTATTAACAATAATGTCAATTACTGCAATGCAGCGTTTTAAACTGCGAAAGATAATTAAAGAACTGGAAAACTTTAGAGGAAGGCATACAGAGTTAGTTACTGTGTATATTCCAAAAGATTATGATCTTAATAAAATAATCAATCATCTTTCTCAAGAGGTTGGAACTGCTTCTAATATTAAATCAACTGCAACAAGGAAGAATGTAACTGATGCTTTAGAGAAGATGATCCAGCATCTGCGTCTTTACAAACGAACGCCTGAAAATGGATTGATGGCATTCTCTGGAAATGTTGCAGAAAGAGAAGGACAAAGCGATGTTCGTGTATGGAGCGTAGAGCCTCCTGTGCCATTAAACCAGCGGTTGTATAGATGCGATAAAGAGTTTGTATTAGATGTTATCCGTGATATGTGCGAGGAAAAGGAAGTATATGCTTTTGTTGTGCTTGACAAGCGAGATGCGCATCTTGCTTTATTGAGAGGAAAAACAATTGTACCTGTTGCAAAAACACATTCAGAAGTTCCTGGAAAAATGAGAGCAGGAGGGCAATCTTCTGTAAGATTTGAAAGAAACAGAGAGCTTGCGCTTAAAGATCATCTTAAAAAAGTTGGAGACTATATGAAAGATAATTTCCTGCCGATGATTGGGCAAATAAAAGGCATTATTGTTGGCGGACCTGGGCAGACAAAATATGAATTTGTTGAGGGAGATTATATCACTGATCAAGTGCGTAGGAAAGTTATAGCTATAAAGGATATTGGCTATACTGAAGAAGTTGGTCTTCAAGAACTGCTTGATAGAAGCGATGATGTATTAGCTCAAGAAGAAGTTGTAGATGAGAAAAGGATAATGAACAAATTCTTTCTGCTGCTTTCAACAAAACCAAACATGGTATGTTATGGAGAAGCAGATGCGATAAAATTTCTTGAAATTGGTGTTGTTGATACATTGCTTTTATCTGAATCTTTATCAGATGAAACAATTTCAAGATTTGAAGAAGCAGCGCAGAAGTTTAATTCTATTGTTAAGATAATCTCAACTGAAACAAGAGAAGGAGTACAGCTTAGAGATATTGGAAAAGCTGCTGCTATTTTACGGTATGAAGTGCATCAAGAATGATAAAAAATGAATAATTTACTTATTACTTCTTTTGTCTGCCGCTGATGTGCAATCGAAAATTATCATCTTGCTCAACTTTCAATAATTCAAGATTGTTTATTACTAAGTCATTACCAGACAATAAATAAGAAATGTCTAAATCCGTAATATCCATTCTGTCAATCAAATCAAATTCTATGATCTTATCCGGCACTTTTCCTGATTTATGAGGGTCATTCATAGAGAATAAACTAATAAAACAAGGGTGTTTTGTATCTTCTTGATTGATTCTTTTCTTTCTTCCAATAATTGCAGATTTTGTTTTGTAATCCATAAATTTTTTCACTTCGTTCAAAAATTTATTATATGTAAATATTTAACTAGCGAAGCTGTTTATCTTTAAATAGTTTCTTGTTTTGTTTTATATCCCTTTTTTCTTCTTCATAAATGCAACTAATTCATTAGAAATAATTATTTTTCCATATTCTTTTATATATCTATATGGCAATTCTATTGATAGTCCGTCTTTAACAGGGATTTCTAGTTCATCTTGAAATTCAAGCTTTTCGAATGTGGTGCCATCAAGTATCTTTTTTGCTGTATATACAGCAGTATCTGTTGACATCTGTTTATTGCCTAATGAACGTTTTTCACATAATAGTTTATCGCTGAGTTTTTCTTTTGTTCTTTTTCTCGGCGGATAATCACCAAGAATACCTCCAAAAATGAAACAATCAAAGTTATTCTTATCATTAGGTGATAGAATTTTATCAGCTAATTGGTCTAGGATACATACTTTTTTTAGCTGTAATTCTGTTATAGATTTAGATTCAACTTTTCCATAAATTAAAAGTTGTTCTTTAGCTTTTTTGCTTTTGATATTTGTAAATAAGAGGTTATCTTTGCCAACTATCTCAGAGATGTGCTTATACTCTAAAAAGCACCATTTATACAAACGGTTGCCATCTAAATGTTCGATTATGTATATCATAATTAATTGATTTGAATGGAGTTATTTATGGTTTGTGGAAAAATTTAAACAAGACGAATTCCACTTGTCTATTGACAGGTGGTGTAATTCGTAAGCGTCAAGAACCACCCGTAGGTGTTATCGATAAGCATGCCACTGGTCTATTGACCAGTGGTTCTTGACATATAATGTATGCACACATTAGGTTATATATCGTTGAAAACAGTAAACTACTTAAATAAGCACTTACTTTTTATTAATAATCAACTTAAGGTGATAATTATGAGTAGAAAAAAACGAGAAAAGATAAAGGCTCAAAAGAAAATGAATCCTAAAAAGGAAAAATATATGAAATTCCATAAAGAAAAATCTGGAGTATTAGATTTAAGCTTTCCAGATTTAGCTGATGATACTAAGAAAGAGATTCGTGCAGACGAAGAGAGAGTAGGTACTTATTTACGATATGCATTAGCAAATGCACGCAGAGAAGAAAAGATGCGGGAAGAGAGAAAACCACGCTGATTTGTTTCTTTTGCTATTTTATTAATATGTTTCAATTGTTAAATTATCTATTCTTTCAAAATGTTTAGTGTTTCTTGTAAGAACTGATTCATTATTTCTTATAGCTATTCCAGCAATCATAGAATCTTGTGGATTAATTGGAATGCCTCTTTTATTCTTAAATATTTTTCTAAATTGCAACTAACACCTACTAAATTAAGAAATTCACAATAACTATTCTAATCTATTACTCCAACATATACTCCTCTAATTCAAACTTATTTAATTTTCCTTTGCTTAAAAGTTCTTTTAAGTCTCGTCTTTTATTTTTTTGATTAGCAGTTTTGATATCATTCAAGATATCTTGTTCTTCATCCTGCGTTTCCATCTCATTGACAAGCTCTTCATATAAATTCTTCATATAAATCACTATCTTTTAGTAGGTTATTTCTTGTTTATATAGTTTTCGCTTCAACAACTACTTTTTAGTAATTACTATCGAAAGATTTATATATAAGTTATACCTACTATTGAGTAAGAAAGTGTATTGTGTGTGTGGTTTTATTGGTATCCTTCATAGGATAACTATAACTATATGTTTATAATCACCTCTTTTTCCCGCGCAGGTATCAGCAATGATATCTGCAAGGGTTTTATAATCAAGAGAATTTTGCAAGATTTTTATCATAATCACCTCTTTTTCCCGCGCAGGTACCAGCAATGGTATCTGCAAGGGTTTTAATAAAAATTTAGATTTGAATCTGTAAGGCTCTTAAATTCAAAAATTATCTATAAACATAATCAAATTAGAAACAATCTAAAAAATAAAATAATAATCTTACTGTGCTGCTTCTGTAGTTTCTTTAGTTTGAACAGATGTTTCTGCTTGAGGTTGAGCTGATTCAGCAGCTTTTTCAGATTCTTCAATGCCTAAATATTTTATCTCAAACAACCTCAATGGGTAAATCTTTGTAATATTTCCTCTAACAGTAGACTGTAATTTTAACATCATAGCATCTTTAAATATTGTTTCAATATCGTTTTTCTTAATGTATGCTGCTAATGCTTGGTAGCATACTTTTCTAACGAGCTTTAATATTGAGCTTTTTGTGTTTGTTTTTGTAATCATTAAAGGTTTTATCCGTAGTGATACATTATCTTTGCTCATCAATAAAAATGAATCGTCTAATCTATCTTTTCCTCTTCTAACATGACGTTTGATAGCAGAAGGTGAAATAATTATTGCTAATGGATCTGCATACAATTTATTGTCCTTAAATTCTTTTATCTTGAATTTAACAGTAATATGCTGTTTCTTTATATCTCCAGTTAAATTCATCAAATTCACTCCAATGTGTCTTCCAAACAAGTCTTGCGGTTGATATGCTAATGATTCTCCTAATAACATCTCATTGAAGCTTTTCCTGCTGTAAATCTGATACCATGTTTTTTTTGTCCATGTTTGTGTACTATCTTTTTTCTCTTTTACCATAATAATTCGACCCCATCAAACTTTTTCAAAAGTTTGATTAAAAATAAACTAATATATATACAGATTTTACTCTCTTTTATAAAGATTTTGTTTTCCGATAGAAAAAACAGAAATAACAACCTATAAATACAACCTCCTAACTCTCATTACTATGTATAGAGAGAGATATTGGTTTTGACATTTTAGATTATTATGAAAATCACAATCAAAACAATTATTTCCAAAAGCTTTATAAATAAAACATTTTTTGTGATAAATAAAGATAAATGTTTTATGCTATAATACAAAATTAATATTTGGAAGGATAACTATGAGTAAAATATTTGATGCGCAAACAAAAGAGTTGTTAGATTTAATAAGTGTTGAGTTAAAGAAGAAAAGAGAATTTGTCCCACCTGAATGGGCAGTATATGTTAAAACAGGTGTAAATAAAGAACGACCTCCTGTATCAAGAGATTGGTGGTATGTTCGTGCAGCATCTGTGTTGCGAAAAGTTGCAATTCTTGGTCCAATAGGTGTTAACAAATTACGTGTAAAGTATGGTGGAAAAAAGCGCCGTGGGCATCAGCCTTCTGAATTTCGCAGAGCTTCTGGAAATATCTTAAGAAAAATACTGCAGCAATTAGAAAAAGCAGGATATATCAAACAAGTACAGATAGGAGTGCATAAAGGAAGGAAAATTACTCCATTAGGACAATCATTCTTAGACAAGATAGCTTCAACAATCTCAAAAAATACTAAAAAATCTGTTTCAAATGAAGCAAATGCTGGTTCTGATGCCTCAACAGCAGATGATAATAAAAAACAGAAAAAGCCTAGAAAAAAGAAAGTTGAACAGAAACCTGAAGAAAATAAAACAAATTAGTGATACAATGGCACGATACAAACATTTAAACAAAAAAAAACGTCTTATCAAATTAGGACGTCGAACACGATGGGCGCCATTTTGGACTGTTCCAAAGATATATGGCAAAGGAAGAAGAGTTCATCCAGGAAGACATACAGCAGTAAAAAGAAGCTGGAAAAGAACAAAAACAAAAGCATAAAATTAGTGAGTGAATAATTATGGCAGATACAACAACTAAAGTTGAAAGAACATATAATGTACCATTGCGTGTTGAATGGTTAAAGGCTCCAAAATATAGACGCGCAAAGAAAGCATTGATAGGTTTGCGTCAATTTATTTCAAAGCACATGAAATCAGATGATGTTTCTATAGGTCAATATGCAAATGAAGCAATTTGGGCAAAAGGAATTCAATCTCCTCCTCATCATTTGAAAGTTTCTGTATTGAAACAAGCAGATGGCAAGGTGTATGTTGAATTATTTGGCAAGCCAATTGTAACAGAAAAGAAAGAAGAAAAGAAATCTTTAGCAGAGAAATTAGGCATGAAGAAAAAGAAAGGCGGAGCTGACGTGAAAGACGCAGAAATTAAAGATGCAGAAGTTGTCTCTGAAACAAAAGATGAAAATAAAGAAGCAGTAGAAAAAAAAGAAGTAACTGAATCAAAAACTGAAGATAAAACAGAAACAGAAAAAGAGATTAAACCTAAGAAAGTAAAAAAAGTGAAAGAAGAAGTTATTGAAGCTGAAGTTAAAGAGTAGAGTTGTTTTCTTATAGGTATTTTTTTATGTTAATTGTTATTTCTTTGTTTTATCTGCTTGTTCCAGTATTTTATCATAAATTCTATAGAAATATCCAAGAAAAATGAATCATTGCTTCGCCGCTATTTTAATATCTTCTTCATTGACTGTCTTTCTGCCAGCATGTCGGGAGACTTTTGCAGCTTGTTCAGCGATGTTTTCTGTTATCTGTTGGATAACTTCTGCAAATGCATCTGCTGCATCAGCGCTTACTCTTTTTGCTCCTGCTTTCATAAGAATTCTTGCAACAGGTGCTCGTGGAATGATGCTGATCTTTCGTGTAACCATAAAAATTTCACTTTGTTCAATTTTTATCAGATAAAAAGAAAATTGGTATTATATTTTCTTATACCCCTTAAAATATAATACCCCAATAGTCTTTATGCTAAATAATTTTTATAAACATACTTCTATTTAAATATTTTGTTTTTAGTTAATTCCACTACTTTGTAGTGGAATTAATCATTCATATCTCAATGTTTCAACTGGTTTTAATGATGCTGCTTGTTTTGCAGGCAATACTCCTGAAAGCATTCCTATTATAAAGGCAAATGCAAGTGCACCAACAATGAGATACCAAGGAGAAGTTGCCATCAATAATTTTGTACCTAATATTTGCCTGCCAATCGAGGCTACAAGATTGCTGAAACCTAAACCAAGTAATACTCCTATGACGCCGCCGACTAAGCCGAGAAATCCTGATTCAATCATAAAGAGAAAAAGTATGTCGCTGTTTCTTGCGCCAATTGCTTTCATTATGCCAATTTCTTTTCTTCTTTCTAATACTGTTGTATACATTGTGTTCATGATGCCGATTGCTCCAACAAGTAAGCTGATTGCTGCAATTCCTACAAGTACTGTTTGAACAATGTTTAATATCGTAAGAAAGCTTGTGAGATATTCCTGCAGTGTTTTTACAGCAAAATCCTCTTGGCCTTCTTTTTGGTTTCTCTCTTTTCGCAACTCTTTTTTAATGCTTTCTGCAACATCGTCAGGAGTAAATTCTTTATTTACTTGTACTATTATTGTATCTGGATATTCTTTGGTATCAAATAACTCAAAATAAGTATCTCTTGGAATAATAACTGTTCTATCATCACCTTCATTGCCAAGCTTATCTTTTACTCCAACAACCTCAAATTCTTGATTATTAATTATAATAGTGCTGCCTGGATGAAGATTTTTTTTGAATGCAGTGCTTGTAGCATAATCATGGCCTACAACTGCTTTAAACTTATCATCTGGCTTAAGATATCTGCCTTCAATAATTGTAACAGCATAAACTTCTTGTGTTAAACTGCTCTCGTCATTCTTTGTTGGATTGCCGCTTACAAAATAAAAGCCAATATCTTCTTTGCCCCATTTTATCTCAGATACTTTAAAATTAGTCAATGCAACTGTCTTCACACCTCGAACTCTGTTAATTACTTTTTCATCATCTTCTTTTAGTTTTCCAGGAGTGTCCTCATCTGGTATTGAATTATAAACATTTCCAGCAGGAGTAACAATAATCTTATCACTGCCTAATTTCTGAAATTCTGTCTCAATTGCTTTTTCTAAGCCTTGTCCTAAACTAATTAATCCAACAACAGCTGCAATCCCTATGAATATACCTATCATGGTGAGCCAGCTACGAAGTTTCCTCTTTCCTATGTTTGAGGTTGCAATTGAAAAATATTCTATTATCTTTGCCATATGAAAATTTCACTTTGATTGTTTTTCTATCTTATTTTTATTCTTGGTTCAGTGCATCAACTGGCTTAAGTTTTGCAGCTTGTATTGCAGGTGATGTGCCTGAGATTGCTCCAACTAAAAATGAAAATAATAATGCGCCAATGATCAATACTGGGGGAAAGGATGCTTTAATCAATTCACTCCCTAATGCATTTGCTGCAATGATCTCAACTGTTTTTGATAATGCAATTCCTAAACATACACCTATTATTCCACCAACTATTCCGAGCAATCCTGATTCCATCAGAAATATCAAGAGAACATCGCTGTTTCTTGCGCCGATTGCTTTCATTATGCCAATTTCTTTTGTTCTTTCTAATACTGCTGTGTACATTGTGTTTGTAATCCCAACACCACCAACAATAATGCTGATCATTGCAATACCGACAAGCACTGCTGTTACAATTGTGAGGATTGTACCTAATGAACTGATCAATTGCTGGCTTGTCTGTACTTCAAAATCCTCTTTATCCTTTTCGACATTTCTATGATTACGCAGATTTTTTTTAATTGTTTCTACAACTTGTTCAACATCTTCTTCATTAGAAGTTTTTGCAATGATTATATCAATTCTATCTTCAAGATTAATTATTTCTCTTAATGCTTCTTCATTAAGGAAAATGGTGCGGTCATACTGTGGATTGCCTGTTTTTGCAAGTATTCCTACAATCTCAACTTCTTTTTTATTTATTGAAAGTTTATCTCCTACTCGTAATTCTCTGTCTAAAACAGGTTCTGCAGCATAATTCTGTCCAACAATGATCTTATTTTTCTCACCAATCTCAATAAATCTGCCTTTTTCTATCTTGAATTTAAATCGTTCTATCAGAAAATTTCTTCCATCAGAATCATCAGGAAATGTTGCAGCATAACGGAAGAATGTTTTTTTATCAAAATCAAGCTGCACTGCTTTAATAAGTCTTGTGGCAACAAGTTCTACACCACGTGATTTCTTTATGATATTTCTGTCATCTTTTGTCAATGGATTTGCTGCTGAAGAACCGGGCGGACCAAATGTTGCTTGTTTTGCTTGTATGATGATATTATCTGAACCTAATGCAGAAAACTGCGAGAAAATAGCATCTTTCATTCCCTGACCTAAACTAATCAAACTTACAACAGCTGCAATTCCTATAAATATTCCTATCATTGTCAGCCAGCTTCTTAATTTTCTATGAAAAAGATTTGCTACTGCTAACATGAAGTATTCCTTAATTCTTCTGTTTAGTTTTGAAGCCATGATTTTGTACATAATCTTAAATTCTTTGCTTTTTTTTTCTAAGAACAAAATATATAATAATCCCTACAATAAGAACACCTATTATAATTTTTGTAATTATTCCATTTTTTTGCTGTTGAGGTTCTTGTAATAATAATAATATTGATTCTTGGCTTTCATGAATTGTATTAAATGCATCTCTATATTCAATCTTTGCTTTTATTGTAGTTTTATCTGTTATATTATTTGTTTTTATCTTAAAATCAGCTGTTTCAAAATCATCTGAGTCAATATTTCCAACATAGATAATATTTGATGCTGAAAGAGTATCATATTCTTCTGTTGGAAGTAATGTAACTGTAACAAATTTGATGTCATTTAATCCTTTGTTGATCAGATTAATTGTAATTTTGCCCTCAACTACTTGTTTGTTTAATTCAGTATTTTCTAGCGTTACTAATAATTCAGGTTTTGTATTGATAGAGATACCAATTAATTCGCTTTTTGTGTAATTAAATCCTTTATCATCAGTATATTTGATAGTTAATGGTATCTTATAAAGTTTCGAATCTGCACTTGGATAAGCTACTAATGAAAATTCAACAACAGATGTTTCATGAGCAAATAACTCGCTTATGCTTTTAGAACTGCTGCTTCCTTTTGGTATAAATGGCAAGTCAACAATCTCAGTACCAATTGTTGTTGCGCTTAATCCAAGGTTTACTTCTATGTTCCTAAGTATTGTGCTTTCTGAAGGATTGTTGATTTTTAATGCTATTTTAGTTGTTTCTCCTGGAGCAATAATTTCAGGAGTTACTGAAACATCTTCAATTGTAATGATTGACTGTGATTTCTTGATAGTAATTGGTATTTCTTTTTCAATTTCTGTATTAAAACCATCTCCTAGACTATATCGTAATTTTATATAATATGTTCCAATCTCAGCTTTTGGATCAATCTTTACAGAATATCGCATCTGATAATATTCAGCAATATAAGATATTGTTTTCACTCTTTCAGATTCGCTTGTCAATGATACAGGATAATTATCTATAAATGTAATTTTTGTATTTTTTATAGCACTTCCTTCATTGCTTAATAAAATCCAAATATCTGCAACTTTTCCAGGTTCTACAAATGCTGGATCTGATTTTGCAAGTGTTACATTGATATCAGGTGCATCAGTATCACCTAACGTGTATGTTGCAGAAACTAATAATGGAAATATTGCTGATATTATTGTAATTGTAATTAATAAAAACTTGAAATTGCTCTTTTTTTGTATATTTTTCATGATATCACTTTAATCAATAATGTTCTTATTATTAAATATTTACTTTGTATGTACGTAAATAGTGGTTTATTTGTTATGTTTGACCTTTTCTATTTTCCCATCTTTTATATACTCGATTCTTTCAGCATTATGAGCAATATGTTCATCGTGTGTTACCATAACAATTGTTGTGCCTTTTTCTTTATGCAGCTTTTTTAGAAAACTGATTACTGTAGATCCACTTTTGCTGTCTAAATTACCTGTAGGTTCATCTGCTAATATTACTTCAGGATTCATTGCCATTGAACGGGCAATTGCAACTCTTTGCTGCTGCCCTCCTGATAATTCATTTGGACGATGGTTCATTCTGTCAGTTAAATCTACAAGTTTTAATATTTCATATGCTTTTAGTTCACGTTCTTGTTTTGTCATATCTTGAAGTATCATCGGTAAAATTACGTTTTCTTTTGCAGTTAATGTGTTAATCAGATTAAATTTCTGAAAAATAAATCCAATCTTTCTTCCTCGTACTTGCGCTAAATTAGATTCACTCATATTCATTATATCTTTTCCAGATAGATAAACTTCACCTTTTGATGGAACATCTAAGCAGCCTATCATGTTCATTGCAGTTGACTTTCCGGAACCAGATGGACCCATGATAGCAACGAATTCTCCTTTTTTTACTTTAAGAGATATTCCTTGAAGAGCATGAACTTCATTATTTCCCATATAATAAGTCTTCCAAACATTGTTAAGTTCTATGATTGTTTCAGGCATAAGAATTATAATATATCAGGAATTTATATAAGTTGTGTAATTAAGTTTATATATCTCTTCTTTTTCTATTTAGTATATGCATCAAACAATCCTTAAGTATGCATTGCAAAATGCAGTAAAATTTAATGGAAAAGCTAATCCTAGCAATATAATTGGTAAAGTGCTAGGTGATCATCCAGAATTACGAAAAGAAACAAAGAAAGTAATGGAAGAGATCAATAAAATAGTTGCTGAAGTTAATGCTGTGGGTATTGAAGATCAAGAAAAACAATTAAAGGAATTAGCTCCTGAATTATTAGAAGTAACTTCTACAAAAAGAACAGGCTTACCTGACTTCAAGACAAAAGCTGATAAATATGTGCTTCGTTTT
>Ga0209211_10006651_pt1 | contig 16625 bp, 18 predicted proteins | sample RifGroA2_FD_183992 | JGI IMG/M metagenome (GOLD analysis project Ga0209211, IMG submission 183992) | Groundwater microbial communities from Rifle, Colorado, USA - Groundwater A2 (SPAdes) (version 2) | ecosystem: Environmental > Aquatic > Deep subsurface > Groundwater | place: Rifle, Colorado... | reverse complement strand
TAGAATATACTGAATACGCGGAAGCGGAATACGCGGAAGTGAAGCTTCCGCACCCCCGTCACTTTTTTGTTACAAGTAGAAAGGCTTTTTTAACCACCGAATCTTTAACCGCATGCGCGAATTGGCCATCTTTTTTGTATACCGTGCCGACAGAAGATAGCAAGACATAATAGGACAATCCACCGCGGACTTTTTTGTCGTTTTTGCCGGCACTAAGAATCTTTGAAATCGCAAATTTGCGCAGCGGCTTCACAGTAATGCCGAAAGTCTTAAGATAACTGTGTATAAACGCACATTCTTCAGGCGAAAGAAAGTGAAGAAGTTCGGCAATTTTTGCCTCAACTAGCATTCCATAGCCCACGGCGTATCCGTGCGGCAAGCGGTAGCCGGAAAGTAATTCAAGAGAATGGCCTATGGTGTGACCGAAATTTACTACACGCCGTTCATTTTCTTCTCTCTCGTCGCGCTCGGCGATTCCTGCTTTGATTTGTACGGAGCGGAAGACAATTTCCTGAAGTATGCCGGAAGTTTCAAGAGGCGACTCAAGATTCATCTCCATTGCCAATAAAAGCGCATCTTTATCAGATGTAAAGAATGTTTTTATCGCTTCCATAAGCCCGTTGATTATTTCTTTGCGGGATTGATGTGCCAGGAAATTCAGATCGGCAATTACAGCTTTAGGCTGATAAAAGGCGCCCACTGTGTTCTTTCCAAACGGCGTGTTGATACCCACTTTCCCCCCTACAGAGCTATCCACCATAGCCAAAAGGGTAGTTGGCATCTGGATATAAGGAACACCGCGCAGGTATGTCGCGGCGACGTAGCCCACCACATCGCCGACCACGCCTCCGCCTAAGGCAATGATTAGCGTGTCGCGCCCGTAATGTTTTTTAAGCAATGCATGCTGGAGAGCGGTCACAGTTGTCTGATTTTTGTTCTGCTCGCCGTGTGGAAAGTGCATAAGTTCTGCCGGTCGCCCGGATTTTTTCATGGTTGCAAGCAGGTTCTGTCCAAATATCTTTTTTATTCGGTTGTCGGTAATAATGACGATGCGTCGGTTTTGCGCCTCTTTCTCAAGGACAGAGAGAATTTCTTTTTCTAAATTTGTGCCGATTATGATTGGATACTTGGAGCGTTCTCCAATTTGCACGCTTAATTTTTTGGGTTGCAGGTTATCCACCCCATTAGAGACAGGCCGCGGTCGTGTATTTTGTTGTGAAGACATAGAGTTAGTTATATTGAAGATTGTAAGAGAAGATTTGATAATAACTTGAACGACCGCGGTCTCTAACGGGGTAAATGTTGTTTGGCTACTTCTTTGAGTAATTCCTCGGTCTCTTTCCACCCCAAGCATGGATCAGTAATAGATAGTCCATCGCGGTCAATCGTCTCTGTAGTTGTTGCTTCCAATTTTTGAGCGCCATCTTTGAGGAAACTTTCAATCATAAATCCGCGCACAAGCTTGCGGTATTCGGGGGCAGTCTTCATGTACGCCATTGATTCCAGAATGACGGCTGCTTGCCGTGCGCCATATTTAACGCCGTCTACTTTGCAGTTGTCGTGGCTTCCGTCTATAAGAATCGCCTGATTCTTGATCTTGTGTTTCTCAAGCATCTTCTTCGCTGAGTGCACGTGCTCTGGGTGATAGTTAGGCCCAGTTTCTCCTCCGCGAAGCACGAGGTGTGCGTAAGCATTTCCTTGTGTTTCCACCTGATATCCGTCTATCACAGCCACATGTTTGTGCTGGGCCGCGCTGATTCCGTTTACAGCTACGTCAATAGAGCCAGAGGTGCCGTTCTTCATTCCCACCGGGCAATCTGCACCCGATGCGAAAATGCGGTGCTCTTGATCTTCCACACTGCGCGCTCCTATTGCCATCCATGAGAGTAGTTCTGCAAACCCCTTTGCATTGTGCGTGAATAGCGCCTCGTCTGCGATAGGGAGTCCCATTTCAATTACCTTTACCATCATTTCTCGGCAGTAGGCGATTCCTTTTGAAATGTCGGCGGGTGCAAATGGGTCGGGCTGGTTTACTGGGCCTAACCATCCGCGCACGGTGCGGGGTTTTTGGATATAGACGCGCATCATTACTTTCACTTTCTTATCAATTGAATCCGAAAGTTTCTTAAGGCGCTTTGCGTATTCCAAAACGGCCTCTTTCGGCCATGCCGAACAAGGTCCCACTATGAATAGAAGGCGGTTGTCGCGACCAGAGAGAATATCTTGGACCTCCTCAATATCTTTTTTGACACTTGCCATTGCCTTATCCGATATTGGATGTGCCGCGATAAACTCGTCGATTGAGGGCATCTTTTTGATAATTTTGTAAGCCATAATTTCTTTTTACCTTGTGAGCAAATAATCCTTTATTAATTCAGTATAACCATTGTCTTCCACATCGCGCCCAAGCCACAGACGCTCCTGTTCAATCGCTTGAGCTATAAACATCGTAAGGCCGGAAATGGTCTTTGCCCCCTGCGCACGGGCGTCCTTCAAGAGTTGAGTTTCCAGAGGAGTATAAATTACGTCAAAGACGACAGTGTCGGGCCGGATAATGCTTTTTAGTACTGGAGATATCTCTACATTAGGTGGCATGCCGATTGGCGTAGCGTTCACAATTAGGTCAAACATCATTTCGCCCACCTTTTTAGCATCAATGACGGTCCCTTTAAATTTCTTGCACAAAGCTTCTGCCTGATCGTTATCGCGATTGTGGCAGAAGATTTTCGCGCCATTTTTCTGCAAGTGATATGCGACAGGTTGTGCCACTCCGCCCGCACCGATAATGAGAACATTCTTATCCTTAACGACCACGCCTTTTAGAGCTTCCGCTACACCCGTCACATCTGTGTTGAATCCAGCGAGTTTTCCGTCGCGATTTATGATTGTGTTCACAGCGCCGATTTCTTTCGCGTCCTGCGAAATAGAATCTAGCAGGGGAATCAGGGTTTGCTTGTGAGGCATCGTTACCGCCACCAGATGAATCGGGAGCGCGCGGATAGCCCCCACCAATTTTTCTATAGAAGGGTTTCCAAAAGCGAGCATGACAGCGTCAATTCCTTCACGCTCGTAAATCGCATTGTGTATCAGCGGACTCATGCTGTGAGTTATCGGGTTTCCGATGACCGCAGTCAGCAATGTCTTGTTGGTAATCGTCATAAGTTTTTGACGAGGTGCTCGCGCAGGAGCTTTAACGCCTCAATATACCCATCTTCTTTTTTTCCGGAGATTTGCGCGATGCAAGCGGATGCAGTTACGGAAATCTTTCTCCACTCTTCGCGGGATTTAATATCTGATAGATGCACTTCCACGCACGGCAATCCTGTGTCGGTGAGCGCGTCGTGGAGCGCATAACTGTAATGGGTGAGCGCGCCCGGATTTATTATTATGCCCGCGGCGTTCTCTGATTCAGATTGCAGGAAATCTATAAGAGCGCCTTCGTGATTTGACTGGAAGGATTTTACGTTGTGGCCAAACTTTTCCGCTTCGGCAGATACTAGCGCCTCGATGTCGGCAAGCGTTTTTGAGCCGTAGTTGAGAGCGTCGCGAGCCCCCAGGCGATTAAGATTTGGTCCATGGATGAGTAGGATAGTTGCCATATTGGCTCTTTGGAAATCAAGCGATTTCGTTATTGTAACCTATTAAAAGTAAACGAGCTCTCTTTCGAGAGCTCGTTTTCATTATCGTTTTTACAATAACGCAGACGAACCCTCGATTGAGAGTCCATAAAAGAAGAAAGTAAACCAAGCTGAATTTCTGCTCTGCATACTCAAAATCATACCTGCATAGCCGGTTTTGTCAACAAGTTGCGGATGACCTGCGCAAAACTCGTGAAATGGTATAATGCCGATTATGGCAAAGAGCAAGAAAATAAAAACGGAAGTCAAAACCGACTATGGAGTGTACGGGATAATCCTCGAGCCGGAACCAGACATGGGCGGGTACATGATTACTGTTCCAAAACGCCCTGCCGCTATTACATGGGGGAAAAATCAGGCGCACGCGAAGAAAATGGCAAGAGAGGCAATTGAGTGCTGTGTTGAAGGTGACATACTCATTGCCGCTGAAAGAGAAGGCGCAATTTCAATTCATCGGAAACAAACCGCCGCGATGGCATGAGCATCATTCCAATACTCGCTGCGCGGGAGGTTCTTCGCCGTTTGCTTCGTGCTGGATTCCGACAGGTGTCCCAGAAAGGAAGCCATGTGAAGTTACGGCATGCTGTTACCGGCAAGGAAACAGAAGTCCCGATGCATCCAGGCGACTTGGGGCGCAACCTCATCGGGAAGATTCTGAAGCAAGCGGGTATCTCAATTGAAAGGTTTTTGAAGCTTTGATTTTTGCTTTCATCGTCAAGCTTTTACAACCACATTGGTTTTCCTTATATGCTTATTCGCGCGAATAAGCATATAGGAAGTAGGTGGTAGCGGTAAAAACCCGATACAATAGCTTTCATTACATATGAAAAAGGTAAACATCAAGAAATTTGATGTGGCATACGAGCATCTTGCGAGAGAAAAGGATCCACTCTTGCATATAAAGGCAGTGGAGCTACTTCTCGCGGAGATTGGAATGGAAGATGAATTTACAGACGCTCTCAAAGAGAAAGCATTCGTGGAGAATTTCTTTTTGTTATGGGAACGTGCCGGCATGGAGGAAGTAGACCCTAAGGAAAGACCGGGATTGAAGAAATTGGGTGAGTTGTCTAAATTGTTGTATGAAAAGAGTGATTATCGAGGATTATGCAAATTGTTTTCGGATGTCGCCTTTCGGCATCTTGCTAACTTTCTTCGTTTAGAAGAAAGAAAAGATTTTAAAACTATTACAGACCATGATTTATACACGAAAGACTTCATGCCACCGGAAGTTTATCTGCAGTTCTTCTTGATTGAGACACTGGCGAAGCGAAATGACTTTGACTGGAACAGGGGAGAAGAAATAGCACGTCAGAATCTCATATGTTTTATTCTCTGTTTTGGAGACATGTACGAGTTTTTTCACGAAGAGGAGGAATAAATTACACGCGGTTAGCAAAACACGATCTCCCAAAGCAAGGATTTCTTATGCTAGTGTTTTGCAAAACACTAGCATAGAGCACTCCGCCCCTTCACTAATTCGCGCGAATAAGCATATAAGGAATTGAAGAAAGCGGATGCGATGAGCGCACTAGTCATCATGAACCACTACCTGCGGAATCGCGCGCAGAGCTGATAACATCTGGCCGTGAATTAACCCGCCCTATTCTAGGGCTGACTCCAAATCTGCAACGCTTGGGATAATGTCTTTAACGCCAAGCCGCATTGCGCCTTGTCTGTTGAGTTGTCCTGTTAACACAACGATGGGGCGCACCCCTGCAGACAGTGCCATTCGCACATCTCCTACCGCATCTCCGACCATGACGGCTTCGTCTGGTTTTATGTCTTGTGCCGCCAGAATTGCTTGGATCATATCCGGGTGCGGTTTCCCTCGAGAGTGATCTGGCAAGTCATATGCTGAAATGATCTGAACAAATATTTCCTTCGGTACATTAAACTTTGGCATTACATATTCTTTGAGTAATTCAGGATGTATTCCTGAAGCGATTGCAAGTTTATATTTTTTCCCCAACCTCTGTAGAACCTCATTGCCCTGTGATACGAAAGAAAGATTGTCGAGAAATGTATTTGAGAATAGGCACTCTTCATATCGCTCATAAGCTTTCTCGATAAGATCGTGTCGATTTTCAAGTATGCGCGCAAACACATGCCGGGAAGGCCTGCCCCATAGTTCAATCGTGGCTTTCCGAACCGCCCTCATTTCTATTCCTGGCAAAACTGAATCTACCCCTGCTTTGTAACAATCGCAGTAACCTCGGGTCGAACCTAGCGTAAACACATCATCCCAGTCGAAAATGATTAATTTTGTCATTGCAGCTACCTACGACACCAATCGTCTCACAGTTTTTTCTATGATTTGTGCAGGGTCTTTGTCCCGCGCATTTTTTATAACATTCACGAACACGCTACCGGCGATGACTATGTCGGCTATTTTTGCTAACTCGGCGACGTCTTCTTTTGATTTGACGCCGAAGCCGACGGCTATCGGGAGATTGAAGACTTCTTTCAATTCTTTCACGAAATCAAAAAGCTCTTTGGCGAATTTGCTGTTGGCGCCTGTGATGCCTTGGCGCGATGTGCAGTAGACGAAACCCCTTGAATCACGTGCGAGCACTTCAAGGCGTTCTTTCGGCACGCCGGGGGAGACGACGGGAATCAGAAATACATCGTTCTCCTTGCAGGCGGAAAGAAGCTCGCGGCCTTCTTCAGTGTCAAATGGGCAATCAGGGACAATGAGTGCGCTTGCACCCGCTTTCGCAATAGTTTTCACGAATTTGGGAATGTCGTACCGGAATGCAATGTTTACGTATGTCATCACCGCCATCGGTTTTCCAAGTTTTGCCACTTTTTCAAGAAGTGCCAGAGATTTTGCGACGGTCGCACCTGCTTTAATTACTTCGTCGCTTGCAACGGCGATTGCGGGGCCGTCGGCCATCGGGTCGGAGAAGGGGATTTGCAGTTCAATGATATCTGCTCCGCCTTTGGCGAGCGCCTCGGCTACTTTCTCTGAATCTGCAATGGTCGGATAGCCGGCAATCATGTGCGCCATGAAAAGCGTCTTGGTTTTTCCCGCGAACAATTTCTCTAACTTATTCATATCTGTTGTATTCGTCTTTCAAGAAGTCGCGGAAGCTTTCGTCTTTGAACGCGCGGGCGAAGTTGAAAAGGTCTTTGTCGCCGCGCCCCGAAAGGGTAGCGACGACAATTGCGTCTTTCGGCATTGTTGGCGCAATTTTGCGCACCTCGGCGAGCGCGTGCGCGCTCTCAAGCGCAGAAATAACACCCTCCAGTTTCGCAAAGTAATCAACCGCCGAGACCGCTTCCGCATCTGTTGCATACGTAAGCGTGACGCGGCCATTCGTGTACAGGCCGGCAAGTTCGGGGCCGACGCCCGGATAATCAAGACCGGCGGAAATAGAATGAGTAGGCGCGATTTGGCCCTCTTCCGTCTGGAGGAAAAGCGATTTGTATCCTTGAAAAATGCCGAGTTCGCCGGCGATTTTGCGCGATGCATGTTCTCCCATCTTTTTGCCGGTTCCTCCTGCCTCCACGCCAATCAAGCGCACGGATTTCTCCGGAATAAACTCATAAAAACTTCCCATGGCATTTGAGCCGCCGCCGACGCACGCAACGACTGCATCGGGGAGTTTGTGTTGGCGCTCTATGAGTTCCGAGCGTATCTCGCGTCCTATCACCGACTGGAAGTAGCGGTTCATTTCGGGGTAGGGGGCGGGGCCCAATACCGAGCCGATGCAGTAGTGCGCTGTTTCCAAATTCTCCATCCAGAATTTCAATGCCTCGTTCACTGCGTCTTTAAGCGTTTTGCTTCCATACTCCACAGGCACGACTTTTGTGCCTAAGCGCTCCATGAGAAAGACATTGGGACGCTGGCGCCGTATATCTTCGCTTCCCATGAACACGATGCAGTCCAAGCCCAATTTGGCGGCTACGGTGGCCGTGGCAACGCCATGCTGGCCTGCGCCCGTCTCCGCAATCAGCATCTTTTTGCCAAGGCGACGCGCGAGAAGTCCTTGCCCTAGGCAATGCGTAATCTTGTGCGCGCCGGTGTGATTAGCGCCTTCATTTTTGAGATACACTTTTGCTCCGCCTAAGTCTTCAGTGGCGCGTTTTGCAAAGATGAGCGGTGTAGGCCGGCCGGAGAAATTCCGCAGGAGATCCTGAAATTCATTCTGGAAATTCGCGTCTTTTTGTGCACCCTCAAATTCTGCGGAGAGCTTCCGAAGAGTGTCCCAGAGCATTTCCGGAACATATGCACCACCGTAGTTTATTTTTGATGTATTCATACAAGCGCTCGTTTTAATTCATTTATTTTTGAGAGAGGGTCGGATGATTGCAGAACAGATATCCCAACAAGAATACCGCGAACTCCGAGTGCGCGCACCCTCTTCACATCCTCCGTGGTTGCGATTCCGGACTCGCTCAAAACGGGAATGCTTTCGGGTATTTTCTCCACGAGCTTTTCCGTCGTAGCGATATCAGTCTTGAAAGTTGTTAAATCGCGATTGTTGATTCCGATTATTTTCGCCCCTGCGCTCAATGCCTTCTCAATATCACCCTCGTCATGCACTTCCACGAGAGCGTCTAACCCTAGCGACTCACCGAGCTCAATTAATTTGGCGAGTTCTTCTTTCGTCAAAATCGCGGCAATCAATAAATATACGTCGGCCTTCAAAAGAAGAGTCTCGTACACCTGATATTCGTCAATGATGAAATCCTTGCGGAGAATTGCTTGGGGAACCCTTGCGCGCACTTCTTGAAGAAGTGCGTTGCTTCCGCCGAAATAATCCGCGTCTGTAAGAACGGAAATTACGTCGGCATCGCTTTTCGCATACATGTCCGCGATTTCTAGCGGGGAATCGGAGATGAGCTCTCCCACCGATGGCGAGCGAGGTTTTATCTCCGCGATTAATACGGGGCCTTTTTCAAAGAGTGTCTGAAACGGGCGCCTTTCGGTTTTAAAATTATCGGTCTCTTTTTGTAAGGATTCAAGCGGGCGTATAGCTTTAAGCGCCTCAAGCTCGGCGTGCTTTGTTTCCACTATTCTGTCTAATATGTTCGTGTTTTTATCCACGCTTTACAGTATACTCGCACCATGGTCACAGTGAAAATATGCGGGATAAAGAATGCGGAAGATGCTCTCGCCGCCGCTGGCGCGGGTGCGGACATACTCGGATTTCATGTTGGGCTTGTCGGAGCGCGCGCGCCTCTTGAATCAGAGAATGTTGCAAAGATAATCGCCGGGCTTCCGGACTCCGTCGCAAGCGTAATGGTAACCAGCGTCGCGGAGCCGGACAAACTCATAGAACTGGCGCGGGCGACAGGCGCGAAGATTATTCAATTGTATGGAGACGCTACGCCTGGAACTATTCTTAAGGTCAAAAAGGCGTTGCCCGTGCAGGTATGGAAGGTTCTTAATGTATCTGATGAGGGGTCGGTTGCAGAAGCTAAAAAATACGAGGGGTCGGCAGATGCAATCGCGCTTGATACTCTCAATAAAGAAACCGGCGTACGTGGGGGGACTGGGAAAACTCACGATTGGAACATAAGCCGAAAGATTGTTGAATCAATTTCAATCCCCGTGATTCTTGCGGGAGGTCTAACTCCGGATAACGTAGCTGAAGCGATAAAAACAGTTCATCCCGCAGGCGTGGACGTGAATTCCGGCGTATCAAATCCAGACAGAACAAAAAATTTGGAGAAGGTTATGATGTTTGTTGAGAGAGCGAAAGAATCTTTAGCATAGGGTGACCCTTTTTGCTTTGCGTGTTTGACCTTGCGGACATGTACTTATCTGGCCCGACCGGACTCTAGACCCACTCCGTCTATCTATTCCATGTACCAAACTGATGCGACCGCATCAATTTGGTACTTATAGAGCGTGAAAGGATGAGAATTGTAGAGACTCGTCTTCTGTAGTAATGTGCGTAGATATTATGAAATCAGTACACACAGACAAAGCCCCCAAAGCAATCGGGCCATATTCCCAAGCGGTTATCGCGGACAATCTGGTATTTTGCTCCGGACAGATTGCGCTTAACCCAGCGACGGGGGAATTGGTCGCGGGGGGCGTCAGGGAGCAAACGACCCAAGTTTTCAAAAATATAAAGGAGGTTCTTAAGGTCTCTGGAGTCGGCTTTGAAGCCGTTGCGAGCGTTGCCGTGTACCTGCGCGACATGCAGGATTTTAAGGATATGAATGAAATCTATGGAGGAATATTTAATACAGACCCATTGCCGGCTCGGATAACAGTTGCCGTTTCTGGCCTGCCCAAGAACGCGCTTGTAGAAATCTCCTGCATCGCGGGCAAATAATTCAAAATCATGACATCTGCGTTTAGTCCGAAACTTGTAGAAGAAGCGCGCGAGCATTTGCGCGGCGTCGTTCGCGAAACTCCGCTCCAGTTCCACAAAGGGCTTTCTGAAAAATTTGGAGCAAAGATTTATTTAAAGCGCGAGGATTTGCAGGTTGTGCGCTCGTACAAATTGCGCGGTGCCTACAACAGGATGCGCCTGCTCACAGCGCCGGAGAAAAAGCGCGGAGTAGTGTGCGCATCGGCGGGGAATCACGCGCAGGGCGTGGCTTTCAGTTGTAACGCGCTAAAAATAAAAGGGATTATTTTCATGCCGAAGAATACTCCGCGGCAAAAAATTGACCGCGTGCGCGCGCTCGGCAAATCCTTTGTGGGCATTGAACTATATGGCGACACTTTTGATGAGGCGTTTAAGGAGGCCCTTGGTGTGTCGCAGAAAAAGCACATGGTATTGGTGCACCCGTTCAATGATCCCTTCGTTATCGCCGGGCAGGGAACTGTCGGGGCGGAAATCCTTGAGCAGATTTCTGCCATAGGCGGATCCTCCTTCGGAGGAAAAGAACATATTGATTTTGTAGTTGTGCCGATAGGCGGAGGCGGGCTGATTTCCGGACTCGGCTCATATATCAAATCCAAAAGTCCTTCCACGAAGATTATCGGAGTAGAGCCGGTTGGCGCCCCATCTATGGCGAAAGCACTGGAAGCGGGGAAGGTGATAACGCTGGAAAAACTAGATACATTCGTTGATGGCGCTGCTGTCCGAACGGTTGGCGACCTGACACTCAATATTTGCAAAAAGGTCTTGGACAGATTGATTATCGTCCCCGAGGGGAAAGTGTGCGAGACGATGATTTCCCTCTATCAGCGCGACGGCATCGTTGCGGAACCGGCCGGCGCGCTTTCAATCGCGGCGCTTGACGAGCTCAAAATAGAACTCTCCGCCGGAGGCGGAGGGAAAACGGTCGTGTGCATCCTGAGCGGCGGCAACAACGACATCAGCCGCTATCCTGAAGTCATAGAGCGAAGTCTTGTGTATCAGGGTTTGAAGCATTACTTCATAATCAATTTTTCACAGCGGCCCGGCGCGCTTCGCCGCTTTTTGGACGATGCATTGGGCCCTACAGATGACATAACGTTGTTTGAGTACACAAAGAAAAATAATCGCGAAAACGGGCCGGCATTGGTCGGCGTTGAACTTGCGAGGAAGAAAGACTTGCAACCGCTAATGAAGCGCATGGATGCGATTGGCATGTCGTATGAGCTTCTGAAGAGTGACAGCCCCGTCTTTAAGTTCATCATTTAAAAGTGGGGAGTCCTTATTGGCGACGTAGGGCGAGAGAAATGCAAAAGCTTTGCTTTTGCATTTCCGAGCCGAGGAGCCAATATGAGGTTTAATACTCCGCGGCTTGCCGCGGGGAAGAACGCGCGAAGTGCGTTCCGCTCTAGCGGGGCTTGCGGTATAATGCCGAATATTTACTTTTCCGCAGTAGGCTTATCTAACTCGGAAAAAAGGTAGTTGTTTTTTACCATTTCAAACCACATGAGCTTATACCAAAGTCGGTAGCCGTTGCTATTGGGGTGCATACGGTCTTTAGCGTAGTATTGTTGGGGGTCTTCAAGGAACGGATTGTGCATGTACATGCCGCGGTTGGTCGCTCCAGTATAGAGCTCGATAAGCGGGACTTTCTGCAGAGCCGTCTGTCTCACGAATATGTCATGGACATGTTGCGTTCGTTTGCCGAGAATCCATCGTATCGAAGGCGGGAATATAGGAGCGGATCCTAGGTTGGCGTAAAAAAGCACGATAACCTTACGCCCGCATTTTTCACTTGCGTTCTTCAGCAACCCATTGAGACTCTGTTCCAGATTTGCAAGTCGGGTAAAGTGCCAGATATCGTTGCCTCCAGTGCAAATAATGATCATGTCAAACGGTTTCGACCCTGCTTGGGCCAGCTGGACGATTGCATGTCTCGTTAGCGAGCCGTTAACGGCTTTATTTACAATCTCCGTACCGGGAAAGTCGCGCCCTAACCGACCGGCAATTGTATCTTCCGGTTTCTCCGCTCCCGCTCCGTAGGCGGTACTATCGCCAATGATGAGAATTCGCTTTCCTCCTTCTCGCAGCGCGGAGTATGATCTCGGTTTGTGCCATAATTGCATTCCATGAAGCAAAAACCAGACCATTTTCAGTACCTTTATAGTGATAAGTAAGAGGTAGAACTGCAGAATAAGAATCGCGAGAGGAAAGAGCGCTTCTACCGTACCCGTACCCCCGTTTGTGAAACCGGTTATTACTGCGTTGAAATTATCAATAGTTCGAGAAATGACAAATGATACTGCGTCGGCAACAAATTGCCGCAGTGACTCGCCGATAGCTTGCAATGTTTCAAGCATGATTTTTCAGAGTTGCCGCGATTGTTTCTTTCATTTGATTGTACCAAAGACCGTATCCCTCATCGTTTGGGTGAGTTTTGTCGGGAGAGAATAGATTATTGGCAGAGAGCGGATCCGAGAGCTCCTGAAATAAAGATACGTGGTGGACGTGTTCCTCGCGCGCAATGTCCCGGTAGAGAGCGTCAAAGTGCTTCGCTCGTTTCCGGTAGAGATGCGCTAATGGAAAGCGATACAAAGGCGCAAGTCCTGCATTATTTGGACTAATGAGAACAGTCTTGCGTCCGCATTGCTTGCTTAACGCGATTGCATTCCCTAATGTTCGGCGCACGAGCCACAGCGGCGTACAGTACACTAGATTGATGCCGCCAACCATGATGATAACGACGTCGAATGGCTCTGGCTGTTTTGCCGCAGCTTTTGCGCGCAGAATCTGGCATGCTTGCGATAGCGCGAGCCCGGTCTTGCTATGGTTTTCAATGTGCGCATCGGGAAAATCCGCCCCTAGCCTTCCTACAACTGAGTAGCGTTCGTGGCTTGTGCCGGTGCCATGTCCCGTGCTATCACCTATGAATAATATTCTCTGTGCCGCGGCAGGGTTGTGGCGCTCGAATTTCTTTATTGAGTTAGTCATCCGCCTTGAGATAAACATGCGCCATGTGAGGCGAGCACTTTCAATAATGATAAAAAACGCAAAGGCACTAACAACCACCAGAAAGATGAAGAAAACTCCGTTACTCATGGCATGCGTGTGGCATGGTTAGTTAGGAACGATTCTATACTGTTTCGTTTCGTCGACGAGAACGGTATCTCCCGCAGAGAGACCTGAGACAATCTCGATGTAGCCGTCGGTGCTCGTAATGCCGAGCACAACAGGAGTGCGTTCAGCCGTAGTGCCGACGAGGCGCATGACGGTGGCATTGTTGCCAGTACCAGTGACCGAGGCAATTGGTATAGAGAGCGCACTCGGCTTATCAGCTGTCTGAATGAACGCGCTTGCGGTAAGTCCGGGCCTAATGCGCGGATCCGGATTCGTGAAGTAGACCGTCACTTTAAAATTCGGTACGCCATCCCGCAGTATTGCCGTGGGGTCGACGAGCGCAAGAGTTCCCGGAAAGGAGTTGCCAGGAAAGGCGTCAAGCTGTATGCGCACAGGTTCACCCGCCGCAATCCCGCCGTAATGTACCTCGGGAACGTAGCCCTCTATCTTGAGCGGCCCGTTTGAAATCATAGAAACTACCTCTTCGCCCGCAGTGACGGTCTCTCCCCGCCTTACATCCACGTTTGTAATGATGCCGCTGAATGGTGCCGTGATATCCTGGTCTTTTAGCTCATCTTGGAATTCACTTACTTGCGCTCGCGCACTATTAACAATCGCTCGCTGGGCAGCAACGGCTTCACTCGTTGGGCCAGCTTTTTCGAGTTCAAGCTGTTGCTCGGTTATCTTGATTGACGCTTGCGCGCTCTGCACTGTCCGTACAGCGGCCGTTAGCGCATCGTTGATAGTGGTTATAGTAGTCCGCGGAGTCGCGACCGAGGCTTGATAGGAGGCGTACTGTGCTGAGCCATTTGCAAGGATTTGAGTTAGGTCGCCAAGGATAGCCGAAATGTCCTGTAGGTATGAATGCATTTGCGCGTCTGCAATGAGCAGATCATCCACGCTCGCGCTCTGGAGCGAATTGACGCGCATCTTCCATGAGGACAGAGCTGGCTCGATTAGCTGGCGTTCGCTGAGCACTCTCAAGCCGAGCTGGCTATCGCTTGCCGGAATGATGAGTGATGCATTGGGCATTGCCGGATTCGCAATGAATTTGTCAATCGTGAACCGAACGACGACATCCGCTTCGCTCTGCGCGCTCTCGAGCGCGTCGGATAGTCCGCGTTGCGCATCTTCGAGAGTTGTCTTGTTACTCCGTAGATTGGCCTGCGTAACGGCAATTTGTTCCGGGCGCGTCCCGTTTTCAAGATCATTGAGTCTGGCTATTTGCGTGCTTAGATTTGCGCGCGCTTGTGAAAGTTGATTTTTGAGGACATTGCTGCGCAATGTCATAAGGGCGGTGCTAGTAGACACAAATTCACCTGTAACTACCGAGACCGTGTCGACGATTCCACTATTCTTGAATGCGAGATCCACCGTTTCCGACGCCTTACTGGTGCCCGAAATATTGACCTCTGCAGTAAGATGCCGATATTTTACGGTGACTGGAGTTAATACGGTTTGATTTTGTGCTTTCTGGGCTCGGATATAGTAATATGTTGCGCCAACTCCGCCTGCGACCATAAGGCATACAACAAAGACTGTAATAACAGTACGGTTCATTGAATTATAGTATAGGGCAAATTCTCACAGTTCATATGCCGCTCGGCATTTGAGCAGGGGATTGCGGAGTATGGGCAATTTCCCCCAGAGTTCCTTGGTTAAGATTGAGTATGCGATCAGCGAGCGCGAGAGATTCTTTCTCGTGCGTTACCATAATTATAGTCGTGCCAGTGCGGTGAATATCGCCGAACACCTGCAATACCTCTAGGGCGCTCGCGTTATCAAGATTGGCGGTCGGCTCGTCAGCCAATATGTAAGGAGGATTGTGCGCGATGGCGCGAGCGATAGACACTCGCTGTTGTTGTCCTCCGGAAAGTCTGGCCGGTTTGTGTTCGGTATAATTGCCGAGCCCGACTCGCTCAAGCGCCGCGCGCGCGGAGAGAGCGGCGCGCGCGCCGCTCTCTCCGCGCATAATGAGCGGCAACATCACGCTATCAAGCGCGCTCATCTCGGACATAAGGCCGTAATCCTGAAAGACGTAACCGAATCTCTCCAAACGCAGGCTAGTGCGCGCATTTCTCGGAAGCGAGCTTCCAGTGATTTCATCCACTGTAACTGTACCTACGCTCGGCGTGTCAAGAAGGCCGAGCAGGTAAAGGAGCGTTGACTTGCCGCTTCCGGAACGGCCCGTAATGACGACAAATTCTCCCGCGCGCGCCGTAAAGTCAAGATGCTCGAAAAGTACCTGTGCATCTTCTCCAGAGGTGAATTGTTTTTTTAGATCGCGTGCTTCAAGCATAGGCGTGAGGATGTCAGCGGCCGAGGATGGCGTCAACAATTTCCTGCCGCATTATCATGCGCGCGGGAATGAGGCTTGCGAGAATGATAGCGACAAAAAGAATCAAGGCCTTGGCAAGCGCTTCGGCAAATGACACGGCGAGGATGCCGTTGCTGAAGGGAAAATCAATCGGATGCACGGAGAAGTACGGCACGAGGAACATAAAGAGTACCAGCATGCCGACCACGACGCCGACGGTCGCGTAAAGTATTGATTGCACGACATAACCGATTTCAATGCCAGCCGATTGAATGCCAATGGCCTGCAAGATGCCGATGGAACGGCGGCGAGTAACTGTATTAATAAATACAAGAATGAAAATAGCGATAAATGCAATAACAAGGCCGATACCTCCGAGAAACGAACCGAGCTTATTGAAAGTTGTGCTGAAATCTTCAAAAAACGTCGGTTCTGACTCGCGCGCGAGTTCTATCTTGGCGTTTGCGCCAATTCCTGACTGCTGTATCTGCCGCTGAACCGATGCCGCATCAGCCCCCGGCGCAAGCTTAATGGCGATTTCATTGACGCCGTCATCTCGCCCGAGCATGGCGCGCAGTTGCGAATCCACCATAAAAACGCGCAGGTTAATCTCCTGAACCTTGCTTGCAATGATGCCTTTCACGGTCATCTCGCGTTCAATGCCATTCACGACGACGCGCACCTTGTTTCCCACACTGACGTTCGGAATCGGCGTTGCTCCTGGTATAGCGGTCAGTGTCTTGTAGCGCGCGAGTAAGCTGGTGCCGACGAGTACTTGGTCGTAGTCGTTTTTCTCCAGATACTGTCCCTCAATAAGGAGTGTTGAAAAGTCGGTTGTCGCGTTTTCAGCGGCAGGGTCTATGCCAGCAATATTCACGCCGTACACATCGGGCTTATCATAGAGGCGCAATTTGCCCGCATAGTTTCCCTCAAGCACGCCGCTCGCAACGTAACGAGCTGAAAAAGAATCAACCAGAGGCAGAGCGCGCAAATACGCCAGCGTATCGGAGGAATTTTGTATGGAATCTTTTTGGTTGTAATTGGTGAGGATGATATCGCCGCTGTAGTGAGACTGGCGTTCGTTGTGCAGGCCTTGTACGATGCCGACCATAACGCCGCTCATGACGAGCAAATTGAGGTAGGTGAGCGTCATGACGATAATGATGAGCAGGGTTGTTCCTACATTTGCTCGTATCTGTCGGCTGGCAAGAAAGAAACCAACGCGGACGG
>Ga0209211_10006650_pt1 | contig 16625 bp, 16 predicted proteins | sample RifGroA2_FD_183992 | JGI IMG/M metagenome (GOLD analysis project Ga0209211, IMG submission 183992) | Groundwater microbial communities from Rifle, Colorado, USA - Groundwater A2 (SPAdes) (version 2) | ecosystem: Environmental > Aquatic > Deep subsurface > Groundwater | place: Rifle, Colorado... | reverse complement strand
ACGGCAGCACGGTCTGGCCGCGCACCAGCCCCGGCGGCAAGCCGGCGGTGTATGCGACGCGCAACGGCGGCGACAGCTGGAAGCGGCTCGACGCCGGCCTGCCGCCCGGCGATGCCTGGTGGACCGTCAAGCGCCAGGCCATGACGGCGGACGCGCTGGATCCGGTCGGCCTCTACTTCGGCACCACCAGCGGCGAACTCTGGGCCAGCCGCGACGAGGGCCGCAATTGGGATTGCATCGCGCGCCACCTGCCGGAAATCTATGCCGTCGAGGCGGCCGAGCTTGCTGAACGGGCATGAGCTTGAGCACGCCCGCCGATATGAAAGTCTTGCCCGCCCTCCCTCTCCCCCAGCCCCTCTCCCGCGAGGGGAGAGGGGAGCGTCGAGAGTCGCCGACGCGACTGTCATGTGAATGAAAGTGCTGATCCCCAGCGCGCTGCGCTCCTACACCGAAAGCGGCTGGGCCGAGGCGAACGGCGCGACGCTCACCGACGTGCTCGCCGACCTCGACCGGCGCTACCCCGGCATCCGCTTCCGCATGATCGACGAGCAGAACCGCATCCGCCCGCACATCCGCTTTTTCATCGGCGGCGTGCAAGCACGCGACCTTGGCCAGGCGCTAGCCCCGAACGACGAACTGCTGATCGTCCAGGCACTCAGCGGCGGCTGATGAAAATGGCGAACAAATGTCGGCGCTGGCGTTACGGCAAGGGTATCCTTTGCGGATATCGGCGTGAAATGTAGTGATCGCAAAGAAGGAGATTTCAATGGGACGTCGCGAAATCATTGAACTGGCAATGCAACTGGAACCATCGGAACGCTTCGAGGTAGCCGAAGAACTGTTGCGCAGCGTAGAGCAGGTCGATCCGGAAATTGATCGACTCTGGCTCGAGGAGGCGGAGCGTCGACTCGCCGCCTATCGGGCCGGCAAGGTGAAGGGTATCCCCGCCGAAGACATCTTCGGCAGCTTCTGATGCGGGTGATCTTCTCACCCGAGGCAAGAACCGAGTTCGATGAAGCCGTTGAATACCATGACCAGCAACGTCAGGGGCTCGGCGATGAGTTGCGCGCGGAAATTCGCGAATTCCTGCCGCGACTGCAAAGATCGCCGCTGACATTTCCGGTGGAGCGTGGCGACGTTCGCCGTCTGATTCTGGCGCGATTTCCCTACAAGCTGCTGTATTCGGTGGAATCCGATCACGTCTATGTCATCGCACTCGCCCATCGCCGCCGGGCGCCGGGTTACTGGGTAGGGCGCACCGAGTAAGCCGTACCCACGATTCAGTTCAAGTGCTGCCCGAAGCCTGAACCTTCGCCATTGGTTCGCTGGCGTACATCGCGCGATCGCGAACCCGGTTAGCCTCGGTGACCCGGGCACCATTCCATCGGGGAAAACCGCAAGGACACTGATGACAAACGCACAATGGTTTCTGCTGGTCGGCGGCCTGCTGCTGGCCAGGGGCGCCACGGCGGCGCTGCTGACGCGCCTGCCGGTGACGCCGGCGATCATCTATCTGGCGGTAGGCCTGCTGGTCGGACCCACCGTGCTCAATGTATTTCACTTCAATCCGCTCAAGCAATCGGCCCTGCTCGAAGTGCTGACCGAAGTGGTGGTGCTGATTTCGCTGTTTTCCGCCGGCGTCAAGATGCCCGTCCCGGTCAGCCTGGCCCGCTGGCGCACACCCATCCTGCTGGCCACGGTATCCATGACGGTCACCGTGGCCATGGTTGCCGCCTTTGCTTTCTATGTATTTGACCTTCCGCTGGGCGCCGGCATCCTGCTCGGCGCGATCCTGGCGCCCACCGATCCGGTTTTGGCGACCGATGTGCAGATCCGCCATCCCGGCGACCGCGACCAGTTGCGCTACACCCTGACCTGCGAGGCCGGCATGAACGACGGCAGCGCCTTTCCCTTCGTGATGCTGGGCCTGGGCTTGCTCGGACTGCGCGACCTCGGCGAATTCGGCCTGCAATGGGTGCTGTTCGACGTGCTATGGGCCACCGTCGCGGGCGTCGCCATTGGCGTCCTGGCCGGCGCCGCCCTCGCCCACGTGGCCTGGAAGCTGCGCCGCGAGTCGCCCGAGCACAAGCTGATGGACGATTTCCTCGGACTCGGCCTGATCGGCGTGGTCTATGGCCTGAGCGTGGTACTCGGCGCCTGGGGATTCCTGGCGGTGTTCTTCGCCGCCGTTGCCCTGCGCCAGACCGAACTCAAACTCGCCGGCGCTGCTCCGGAAACCCCGCAACAAACTCCCGCGGACAGCCCGGCGCTGGACGACGCAAGTGCCACGCCCGCCAGCGAACCGCCGCCGACCGTCAGCGCCGGAGCGCTGGTATTCAAAGAGCATCTGGAGCGTCTTTCGGAAATGACCCTGATCCTGCTGATCGGCGGCACCCTGTTCCTCGATTCCTGGAGCTGGCGAGCGGTGGCACTGGCGCTGTTCCTGTTCGTCGTGGCGCGCCCGGTCAGCGTCCTCATCGGCCTGCTGGGCACCCGCAGCTCGTGGCCGATACGCGGCATGGTCGGCTGGTTCGGCGTGCGCGGCATCGGCTCGCTGTATTACCTGATGTATGCCATACAGCACGGCATCGGCGAAGACCTGGCGCTGGAGCTGATCCAGTTCACGCTGATCGTGGTCTCGCTGTCGATCCTCGCCCACGGCACCAGCGTCAAGCCGCTGATGGGCTTGTTCTGGCGCCACCGCCGGAGCCTGCCGGCGCAGTAGCTGATTTTCGATTCACCATTCCTGCCGCCCCCCGGAATCAGCGCGGCAGGACTGACTGACCGCAGTGCGGAAAGCCGCTGAACTCATGATGGCCAATTCCTGCCGGTCATCGAGGTCATGCCATTTAGCTATTGTTGTTGATTCCAGACGAATGGAGCGCTCGCTTGCGGGCGATGAATCATGGATAGCCAGCGCCCTGATTCGATGCCGTGCCGTTGGCGGGGAAATTCAAAGCGATCGACATTTGCTGCTTGTTTGGATACTCGGATTGCGAAAAGCGAACCGGCATGCCAACGCTACCCACACTTACGACGGCAGACTAACCGTGCGCAAGTTCTTCACGAATCACACGGCGTAAAGCAGTTTCAATCTGCTCCCCCTGCATTGCTTGGTGAAGCGCCTGGTTTATCAGCGTTTGATATCCCCGTTCACCGGCCTTGGCTTTAAAAAAAGCGATGACTGATCCGTCAAGCATGATCGAGACGCGCTGCTTGCCAAGTCTTTCCTGGACTGCTACGGCGAACTGTTCTCGCGTTACGTCCTTCAGGCCGACCCTCAGTCGGGGTGTCTTAGAGGTAGCGTGAGAGGATGTCGATTTCATGGGGTTCCGCCTTTCGCATAGAGATCACGTGAATTTCGTCGGCCGTTTCGGTGTGACAGATAGTCACAATGCCTGAGTCGAGAAATCCCGTTGTATTGAACCGCTGCTCGCCGTTGTAGTCACCTGCATCTTCGATCGTGAAAGTAGGGCCATTGAACACCTGTTCCGCATCAGCAAAGTCAACGCTGTGTTTTTTCAGATTGGTCGCTCGCTTGGACTCTCGCCATGTGAACTTCATGGCCCTTAGTATACATATGAATATATATACGTCAACCGAAGCGCGCGACCGACCGCATTGCAGCATCTCAACTGGCGGAAGTGTCGTCTCGACGAACGGCCGCAACGGAGAAATCTGACCGACGGTAATGGGCCCTTATGACGAACGGCTCTGATCGAAGCAGACGTTGAAATTGCATTGGGTCTCGGTAACGGCAAGGCTCCGCTTCGGCCGAAGCGCGAACCGCCAGGCCGATCCACCTGGTGCGCTCACTGCGCCTGGCGCGCCGCTACCCCAACGACTACGTTACGGTGGCTACCGTCCCCGCCATGCGCCGCAACTCGGGCAAACAGGAACCGCAGGAACTGCCGCACTTGAGTTGCGCCTGCACTCCGGCCAGATCGAGGCCCTGGCCGAGCAGGGTCTTGATTTCGGTGTCCGTCACGCCAAAGCAGTTGCACACCGTGCGCCCGACCGGGACCAGGCCCGCCGGCGGGCGGGCCACCGGGGCAAACAGCCAGCGGCGCAGATCGCCGAGCGGACGAGCGCTGACCATCAAGTCGCGCAGCCAGTCGGCGGCCGCCGTTTCACCGGCCAGCAGCAGGCCCTGCAGGCGGTCGCCGGCGGCGTCGATGCGGGCCATCTTGACGATGCCCCGGCCGGGATCGCGATAGACGGTGCAGTGGCCCATATCGAGCGCGGCAACCAACATGCCGAGCACCTCGTCCGTCACGGGTCCGGCGCTGGCGACATGCAACGCCAGCAGCGGATTATCGCGTCCGGCGAGGGTCAGTGCCGCATAGTCTAATTCCGGCAGCAAGTGCGCCAGGCGCGCGCGCCAGACCAGCACTTCTTCTTCGGGCGCGGCAGACTCGGCAGCGCGCAGTACGACCAGGCGCCAGGGCAATTCGGCACGCTCGACGCGAATCGCGGCGTGCTTGAGCTCCGGCTGTTTCGACACCGGATCGGTCGCCGACAGCATCAGCTGATTGATGCCGACGTGGGACAGCGAGCGCCCGCCCCAGTGCATCGCGGCGAAGGCCTGGCCGGGCTTCAGTTCGTCGCTGGCCGCGACCGGCAGCACGATTTCGCCGCGCCGGCTGTTGACGCGCGCCAGGTCGCCCTCCTTGAAGCCGCGCCGATCCAGGTCGGCCGGGTGCAGCAGCAGACGCGGCGCCGCTTCGTGGGCGCACAGGCGCGCGGCGCGCCCGGTGCGGCTCATGCCGTGCCATTGGTCGCGCAGGCGACCGGTGGTCAGGCGCAGCGGGAAGCGCGCATCCGGCGCTTCGGCGGTGAGATTGAATGTCAGCGGAATGAAGCAGGCGCGGCCGTTGGCGGTGGCGAAACGGTGACCGCCGTAGAGGCGCGCCTGTCCGGCCGTCGCGCCATCCGGATAGGGCCACTGCTGTGGGCCGCTTTGTTCCAGCACGGTGTGACTGAGGCCGCCGATATCCAGATCGCGGCCGCGCGTGGTGGCGACATGCTCGGCAAAAACTTCTGCCGTATCGGCGAAATTGAAATTCCTCGCCGTGTCGCCAGCGCCGACTTCCATAGCCAGCCGCCGCGCGAAGTCGGCGGCAATTTCCCAGTCGGCGCGGGCCGCGCCCGGCGGCGCAACTGCCGCGCGTACACGCGAAATTCGGCGCTCGGAATTGGTCGCCGTGCCATCCTTCTCGCCCCAGGTCGTTGCCGGCAACAGCAGGTCGGCGAAGGCGGCGGTTTCGATGTCGGCATAGGCATCCTGCACCACGACGAATTCCGCTCGCGCCAGCGCCTCGCGCACCCGCGTCTGGTCGGGCAGCGAATGCGCCGGGTTGGTACAGGCGATCCACACCGCCTTGATGGTGCCCTCGCGCAGCGCCTCGAACAACTCGACCGCGGTCTTGCCCGGCCTCACTGGAATCGACGGCACGCCCCACAGCCGCGCCAGTTCCTCGCGGTCGGCGGCATGGTCAAGACTGCGATGGCCCGGCAGCAGGTTGGCCATCGCGCCAACCTCGCGCCCGCCCATGGCATTGGGCTGGCCGGTCAGCGAGAACGGCCCCATGCCTGGCTTGCCGATGGTGCCGGTGGCCAGATGCAGATGGATCAGCGCGGCATTGTTGGCGGTGCCGTGCGACGACTGGTTGAGGCCCTGGCACCACATCGACAGCGGTGCCTTGGCGGCGCCGAACCAGCGCGCCGCGGTAACGATCTCGTCGGCCGAAACGCCGCAACTGGCGGCCGCTGCGGCTGGCGTCAATTCACGCAACTGAGCGCGCAGATTCGAAAAGCCGCTGGTATGTGCCGCGACGAAGGCGCCGTCGATCAGGTCTTCCCACAACATCACATGCAGCATGGCGCTGTAGAGAATGGCGTCGCTGCCCGGCGTGATCGCCAGATGCAGATCGGCCATCGCCGCGGTGTCGGTGCGGCGCGGATCGACGACGATGATTTTCAGTTCCGGGTTCGCCGCCTTGGCATCCTCGATGCGGCGGAACAGCACCGGATGCGCCCAGGCCGTATTGCTGCCGGCGAGCAGGAACAGGTCGGCCAGCGCAATGTCCTCATAGCTGCACGGCACCGCGTCGGCACCCAGCGTCGCTTTGTAGCCGGCCACCGCGGAGGACATGCACAGCCGCGAATTGGAGTCGATGTTGTTGGTGCCGACCACGACGCGGGCCAGCTTGTTGAAAACGTAGTAGTCCTCCGTCAGCAACTGCCCGGAAACATAGAAGGCCACGGCGTCCGGTCCGTGTTCGCGGATGATCGTGGCGAAGCGTTCCGCCGCCGCGTCGAGCGCGATATCCCAGCTCACCGGGCGGCGCGCTTCGTTGCGCGCGGCGCGATACTCGGGGATCACGGCGCGGCCGGTGAGCTGCGTCGTCAGGTGCAGGCTGGCACCCTTGCTGCACAGGCGGCCGAAGTTGGCCGGATGATCCGGATCGCCGCGCACGCCGACGATTTTCGCCGCATCGCCAGCGCCGACTGTTTCGATGATCACACCACAGCCCGTGCCGCAGTAGCAGCACGTCGAGCGCGTCTCGCGCAGCAGCGGCTCGGGAGCGACCAGCATCACAAGTCGAGGAAAACCTCGCCGTCCTCGACCAGCGTGTCGTAGCGCCGGGCGCAGCCGTGGTCTGGCGCGCAGGCCTCGCCGCTGTCGAGCTCGACATTCCAGCCGTGCATCGGGCAGGTCACGCGATGGCCATGGACGATGCCCTGCGACAGCGGGCCGCCTTTGTGTGGACAGATATCCCGCAGCGCGAAGACATGATCGTCGGCGGCGCGGAACACGGCGATGGGGCGACCCTCATGCGGCACAACGCGACTGCCACGCAGCGGAATTTCATCGAGGCGGCAGACTTTATGCCAGTTCGGCATGATGTTCTCCCTTCGTATCCACCGGCGCCGGCAGCGGCTCGAACTCATGGCTGGCGACACCCTGGCTGCGTTCCAGCCAGGGATCGACCACGCCCTGCAGCGCATACAGCAGGCGCTGATGCAGCGCCTTGCGCTGCTCGGCGTCATCGACCACGCGCTGCCTGATGCCGTCGAGGCCGACGCGCTGCACCCAGTGCACGGTGCGTTCGAGATACCAGGCCTCTTCGCGATAGAGCTGGAGGAAGGCGGCGGCATACTCGAGCACTTCTTCGCGCGTGCCGACCTTGCAAAAGAACTGCGCCACCTCGGTCTTGATGCCGCCGTTGCCGGCGACGTAAAGCTCCCAGCCGGAATCGACACCGATCACCCCGACATCCTTGATGCCAGCCTCTGCACAGTTGCGCGGACAGCCGGAGACGGCCAGCTTGACCTTGTGCGGCGACCACATGCCGAACAGCATCTTCTCCAGCTCGACGCCCATGCTCATCGACTTCTGCGTGCCGAAGCGGCAATGCTCGGAACCGACGCAGGTCTTCACCGTGCGTATGCTCTTGCCATAGGCGTGGCCCGAGGGCATGCCGAGGTCCTGCCAGACGCCGGGCAGGTCTTCCTTGCGGATGCCGAGCAGGTCGATGCGCTGGCCACCGGTGACCTTGACCGTCGGCACGTGGTATTTCTCCGCGACATCGGCGATGCGGCGCAGCTCGTCGGGCGTGGTCAGCCCGCCCCACATGCGCGGCACCACGCTGTAGCTGCCGTCCTTCTGGATGTTGGCATGGGCCCGCTCGTTGATGAAGCGCGATTGTGGATCGTCCTCGGCCTCGTGCGGCCAGGTCGAGATCAGGTAGTAATTGAGCGCCGGGCGGCACGAGGCGCAACCGTCCGGCGTGCGCCAGTCGAGCGCCTTGAACGCCGCATCCATCGACAGCAGTTTCATCGTACGGATCGCGTGGCGCACTTCGCCGTGATTGAAATCGGTGCAGCCGCAAATCGGCTTGGTGCTGCGATCCGCAGCCTGGTAGGCGCCGCCGACGGTGGAGGCGAGAATCTGTTCGACCAACCCGGTGCACGAACCGCAAGAACTTGAAGCCTTGGTGTGCTTCCTGACGTCCTCCAGGGTGAACAAGCCGTGTTCGCGAATCGACTTGACGATGGTGCCCTTGCACACGCCGTTGCAGCCGCAAACCTCGGCGGTATCCGCCATCGCCGCTGCCCTCGAAGCGCCGGCATGGCCGACGTCGCCGACGTGGTTGTTGGCGAAGGCATCGCCGAACATCAGGTGGTCGCGAATCGCCCCGATGTCGCGGCCTTCCTTCAGCAACTGGAAATACCAGCCGCCGTCGGCGGTATCGCCGTAGAGCACGGCGCCGATCAGCTTGTCCTTCTCGATCACCAGCCGCTTGTAGACGCCGCCGTTCTTGTCGTGCAGCACGATGTCCTCGGTGCCGTCACCGCCCAAAAAGTTGCCGGCCGAAAACACGTCGATGCCGGTGACCTTGAGCTTGGTCGATGTGAATGAGCCTTGATAGCGGCCGATGCCATGCTGCGCCAGATGATTGGCGCAAACCTTGGCCTGCTCGAACAGCGGTGCCACCAGGCCGTAAGCCGTGCCGCGATGCGCGGCGCATTCGCCGACGGCGTAGATCTTCGGATCGAAGGTCTGCAGGGTATCGGAGACCACGATGCCACGATTGCAATGGAGGCCGGCGCTTTCGGCCAGTGCTGCATTCGGACGAATGCCGGCGGCCATCACCACCAGGTCGGCCGGAATCTCCGAGCCATCCTTGAAGCGCACCGCGCCGACGCGGCCCGAGGCGGCGGCCGTCAGCATCTCGGTCTGCTTGCCGAGCAGGAATTTCAGTCCCTTGGCCTCCAGCGAGGCTTGCAGCATGTCGGCGCCGGCCTTGTCCAGTTGTCGTTCCATGATCCAGTCCAGCAGATGCACCACGGTCACATCCATGCCACGCAGGCGCAGTCCGTTGGCGGCTTCCAGGCCGAGCAGGCCGGCGCCGATCACCACCGCGTGCTTGTAATTTGCCGCGGCGGCGATCATCGCCTCGGTATCGGCAATGTCGCGGTAGGCGATCACGCCGGGCAGGTCGTTGCCAGCGACCGGCAGGATGAAAGGCAGGGAACCCGTCGCCAGCAGCAGTCGGTCGTAGGGCACTTCCAGATCGCCGGCCAGCACCTTGCGCTTGACGCGATCGATCTTCGTCACTTTGCTGCCGCTGTGCAGGGTAATGCCGTTGTCTTTGTACCAGTCGAGATCGTTGAGCACGATGTCGGCCAGCGTCATCTCGCCGGCCAGCACCGGCGAGAGCAGGATGCGGTTGTAGTTGCCGTGCGGCTCGGCGCCGAACACCGTGATGTCGTAAAGGTCCGGGGCGAGCTTTAGCAGTTCCTCGACGGCACGGATGCCGGCCATGCCGTTGCCGACGACGACGAGCTTCTGTCGGGGGCCGCTGGGGTGCGCCGGGAGTGGCTCGGCTTGGTTCAGGGCATTCATGTCAGTTGCTCCATGGGTGAAACGCGTTGTTTGTCGCGGGTGTGGGGGCGCCAAGGACGGCAGGTATCCGACTCCGTCCATGTCCCCCGTCCCGGGCTGCGCCCGCTCCTCCGCCTTTACTTCCCGGAGTCGGATACCTGCCATCCTTGGCGGGATACTCCTCTGCTGTGCGACCGCTGCACTGCAAAGGTGTCACGAGATCGGGAGGGTGGGGCGTTCTGCGCGGCGAAGTAAAGAAGGGCGTAGGCAGGGTTTCGCGGAGCACTGCTCCGCGCTGCCGAAGCCGGCTTGCCATGCAGGGCAAGCCGTGGGGACGGGTGACATGAGCAGCGCAGAATGCCCCGCCCTCCCGATCTCCCGCCAGCCGCAAACACGCAGGAGGTTTCATCTCACGCCGCCTTTTTGAGTTGCTTGCGGTAGAGGAACTCGAACACCGTCGCCCGGTAGTCGGCAAAGCGCGTGTCATGCGCCAGTGCCAGGCGCTCGCGCGGACGATCGAGCTTGACCTCGACGATCTCGCCGATGGTGGCGGCCGGACCGTTGGTCATCATCACGATGCGGTCCGACAGCAGCACGGCCTCGTCGACATCATGGGTCACCATCACCACGGTGGCGCCGGTCTTGGCCATGACGCCGTTGAGCTCGTCCTGCAGCGCGGCGCGGGTCAGCGCGTCGAGGGCGCCGAAGGGCTCGTCCATCAGCAGGATCTTCGGCTCCATGGCGAAGGCGCGGGCGATGCCGACGCGCTGCTTCATGCCGCCGGAGATTTCGTGCGGATACTTGTGCATGGCGTGATCCATATGCACCATCTCCAGCGCGGCGGCGACGCGCCCCTTCAGCTTCGGCATGCCTTCCTTGCGGCCGAAGACGCGCTCGACGGCGAGCATGACGTTCTCGAAGCAGGTCATCCACGGCAGCAGGCTGTGGTTCTGGAACACCACCGCGCGCTCCGGGCCCGGCCCGGCGATCTCGCGGCCGTCGCAAAGCAGGACGCCGCTGGTGGGCAGGCTGAGCCCGGCGATCAGGTTGAGCAGGGTACTCTTGCCGCAGCCCGAGTGGCCGATCAGGGTAACGACTTCACCCTCGCTGACATCGAGGGTGATGCCGCGCAGCGCGGTGAATTTGCCGCTCTTGGTGCTGAAGGTCTGGCCGACGTTTTCGATCTTGACAATGGGCTTGTGCATGATTAGCGGCTCTCGTAGCTGAAGCGTTTGGCCAGCATCAGCAGCATGGTTTCCAGTACCAGGCCGACGATGCCGATGACGAAGATGGCGATGACGATGTGCTCGACCTTGAGGTTGTTCCACTCGTCCCACACCCAGAAGCCGATGCCGACGCCGCCGGTGAGCATTTCCGCGGCGACGATCACCAGCCACGCGGTGCCGATCGAGAGGCGGATGCCGGTCAGCATGTAGGGCAGCACGGCGGGAAACAGGATCCGCGTCATCACCTTGGCTTCCGACAGGCCGAGCACGCGGGCGACGTTGAGGTAGTCCTGCGGCACGCGCTGCACGCCCTGCGCGGTGTTGAGGATCATGGGCCAGATCGAGCAGATGAAAATGGTCCAGGTCGCCGCCGGATCGGCCTTCTGGAACACCAGCAGGCCGATCGGCAGCCAGGCCAGCGGCGAGACCGGACGCAGCAGGCTGATGATCGGCTCGAACATGCGGTTCATGAAGCCGAAGCGGCCGAGCAGGAAGCCCATCGGTATGCCGACCAGGGCCGCGAAGCCGAAGCCGATGCCGACGCGCTTGAGCGAGGAAAGCACGTTCCAGCCGATGCCCTGGTCGTTCGGGCCGTTCTGGTAGAAGGGATCGGCGAACAGCACGCGCGCCGCCGCCCAGGTCTTGTCCGGACCCGGAATGTTGCCGGACTTGATCGCCACCAGGGCCCAGATGCCGATCATCAGCGCGATGCCGAACAGCGGAGGTATCACGACGCGCAGGACATCGCGCAACCGTTCGCCGGGCCGCGCGGTCTGCTCCACGACTGCGGCGTCAGGAGTCGGCGCTGGCACCACGGTGGACGCCGACGGCACAGCGGCTTTGACCGCCGCTGGCTCCACCTTGGCCGGCGCGTCGACCAGTTTCAATGCAAGTGCACTCATGTCGTTCTCCTTTTCCATTGCGGACAATCGATCAGGCATGCACCTTGAACGAGCCGGCGTACTTCTTCGGGTCCTTGCCATCCCACACCACGCCGTCGATCAGCTTGTGGCTGCGCATGTCGCTCTTCGGCAGGCTGACGCCGGCAGCGGTGGCGGCCTGCCTGTAGATGTCAATGCGATTGACCTTCTTCGCCACGGCCAGGTAGTCGGGATCGTCCTTGAGCAGGCCCCAGCGCTTGTGCTGGGTGAGGAACCACATGGCATCCGAGAGGTAGGGAAAATTTACCGCCCCGTCGTTGAAGAACTTCATGTGGTTCTTGTCGTCCCAGCTCTTGCCAAGTCCGTTGGAATAGCGGCCGAGCATGCGTTCGAGGATCACGTCCATGTCGGTGTTGATGTAGGCCTTCTGCGCCACGGTCTCGGCGGTCGTACGCCGGTTGGCCAGCGATGCGTCGATCCACTTGCCGGCCTCGATGATGGCCGCCGTCATGGCGCGTGCCGTGTTGGGGTTCTTCGCCACGAAGTCGGCGGTGGTGCCGAGTACCTTTTCCGGATGGTCCACCCAGATGTCCTGCGTCGTCACGGCGGTGAAGCCGATCTTGTCCATGATGGCGCGGTTGTTCCAGGGCTCGCCGACGCAGAAGCCGTCCATGTTGCCGACGCGCATGTTGGCCACCATCTGCGGGGGCGGCACGGTGATGTTCTTGACGTCCTTGAACGGATCGATGCCCTGCGCCGCGAGCCAGTAGTAGAGCCACATGGCGTGGGTGCCGGTGGGAAAAGTCTGGGCGAAGGTGTATTCCCGATCCTTCGAGAGCACCTTCTTCGCCAACGTCGCGCCGTCGGTGACGCCGGCCTCCTTGAGCTTGTTCGACAACGTGATGGCCTGGCCGTTGTGGTTCAGGTTCATCAGCACGTTCATGTCCTTCTTCGGCCCGCCGATGCCCAGTTGCACGCCATACACCAAGCCGTAGAGCACGTGCGCGGCGTCGAGTTCGCCATTCACCAGCTTGTCGCGCACCGAGGCCCAGGAGGCTTCCTTGGTCGGGATGATCTTGATGCCGTATTTGGCGTCGAACTTCTGCACCGCCGCCATGACCACGGAGGAACAGTCGGTGAGCGGGATGAAACCGATGCGCACTTCCTTCTTCTCCGGCGCATCGGAGCCGGCGGCCCAGGCGCCGGAACGCACTCCGGGCGGCACCAGGCTCATGAGGGCTGCTCCGCCGGCAAGTTGCAGGAAGTCGCGCCGAGAAGGTCCCGTAGCTGCGGGAGCGGGAAGCTCGACAGTCTGGGTGGCGACGCTGGTCGCGGGCAGGTTGGAAAGCTTGTCTTCATGGTTCATCTCGATCTCCGCTGGAAACAAATAAAAAAACGGCGCCCGTTGCGCATCTCTGGAGGCAAACCCCTGAGACGCAACAGACACCGTTGTCATTTGCACCGAACCGCCATTGATTCAGCACTCGGCTTCTACTCAGCAACCACCGTGCCACTCCGCCGAAAAATGCCGCGAAGGCGCTTCAGGACAGGGAATTCACTTTGAAAGTCGGCGCTGGCGGTACGCCGACACAAGAGAAATGCTGCACCGCGATAGCGCGTCGCGCCCAAGCGACGCACCGCAACGGGGCGCCCGCTACAAGAGCAGCTTGGCCATCGCCACCAGATCGCCGGCGACTTTGCCCGGGAAAAGCGGGAAAAGGGGCCAGGCTCGAATTAAATTGCCCTGCTACAATTTCCCCATGCCCCGCCGTCCCCGCATCCATCTCGCCGACATACCGTTGCACATCGTCCAACGCGGCCACAACCGCGACGCCTGCTTCTTCGGCGAGGATGACTACCATGCCTATCGCCACTGGCTCGGCGAAGCGCTCAAGACCAGCGGTTGCCGCTTGCATGCCTATGTGCAGATGACCAATCATGTCCATCTGCTGCTGACTCCGCCCGCACCCGAAGCCGTTTCGCAACTGGTGATATCGCTGGGCCGGCGCTACGTGCAGTACATCAACAAGACCTACCGCCGCACCGGCACCCTGTGGGACAGCCGCTACAAGTCATCGCTGGTGCAGGCCGACGCCTATCTGCTGCTGTGTCAGCGCTACATCGAACTCAATCCGGTACGCGCCGCGATGGTGGATGACCCGGCCCACTATCGCTGGAGTAGCTATCGGGCGAACGGGCTGGGGCAGGCCGATCCGCTGCTGACGCCGCATGAAGTGTATGCCGGCCTGGGTCGGGGCCAAGCCGCCCGACTGGCGGCCTACCGGGCGCTGTTTCGCCCGGAGCTCGATGCCGAGGCGATAAGCGATATCCGCATGGCGCTGGATCAGGGGCAGCCCCTGGGGAATTCGCGGTTTCTCAACAGCATCGAACGGGCGACCGGCGAGCGTCGCGAAGTCAAACCGCGCGGCCGGCCGAGAAAGCCGGTGACAGCGCAGGATGGATCACAAGAGCAATTGGAGATGAAGGTTTAGGGCGCTCGTCCCGCCTCGGACGAATTGACGGCCAGACCGAATGCCAGTAGGGTTCGCCATGCGGATGGAATTCAGAAAGTCGGCGCTGGCGGGACGGCGCAGGGGAGAAGCGAAATGGGGAATGCGGATGCGCGGCGGTGCGGGGTCGCGCTGGCGATAATGCTGGCGGCGGGGTCGGTTGGGGCGGCGGATTTTAATTCGAGCCTGGCCCCTTTAATTCGAAACAACGCCGCCGACTATTACAAATGAAGGATCACCGTCGCATGCGGTATACCACGGGGGAAACGTCTATACGACTAACATTTCACAGCCGATAAACAAATACGCTGCAGGTTCGTTTGTTGGGCGCTTTAAGAATTGGAGAGACAATGTTACTGATGTATATACGGGCGGGAACCCGTATGAAAGCATACGCGATGTATTGAATCGCGTAGGCATTAAGGCCGTCAATGCTCAGGGTTATGAAAGCAAATTCGGCATCGCTTTACATGTGCAAAAACCACTTGAGATTGGTGGCGGTATTCATGCGCTGATGGCAGATGTACCTCAAGAAAATGTCGCTGTGCCAACAACTATTGTGCTTGCTGAGGTAATGCAGGCGCTATTGACCGAGGCCAAGAACATGCTCGGCTTTAACGAGGGAGAGTACACCATGTTCTTTTCGGATCAGCCGAACGTCCCACCTTCGATGCCCTCGGTTGTGTTAATGGCGCAGGCTAATACTAAGACTAAGCAACAAGCCGCTGCGGGGCGTGAGCTCATATTGGGGGTTTGTGACGTGGTGAATCCGAGTGGAACTGGTCAAGCCGAGTTGTCTCCTGTGGTTTATGCGAATGGATACTTCAATAGTCCTGCCGCAAAAATAGATTACGCGACGGCAAGAATTAGCATCGTCCAACAGCCAAAGCATGGTCACTTAGAGCCTGATTCAGGAGGCGACTGGAGGCGCGCCAAATACCTGCCCAACGACGACTATCTTGGCGATGAGCCTCTCGCAATCAAAAATGATTCTTTCATCATGAAGGTTGAGGGGAACGGATACACGGTCAAGATTCATTACTTTGTAGCGGTTACAGATGGCGTGGGAGTGACGTTTAACCCAAATCCTGTTTGCAAGGGGTCCGCTTGGAAAATATCCTCCACCATTGATGCCAATGGAAATAGCACGTTCATTGCTGCCGAATTCCAGTCTCCAACCGAAAGCGAAAATCAAAGGGGCCAGGCTCGAATTGAATTTGCATAGCCTATTGCCGCTCGCAAAAGTCGGCGCTGGCGACACGGCGATAATCTGTAGGTTGAAGTAAAAAACCTCCCCTACCCGACACGAAGGGTTAAGTTCGCCGATATGGGGTCGATCCCGGCCGTTGCCATTCGCGCCATAAAAGCGTAAATTCAGGAAATCATAAATTACAGGATTAGTGCCATGCTCGATACGATCAAGATGGGCCGCAACGGCACCCTGGTCATCCCGGCCGCCATGCGCCGCAGGCTGGGGTTGAATGAAGGCGAACTGGTCATGATCGAGGATACCGCCGAGGGCATCACCGTTCGGCCCGCCGTAGCCGTGCCGGTGGAGATTTATGCGCCGCAACGGCAGGCCGCCTTCCTTCTCGAAAACGCTGTCGATGCCGCCGACTATGCCACTGCCCGCAAAGCCGTTCGCGCGATGGGGCTCGACCCCGACAGCATCGACCACCAACCGCCTGGCGCATGAGACGCGTCTTTCTCGACGCCAACGTACTGTTCTCTGCGGCGTGGCGAACGGATGCCGGGCTGGTACGGCTGTGGACGCTGAAGAACTGCGAGCTGTTGAGTTCGCGCTATGCCTGCGAAGAAGCGCGACGCAATCTGCCAACACCAGAGCAGAAGCAACGCCTCGGCCAACTGGTGGCGGGCCTGCGTCTCGTTCCGGACGTCACCACGGGAAGCCTGCCCGCCGGTATCGTGCTGCCCGAAAAGGATAGACCCATCCTCTTGTCCGCGATCCACGCTAAAGCCACCCACCTTCTCACGGGCGACCGTCAGCACTTCGGAGCACTTTACGGACAAAGCGTTGCCGGCGTTACCGTGTTACGCCCAGCCGACTTTGTCGCCAGCCGATAACGCCATAGCGACCAGAATAAACGCGCCCAGCGATAAGGGGCCAGGGTCGACTTTATTCAGTCTAATTCGAGCCCGGCCCCTTTTCCTCCTTTTCCTCCAGCCACGATTTGAAGAAACGGGCGCGGTCGGCTACTGCGAGGGCGAGATGGGAAGATTCAAAACCGGCGGCTGGCGCCGCCATGAAATCAATTACTCGCTTGACACCGGCCGGCTAATGGGTGGCCCCTTCCCCCCCCCCGAATTCAAGATAAATCGAGCCTGGCCCCTTTTCCCCTTTTCTTTTCCCCTTTTCCCTCCTCAATCACCACAATCCGTTACCAGCTCAGCTTTCAGTTGATCGAACGCCTCGGACAATGTCCTTGTTGCGGGCGACAAAACGCAAGGCGGCGTTTGTGACACAGTAAGACTAATGTGGCCCCTTTACTCACTAGTCGATAAATATGGCGACAAACATTGAACTTTGCTCGACCATGACAATCTCACAATACATGAAGAGAGATGGACGAACATTGGACCGGCAAACGCTGGAGAC
>Ga0209211_10006649_pt1 | contig 16625 bp, 20 predicted proteins | sample RifGroA2_FD_183992 | JGI IMG/M metagenome (GOLD analysis project Ga0209211, IMG submission 183992) | Groundwater microbial communities from Rifle, Colorado, USA - Groundwater A2 (SPAdes) (version 2) | ecosystem: Environmental > Aquatic > Deep subsurface > Groundwater | place: Rifle, Colorado... | reverse complement strand
TTCTCTGCGAGGCCGATAACGCCGATGGTCTTGCCGTACACGCTGATGGAGACCTCGGCGAGCTCCTCGATGGTGGAGCGCGACCTGCCTCCTTCGCCGATGACGCGCCCTTTGAGGCGGATCATGTGGTTCTTGCTGTTGCCATAATCCGGCAGACTGATGACTTCAAGGACATTATCGGTTTTGAGGAGTTGCTTGGCGAGGTCTGGGTTGAAGCCACGGGCTATCGCCTTGATGACCTCGCGCGCGGTGAACAGCGCTATTGCGTCCGTCCCTGAGAGCGTGACATCCCCCTCTTCGCTGTCTATCTGGACGTCGACACCGAGTACCTCTTCGAGCTCACGCTTCTTCTCTCCCTTCTCGCCGATGATGACGGCGATGCGGTCCTTCGGGACTTTGATGGCGTACTCGTACTCGTCCATTTCGTGCAGGAGGCCGGTCCGCTTTAAAAGGGTGATGGTTTAAAAGCAGTCGACGGAAAGACGACGGGTCCGTTCGCGGGTGGCGCTATGCGTTCAAGGTTTTTTCGGAGTAGCCGATTTCCGTGTAGCGTCCAGAGGGCATGTGTTCCAGCCCAGAAGCGTGTAAAGGCCGCAGAATCCGAATGCTGCGGTGGCAAATGATGCTACACCGAGTGCGAGGAGGAGCCACACCAGCCAACCGCTTGCGAAATATGCCCCTGCGAAGAACGCGATTCCAATGATGATGCGGATGATCTTATCGATACTCCCTACGTTGCGTTCCATATGACACCTCGGTTGTTGACTTGACTCGAACCGCCTGGCGAGTTATAATCGTTTTCCAGAAAGCGCACGAAGCAGGCAGATTCTTCCTCTTGTACGCTTTCAGTACAGTATCCTATTGAGGTCTTCTGCTGTGGGGCGCATGCGCTCATTCATCTTATGCACCGCCATCTGCAGCTCGCGTCCTTGGTCGAGAAGTCGTCTTATCTCCTCGCTCGAGAGTTTGTTCACGCGGATAGGACTTTTGTACTCGTCTGTCACAGCTATCTTTGGAGGGGTGTATCCTATGAGGTAATCCATGCTTCACCATCCTATGCGTTGTCAGGAACCATTATCGTTTTATATTCTTTAGGGCGGGACTGTCCGGTAGGGATCGACTCTGCCGACAGTCGCTATCGCGTGAATTGACGATTTTTCACGTGAGCAGAACACGTTCAGTTATTTCTCTTCGTCTTTGTACGCTTCGATCATGCGTGTCATGACGCTGTGCGCATCGCACTCCACACCGAGCTTCCTGAAATAGGTGCATAGCCCTTGCACATCGCGCTCCAGGAGTTCGCGGCTGTTCGGCGCTTTGAGCGGCGCTGAATGCGAGAAATCGATGAAGATCGGTTCCTCGTCGTGGTTGATGATGTTGTACTCCGAGAGGTCGCCATGCACCATGCCGGAGCGCGTCCACGCCTCGAGCATGTCGAAGCACTTCTTCGCGAAATCCTCCGGGTCGTGCGGTCGCGCTTGTTTCAGGAGCGGGCTCGCCTCGAAGCCGTGACCGATGAACTCCATGAGCAGGATGTTGTCCTTGTGCGCGAGCGGCATGGGCGCCCGCACGCCTGCGTCGCGCGCGAGCAGGAGATTGCGATACTCGCGTTCGGTCCACGAGAAGATGGTGCGTCGTCGCGGATCGCCTACGCTCGTCTTGCCGAGTTTCGAGAAGCGCGGGTCGACGCGCAGGTAATCGTACATCTTCTTGAAGCCCGCCGTCTCGAGGCGGTAGATCTTGACCGCTATCGCGCCGTCGGCATCGCGCGATGTCTTGGCTGCGGAGAAGACGATGGCCTCCTTGCCGGGGCCGATGGTGCTGCGTAGCTCGTGGAAGTACCCTTGCGTGGAGAGTGTGAAGACGCGGCGGTTCGTGAAGTTGTCGAACACGCTGTTGTAGACCTTCCATTCCTCCTTCTGCTTGCGGGCCATTATCGCTTGAGAGGGAGGGGGGCTTTTTAAATCCGACGGTGGGGTTGAGAAGATTTATATACTTGCACATTTGCACAAATGAGCAAATGAATGCTCTTGATGAACGGGCGAGGTATTTCAAGGCGCTAGGCGACCCTGTGCGGCTTCGTATCGTCTCTTTGCTCCTGCACGGCAAATGCACTTGCATCTGCGATATCGCGGAACACGTCGGGAAAGACCAGTCGGTCGTCTTCCGTCATGTGCAGATCCTCGCGCAGGCCGGCATAGTGAAGACGAAAAAGGACGGCAAGTACCTCAGGTGCTGCATCGCCGATCCTGTGCCGATGAGAAAATTGCTACAATTGAGGTAACGTATGGCGGTGAGTGAGAAGAAACAGAAGAAGGGGATATTCTCCAAGATGATGGATAAGATAGATGAGAAGCTGGAGAAGAAATCTAAGAAGTGCTGCTGCAACGGTGGCTGCAAGTGAACGAAGCGCTTCTCTTCTTCATCGAGGACTACATTAAGATTATTGTCCTCTTGTTCTTGGCGATATTTCTCATCGGAACGCTGCGCACATACATATCGGCGAAGCGATTGCAGAAAGCGTTCGCGAAACAACACCCTCTTGTCGCTCACACCGGCGCATCCCTTTTCGGCGCCATCACTCCGTTCTGCTCATGCTCATCCATTCCTGTCTTCATGGGATTTCTCGAAGCGCGTGTGCCGCTGGGTGTGGCGCTCTCGTTCCTCATCACCTCGCCCATCGTGAATGAATACATGGCGGTGCTCATGCTCGTCGCGTTCGGCTGGAAGATAACCGTGCTCTACATCGTCTTCGGGATACTCCTCGGCGTAATCGCGGGCATGGTGCTCGGGCGGATGGGTGTCGAGAGATATCTTGTGAACGACATCGTTAAGCGCCAGACAAAAGAGCCTGTCTACACCGCATTCTCGCAGCGCATCCGTTTCGGCTATGATGAGGCGTTGACTATAACGAAGAAACTTTGGCTCTGGGTGTTCGCAGGCGTTGCCTTGGGCGCGATCATCCACAACATGGTGCCGGAGTCGTTCTTCACATCGATGATGTCGAGCACCGGCATATTCTCCGTACCGCTCGCAGTATTACTTGGCGTCCCGCTCTATGCGAGCAGCGCAGCGCTCGTCCCCGTCGCGCAATCGCTCGTTGAGAAAGGAGTTCCGCTGGGGACTACGCTCGCGTTCATCATGGCGACGTCTGCGTTGTCTTTCCCCGAAGCCATCATTCTGCGCCGCGTGATGAAACTGCGTTTGATACTGATATTCTTCGGTGTGGTCGCTGCGGGGATTGTACTGATAGGGTACTTGTTCAATGCGCTATAGACTGCGTGAATAGAAACAAAAAAGAGAAGAAGAAAAAATGAACTCTACAGTAGCTCTTCGGCCGTCAGGACCTTGGTGCGGTTGCCTTTCGCGCTCGCGCTCATGCCTGCCAGGAAGTTGATGCCGTTCTGCTCGCAGGTGCTCACGAGTTCGGTGTCGATCGCGCCGTCGTAGACGACTGCGTGCATGCCGGTCTTGAGCGCCTTTATCGTGCCTGTGAGCTCGGACCCCGGCACTTTGCCGAGGATCTTCAGGTTCGAGTCGAGGACGTACGCGCCGTGCGTGCCGAGGAGGTCCTCAAGCAATTTGCCGATCTGCGCTTTCGTCTCGGTCGTCAACTCGTTCGCCTTCGGCGCTATGGGCGCCGGCGTGCTCTCGCGGGGCGCGTCGCGTCTCATATCGTCGCGGCGCGGTCCTCTATCATCGCGGGGCGCTTCGCGTCCTCTTGTGTCGTCGCGTGATGGTCGTTCGTCGCGTCCGCGTCCTCTTGTGTCGTCGCGTGATGGTCGTTCGTCGCGTCCGCGTCCTCTATCGTCGCGTCCGCGTTCGTCGCGGCGGGGCTGTTCGGAGCGCGGCTCCATCGGCTGGGGCTTCGTGGCGTTGGTCTCGGCGACCTGGTCCACTCCGACCTCGTACTCCGCTTTGGCGCGGCGCTCGTTGATGATGCTGACTCCGCCGCGGAAGTCCATCTTGTACTGTTCGCCCGCGATGCGTGCGCGCAGTGCCTTGTGGATCTCCTTCTTGGCGAGCTCCTCGACCTCTTTACCGTCGGGGGCTTTGGTCACGAAGTCGATCTCCGTGGTCTCGAGGAGTTCTTTGATGATGAGATCGCCGCCGCGGTCGCCGTCCACGAAGACGGTCACTATCTTCTGGCGGCAGAGGTCCTTCACCGATTCGGGGATGGAAGTCCCGTTCATGCTGACGACGTTCTTGAAGCCGTGCTTGAGCAGGTTCAGGACGTCCGCGCGGCCTTCGACCATGATGATCTCGTCGCTCTCTTCGATGGCAGGTCCTGCCGGCAAACGGTCGCGGCCCCACTCCTGGATCTCCATGACGCGGACGCTCTGCGCGACCTCGTCCGCGAGCTCTTGCGAGTCCGGCATGATGTCGTCCATGAGCGTCTTGAGGAGCTCCTTCGCGCGCTCGATGACGTACTGGCGCTTGCTGATCCTGATGTCTTCGATCTGCTCCGTCTTGATCTTCGCGTTGCACGGGCCGATGCGCTGGATGATCTCCAATGCCGCCGCGACGATCGCGGTCTCTGCCTTGTCCAAAGAAGACGGGATGATGATCTCGCCCGCGCTCTTGCCTTGCTTCGCGGTCACGTTGACCTCGATGCGGCCGATGCGTCCTGAGCGTTGCAGCTCGCGCAGCTCTAAGTCGTTGCCGAGAAGTCCTTCGGTCTGCCCGAAGATCGCGCCGATGACGTCGGGGCGGTCTACTAGGCCGTCGATGGTGATGGAAGCGTGAACGATGTATTTAGCTGAAATCTGTGCTATCTTTGCCATTGTGTTCCCTCGTGTATCGTCTACATCCGGGAGGAAGAAGTTCGCTGGCTTATCGGTCTGTGATTACGTCCTCGAGGAGCGTCCTTTCGTCTGACGCCTTGCTAGACTCTCGGTAATCGGTGATGAGCGTGATGTGCAAACAGTATTCCCCCTTTCGGCGCGTACAGTGCGCCTTTCTTCGGTTGTGACTTTTTCGATTGTGTGTTGCGCCCTTTTTCCTTGAGGAAAAAGAGTGGCGCCCGAAACACTAACTCCCCGGGTCATCGCTTGGCGTTCGCCGTAGGCTTAGCGGGGTACTCTCGTGCCGGGCTGGAGCACCAGGGAGTATCTTTGACCGCATATCGATGCCTTGCGGCGCCGTTTAGTCGAGGAACCTTATCCTGATGCTTTAGGCTAAAGGAACAGTTCCAACTTTAAAAGGTTTGTTATAAAAATAAATAATTTCTATATGGTTGATAAATAATGATTACTACGGATGAGTGGTTAAAATAAGAAGGTTTATAATTGAGCGTTGCTCAATAGCGTGTATGACTTTGCGAGAAATAGTGCATCGATTGCGCTATGATGCGAGAATCTATTCTCATCCGATGGACTGCTGGGTGTGGGGGCAGAACAATGCTGTCTTCGCGCCATCAATGCCTCGTATCGATGGGAAATTCTGTTTCCACGATACTCCTTCTGTGCTAGAGAATATCGCGCAGGAACTGTTGCCCTTAGTCAACGATGGTACAATTGTCGGATTCAAGTATCATCCTCGTGTGGATGAAGATGGGGAGTATGCTGGACAAAATCCGCCGATGCTTGTCTACACACAGCAAGCGCAACGCACGGCAGTGGAGTCTTTCCTGAATCAACGTGGCGTGGATCATCGGTGGATAAAAACCGATGCGTTGGGTTTCACGCCGAAATAATCTTGGTGCACCCATGACTCTCGAAGAACGATTACGGCATCCGGCGGTCACTCTTGCCGCGCTCGCGACAACGGTCGCTGGCAATGGTGCGTACTTCATGACGCGCAAGGATAGGACTTCATTGCCGCCGATGATAGCAAATCACGTGGGTGATTTCGCCCCAACATGCTTTTTTGCAGTCAATGCAGTCATGGCAACGTCCATGATCGCGAATATCGTCGCTCCTCAACTCACTGGCTATCCTCGTCTTCAACGCACAGTGTTGCGATTGCCAGAACTCAGTGTGGCGGCGTTCACATCGTACGTGGTGCTCGGCGAAACACTTTGCGATATCGTTCCTGGTAATTACTGTGATCCGTGGGATGCTCCTGCTGCCGTTCTCGCTGCCGCGAGTGGATATGTGTTTGCGAAAGGGATGATGTCTTCTTTGCGCGGTGTGAAACCGGTCGAGATGTCGCCGACTCGTGAGAGTGCGGACTATTCGGACGTGAAACGGGGGAACTATGACTCTTGAGACTTTATTGCACGCATGGTCTGCCAGTCCGTGTGCAAAGAACTTCTCCAACGCAGTGTATCGTACTGCGCGTTGCAGTCTCTTATTTGGTGTCGCTTATGCGGCTACCGTTCTTGTATCGGGTTACGGCATCCGACGTGACGCTCCAACTTTGACGCATGATCAGGTTATTGCGGCGGTCAACGTAGAAAAACATCGGTTCGGTCTGGATGATAAGACCATCCGTGTCACGTTTACCGGCCCTGATACTATCAAGGCATCTGCTGGTCTACGTTTTGATGGCACGTATGAGATTACGCTCTCGCCCGACAATTGTATTCTCCCGTTGGTACGTCATGAGATGTATCATATCGGCGCGGGGCATTGCGACGATGCGCATAAGCGTGCGCTAAACAGTGACGATCATATCGTCCCTATGCTGCGTTATCTCTTCATTAACGAGCCACAAGCAATCCTGTATAGCAGTCTCGCAGACAAGCTGTGATGCAACACCTTTAAATTCTCTCGGCGCTTTTTGACGTGTATGCGCATCACTTCAGCGACGGAGACTGAGCGGAAGAAGCATCCCTATCACCGCCCTGCGTTCATCAAGAAAGCGGTGGGCGTCAAACCAACGCGCGTGGCCGCGAGCTACGACTCGCGAAAAGAATTTCGCCTCGACCCGGCCGGTTACTTCATCATCAAGGTGTTCTACGCAAAGAAGCTCATCGGCGCGCGCTTCTGCACGAACGACCACGTGCCACGCTACGACATCACGGGCAAAGCGGCCGAAGAGATAGCGCAGACGATCGCGCGCATGCACCTCGTCACTGCTCCGGGCCACTTTGCGTACCTCGGGCATGAGTTGCACAAGGCAGAGGTGGCATTGAAGCTCCACCTCAACTTCGTCCAGGACTCGCCTCTCGACTATGCGAAGAAGACGAAGAAGAAAGAATCCGATAATCTGCCGGAGTGAATATCTCCGTGATCTTTCTCACGACGCCACGACGTAGTTCTCTTTCGCGTAACGCTCTACCTTCGAGAACCCTGCTTTCCGCAGGCGCGCGATGACTTCGGCGGGGAAATCGCGCCCTCGTGTCATGCCGTGGTCCGGCAGGTAGTGGTAGAGTGTGCCTCCCTTCTTGAGGATGCGGCGCATTTCGTCATAGTTCGTCTGCGAGAAGAAGTTGCCGGAGCTGCGTGGCGTGCCGCCATCGAGGATGATCGCGTCGAATGTCGCCACGTCGCACGTTTTGGCGTACTCGCACACGTCGCCGTTCACCTGCTCGATGTTTTCTTTGTGCAGGCCGTCCGACCAGGGATTGAGCTCCTGCACGCGCAGAACATGCGGGTCATTCTCGACAGTGATCACGCGCGCAGCACTCTTCGACGCCGCAATCGCGGTGTAGCCCAGGCCGGTTCCTGCGTCTAACACATCGCCGTTCATCTTCCCTGCCGCGGCATCCGCTTCGATGCGCTTGATGAAATCCCACTTGTGGAATGGTGTCGCGGAGACTTTCAGCATTGGCCTCCCTGCTGTCTCGACGAGCTCGTACACCTGGCCAGTCTCCTCTCCGGTGAACCGGATGCGCACGAAGTTTCCTTCGAAGAGCGCGAAGATGGTCTTTTCATCCTCCTTTACGTTAGGCAGGACTACAATTGTTCCATCGGGGAGCGTGATGTTCTCTCCGTCAACCATGATCTTTTTTGTCGTCAGGCCACAGTCCGGGCTGGTCTCAACGCCTCCTTTTTTTCCACGTAATGTCCGGATGTCGGACGGTCGGAGCAGGAATCGCATTCTCTTCCGTATACGTCTAGCGCTTTTATGCTTTGCTAGCGCCACGCGGGCCGTTGCGCCGTCGATTCATCGTCTGTTACGTGTGCGTTCCTTCATCTCGTAGAATCTGTCTTTGCCGCAGACGTGCTCGAGCATGATGGGACTCGTGGGTTGCACGAGCGCGACATAATCGCCCGCCAGTTGCCGGATATCCCATTGCGCAGGCAGGTTGAGCCGCTCTGTGCCGAACGCGTGCACCTGGCGGTTGTTCGCGTCAAGAAGCACCGCGCGGCGGTGCGCGTTCGTGAGCGCGTAGGTCGCTATCTCGCGGCCTACGCCTGCATCGATGAGATCACCATACAGTGTATCCGCGTCATCCATTATATCAGTGAATTGTTCTTCTAGCCCGGCGCCTGATATCGATGGCGGGATGGTGCGTCCGAGCGTCGGATCGTATCCTTGCGTGATGAGCGTGTTCATGCGATGGCGTTTCATCTGCGCGAACGCGCTCGCGCTCATGGTCAGTTCCGCGACGCGGTCGCCGAGCTCGTACTCGCGCAGTTTCGGGTCGTGCTTCTCTTGGTATGCATCGGCCTTGTCGCGCAGTTCGCGGCGTTGCGCCGCATCCATGTCTCGCGTCATGCCCAATGCCAGTTCGAAACATACGTCGCTCGTCGAGAATACTATTCCTGCGAGTTCGGCTTCATCGCGTTGCAACGGGTAGAACAGACGAACGTCGCCGCGTTCGCTCGTGTGGCGTGCCCATGGGATCAGCGCGAGTCCTTCTTTGAGTGATGCGACATACTCCCGGAGCGCGGAGCGTGTTTTCATGAAATACGGTGTCGCGGCGGTGTATTTGATGATCGACGGCGCGATACCGTCGACCTCAGAGAAGATATCGTTCCCAATAGCGCGGAATTCCTCTACTCTCGAACTACGCAGTTTTGAGATGAGTGTCTCGAGGTTCCGTGCGCTCACGGTGAGGCCGAGCTGCGCTTGTGTCGCCATCGACAAGACATAGCGAGCGTCCTCTTTCGCGTAACCGAGGAGCGTCTCCTCTTGTTTTTTTGGTTTGTCGGCGCAACCGAGCGATGTGAAGTTCTCCGAGTAGTCCTGCGTCCGATGCCACGTGAGCAGGGTATCGATGTGCTTCTTGTAGAATGCATTTTGTCCTTCGATGTTCTTGATGATCGCGGACTCGAATTCTGTGCCGATCAGTTCCTTCGGCAGGACGAAATCGCCGTCGAGCATGATGTAGCGTTGCGATTTTTCGGTGTAGGATTGCAGTCGTTTCTCTTCGATTGCCTCCACTGCGAGGCGTGAGATGCCCATGATGTCGAAGTTGAAGACTGCGTGTTCTGCGATGGATTTGTGCCCGAGGCCGAAGTTGATCGCCTCGTAGGATTTCCTCGCCTGTGCGACGTCTTGGCGCGCTTTTTCCCGGAGTTTCGGGATGGGATCGGGGTCGCGGGATATGCGGGCGTACGACGCCGCTATGGTTTCGGGTGCGAGATTTTCGAGGAGGTACAGTGCGTGCGCGACCTCTTTCTGTGTCGGATTGTCTGCGCGCAGTGTGGCGATAGCGTCATTAAGCCCGTCTCTGTCGATCGTCATTCCTGCCAATACTATCTGCCTGGCTCCTGCCATGATACCACCACCGACGCGGCGCTGGCATTATGGGGTATTTAACATTTTAGCATCTGAGAACTATGCGCTGGAGTTAGGGAATGGATATTTATGTACTTGAGTAATGCCTAGTGCTTAAGCGCGAAGAGAGTCGCCTTGGAGTAACTCAGGAGGCGAGATGCAGCAGCCTCGCCGACGTAAACCATGCGCACAGCATAAACGCTCCGCGACTCTCAGGGTTTACGAGACTGCACTGTGTCAACTCACTCGTCCCGTTTGTGCTCATACTGGGCTAGGTAGACGAAGGTGCCGACCACGAGAGCACCCACGAGGACGCCAAGCAGGAAAAGGATCCATGCTCCGCTCTCCACGCCGCTAGCAACTCCCGTCGTTGTGACGCGGCCGGTGGTGCTTTCACCGAGGTCTCCTGTGAGGAATGTGATGGCCGATATCGCGAGCACCACTGAGAGCACCATATAGGCGGCGGTTTTCCGTGCGGCGCTGGCGTAGACCATGCATTCCTCTCACGGAATGAGATATTTAAAGGTTCTGCCGCTATCGCGTGTGTGGAGATGGTTGTGGGAGCGTCCGATCATCGCACGCAACGGTATGCCGTGCGTAGTGCGCCTTGAAGATCCGCGGGGCGCTGCATCTCCGCGTCGAGCTTGTCGACGCCTAGATGGTTGTACTCCTCGTTCCAGTGTCCGTATCCGGTCCATCCGATGAGATCGGCGAGCGGCAAGACGATACGGTCTTTTGTACGGCATGTCAACATCGTACTGCCGATGCTCAGCGTGGCGATGGGGGTGGATAATTGCAGGTATCCGTCGCAGCTATCATCGCCTTGCGCCAAAAGCGATGGCCACACGTCCTCTGTGCGTGTCGTTCGCGTCCTGCCGTCCGTTCCAGTCACTGCGATTTTGTCATTGAAGCACCATAGGAATCTGGTCGCTGCTTCGATGATATCCTCTTGTGTACGATACTGGTCGCGCTCCCATTGCGTCTCGTATGTTTGTGAGGCGTGGTCGTACGATAGCTCGAACACTACATTGTCGCGTATGCTGCTCTGCGCGAAGGATTCAAGATTATTGTTGTGTATGGTCATCGCTCTATGCTGGATGTTCATGCTCCCGGGGAGTCGTTGTCGCGCTATAAATCCTGCGCTTGTGGGTCTTAGACGACGTATCGATTCTTGTCTGTTGTGGCGGCGATTTTATGAGCGTCGTCCTTATTGTGGGGGTACTTTGTGCTTCAGCGCGAGGGGGGACGCCTTGGAGTGTTTTCAGAACGCTCAAGAGCGAAGCTCTTGGCGCGCCGGAAATCTATGATTTCCGAGCGAATCGGCCGATTCATGCAGGCCGATTTTCGTTGATGCTGTGAGGGACGAGCAGTGCATGCTCCGCGTCTCCCGCATTGAACCGGGGACACTCTACCCTTTAGGGCGGGGTTATGCATTTGCGACTGCCGTCGGCTGCGGCCATGACTGCAGTCTGGACACGCGCCAAGGCCACAACAACTGTATCTATTGTTTTTGCGCTTGCGCTCGCACAACCTTTTTAAGCTGCGATGTCGGAAGGTGCTTGTATGGCAATCGGTCTTTCGCTTCATATCCCGCAGGATATTGCGGCATGGGCGGTCTTCGTCTTCGGCATGTTTCTTGTCGCGTATCGTATCCACGGCATTGACGCGCCGCGTTCGTGGATAGAGTGGGTCGAGCGGCAGTTCACGTACGCTATGAACCTGCGGTTCTACGGGGGGTTCTTGCTTCTCGCGGTCATTGCGGTGCTGTACTTCGGCCGTCCGACGGGGACTATCCTCTCGTTCCTGTTCATCGCTGGGATGAGCGTCCTCGCGCTTGTCGGGTTGTGCCTGCTTCTTTTGCAGAATCATCTGCGTTCGCTTATCGTCGCGACGGCAGAGGGGTCGGATCGTGGTATCCGTCTCATGAGTGTCTTCTTGACCTTGCTCGGTCTTGGCTGCATGCTCGCGCCGTTCTTTATCTGAATCGTGACTAACAATCGTGACTACCTTTTGATGAACCCTCGAGCGTCATCTCTACAATGAGAACTTGACGATGTGATTGGGTGCTGGATGCATGGTTGTGCTGATCTCGTATGTCATCACACCGTCTACTATCCGTGCGGAGAATGCGTAGCCGTGCGGCAACGAAGCGTGTGGTTCGAATCCTGGTGCGGCGTCTCGGGCGCGTTGCGGCAGTTTATGCTCTTGTGCGTATGTGAACGCTTCGCGTTGTCCTGCTTCATCGAGCATGATACAAATGGCCGCACCCCTGTTGCCGTACGCTTTCGTCGCGCCGAGCGCGGACGCCATGTGTTCCACGCGCTCTGCGAACATTTCTCGTTTAGCGTTCTCTTCCTCTCTGCTCTTGAAGAACGTGTTCGGGTTATTGTAGTAATCGGCGAAGATGGTCGCTAGGTTGGGCATGTCCGTTGGGGATTCGGAGGCGTTTATGAAGGTTACTCAGCGTTCGCCTCGCGGGAATGCTTTGCGCTTTAGCACAGAGATGAACCGCAGTGCGCGAACGCTGAGTTACGAGTGCGCAACCCGTGCGAGCCGAAGACGAGCGAGAAACGCCGCCCGCTTTAGCGGGCGGATGGTCGCGCACGAGTTTACTTGAAGAATCCTTGGAGTATCGTGAAGTCGTCCTCTTGTCCTGCTGTATCGTCGATCGGTGTCTCGATGGCCATCGGGATGCCCTTGATCTTCGGGTGCGTGAGGAACGCCTTGAGACCAGCGGCGCCAATCTGTCCTTTGCCGAGGTGCTCGTGGCGGTCGAGGTTGTCGCCTAACGCCCCCTTGCTATCGTTTACATGGATGAGTCTGATGCATTCTGCGCCGAATGTCATCTCGATGTTCTGGACGACCTTCTCGACGCCCTCTTTCGTGCGGATGTCGTAGCCGGCGGCGAAGATGTGGCATGTGTCGAGACAGACTCCGATGTACGGTTGCACCTCCTTGTCGAACATCGCGATGAGCTGTGCCATCTCTTCGAACGAGCGGCCTATCTCGGTGCCTTGCCCCGCGACGGTCTCGAGGAGCAGCGTGACGTTCGTCTTCCTGAATGCCGGGCCGAGCTTGTTGATGGCTTTCGCGACCTGCTGCATGCCCGTCTCGAGGCTCGCCTCCTTGTGCTTGCCGACGTGCAACACGAAGTAATCGCAGCCGAATGCGCGGGCGTACTCGAGCTCTTTCTCTGCGGCTGCGAGGCTTGCGTGGAACATCGCGTTGTCTGTCGTCCCGAGGTTGATGAGGTAGTTGCAGTGCGAGAATATCGGGCCGATGCCGTGCTTTTTCCATAGCGCGTTGATGGCGTCCGTCTCCACCTTGACAATCGGCTTGAACTGGAAGCTGCGCGGGTTGTGCGTGAAGATCTGCACGGTCTTGCAGCCCATCGCGGCGGCGTACTCGATTGCCTTCTGCGACCCGCCGCCCATGCTTAAGTGGATGCCGAGGGTTGGAGTCGCCGGTTGTTTCGCTTGCGCCATGTGTTCAGTGCAGCCGCCCTGGCTTTAAAAAGTTTGGCCGGATTCTTTTCCGTTCTCCGCTTTTCGGATGTCATGATTGATGGGTAAGCGTTTCCCAGGATAGTCAACTACTCCTTTCCGTCCGTCGTTATTACTTCGCTGCGGCGCATATACTCATGGGTTGTCTCGGGGCTCGCAGTTGCTTCGGCTGTTGCCTCGCAAACTCGCCCCGCGGGATTCACGCCAAGGCAGCATTCTTTGTCGAGAAACTGATGATTGATGTCTTTTTTCTTATTCCTGTATCTGTTCTTCTATTTCTAGTACATGTCCTGCTCTATCCTCGTGTTGTAGAGGTCGCGGAAGATGTGGATGAAGACCTTGAGCTCTTGGTTCGTGAGGTTCGGGAAGTCCTCTCTCGCTTCACGCAGCACGAAACGTTCGAAGAGGTCGCTGTTCACATACTCGAAGATCATGCAATTGTGGTGTAACAGTGCTCCACCATACACCGCGTTCATTACCACGATATCGAGGTTATTGAACACCCACGCGGTAAGTTCGGAGAGATCGTGCTGCGCCGTCGCCTCCATTTTGCAGTTCGCAAGCTCCCGCGTGTCCATCATGCGCTCGTAGATCTCGTCCGACGCTTCCCTTTCATGCGTGTCGAGTTCGTGTTTTCTCCGCGTCCCGAGCGCTAGGTTCTTGAAAAGCACGTCGAAGTCAGGTAGTTTCTTGAGCTCGATAACAATCTTCGCCTCTTGGTGCAAGAGGCTGATGAGGCCTTCGCGCAGCGTGGCGTTCTCCGGCTCGCGCTCGAGCGCTTTGACGATGTGCGCCTCGTCGAGGAGGATGCCGTAGAGCTTGTGCATGAGCTTGTATGCGTAGCGTTCCTGTGTCGCGGCGTTGCCGAGCGTGAGACGGAGGTGCTCGAGCTCGCGGAGCTTCTGGTGGTGCGACGTCGCGTCGAGGTCGGCGATGATCTCTTCCGTCGTACGTTCCGCGCCATGGACCTCCGCGACTTCGTCCGCGAGCGCCATGCTCACTCGTGCGAGCACGCGCTGCACGTCGCCGCCTTTACGTAGGTCCTCTTCGCTCTCGTATTTCTTGGCGAACGATTCGAGATAGCGTTTGATGCTGGACGCGAGGAGCGGTCCATCGCGCGCGAGCTCTTCCGCACGGGTCATGTCATCAGCGAAAAAGTGGCTCAGTAGGCTCATAGCGCTTCCTGCTGTCGCCTCCTTTTAAATAAGTTCTCCTGCAGCAATGTCCGTGGTAATCGCCCCGAGCACTGGCCAACACTCAGGCATATACTTTTAAATTCTCGATGCGGTTGCTCGAGAACAGCGGTATTGGTGGTACAAGGTGTCTGAGCTTCTCAAAGAGGTCGTGGTCGAGCCGGGGAGATTGCAATCCCCATCGTCCATCTTGATGTACAAGCAATGCCCGCGCAAGTACTACTACCGCTACATCGCGAGACTCCCGGTGAGCCGCAGCATCCATCTCGTCAGGGGAAGCATCGCGCACAAGGTCCTCGAGGATGTCTACGATCTCGACATGTCGAATATTCCGGAAGCCGGCTTTCTCTTCACGCTGCGCGTCATCTTGCAGGAGATGTTCCGCAAGGAGTGGGAGAAGAGCAAGGATGATCTCGCGGAGCTCGGCCTCTCGTCATCCGAACTCGCCAAGTATTATGATGAGACGCGTGTGATGATAAACAACTTCTTCCACTACACCGTTGACCGTATCCAGCAACAGCAGATAGAGGGCGCGGTCTCGGTCAAGGACGCGTTCATGCGCATCAAGCCGCAGCGCGAGGTAGAACTGCACAGCCCGTCGCACAACGTGCGCGGTTATGCGGACGCGATACAGCGCGAGCAGGACAAGATCATCATCATCGACTACAAGACGAGTAAGAAGTGCGAGATAACGGACGAGTACCGTCTGCAGCTCGGCATCTACAGCATGATATATGAGGAGATAGAGCGAGTCCCCGACGAGGTCGGCGTCTTCTTCCTCAAGCACGGACAGGAGCTGCGCATCCCCGTCACGCGCGAGATGGTCGAGGCAGCACGCTTCGAATGCAACGCAATCCACCTCAACACGCGCACGAAGGACATCAAGGATTACCCGAAGAAAGTGACGCCGCTGTGCAAATGGAGCACGGGGCAGTGCGAGTTCTACGACACGTGCTTCAACAAGACGATACAGGAATTCGACACGGAGAGCAAGCCGAACACATTTGTCAGGATAGGACGAAAGGGCTGAAGGAATATTCTTCTAGTAGATTTTTCTTGTAGACTCGTTACTCGTAGGTGCTTTTCCAGTAGACTAGTTGATGGTGGACTAGTTGATAGTCTCATTCGCTATAGTGTAGATCGCCGCCTTGGCGTAAATCTGAGCCGCGAACTTGCGAGGCTAATGCCGAAGCAACTGTGAGCGGCGAGACAGGTCTGCGATGAGAGAGCAGTATATCCGCCGCGGCGAGAAAAGTACATCGACGGATGCCTGTTTATAAGCAACAACTAAACCTATAAAAAATAGACGAGACTCCCACGCTGCATGGCAACCACTCCATCACTTGAACAACTCATCGCAATGCGAAAGAAAGAGGCTGAGAAAAAGAACATCGGTTCGAAAGCATCGACTATCGCGAGATATTTGGGCAATTATTCAACGAAGAGAGAAGGCAGCACTAAATCATCCACTGGCATCTACAAAGACTCAACGTTTGATATCAGAGATACTTCTTGGGAGGATAACGGTAGCGACGGAATGGCCGCTGGATACGGAACTACTGTCACGTACAAGGGAAACGTCGTGTTCGACTCAGGGGGCAGCACAATCTGTGCGTATGTGCCTGGCACATGGGAGACACACTTCGACCAGCTCTACAAGAAGGCGTCCAAAGCCGCAGAAGTTGCTGCTGCAGAACGAAGACGCGAAATAGCCAGACAACAATCTGCGCGAGAGCAAGAGCTCCGCGCGAGATTCGGTTTGTAACACTGTAACATCGCTGCTGACAAGATATAGTGTTCTTGAGATATAGCTGCCGCGCTCATCTCGTCCACAGCCTTTAAAAACACCGCTGGACTTCGAAATAGCACAATGGTAGAAGAGTTCGATTTCAACCAAGGCGATGAGCCGAAGGTCCGATTCAGCGGCATGCCGCCGCCGATAGTGGAGAAGACAGGACCCACGCTTTTCACGATAGCGCAGAGCGGCAAGATGCGCGTGCCCGTCAAGATTTTCTCGAACGACACGCTCATCCCGCAGCTCCAGACCGACGATAGCCTGCGCCAAGCGTGCAACGTCGCTGCGCTCCCCGGCATCGTCGGCGCGAGCTTCGTCATGCCTGATGCGCATCAAGGGTACGGCTTTTGCATCGGCGGCGTGGCAGCATTCGACCCGGTATCCGGCATCATCAGCCCCGGCGGTATCGGCTTCGACATCAACTGCGGCGTACGACTCCTCGCGACAAACCTCATGCGGGAAGATATCACGCCGCGCATCAAGGAGCTCATCGGCATGCTCTACCAAGCATGTCCCGTCGGC